>Ga0209062_1000798_pt1 | contig 74253 bp, 55 predicted proteins | sample Coa_R2_2_FD_187158 | JGI IMG/M metagenome (GOLD analysis project Ga0209062, IMG submission 187158) | Surface soil microbial communities from Centralia Pennsylvania, which are recovering from an underground coalmine fire - Coalmine... | ecosystem: Environmental > Terrestrial > Soil > Unclassified... | reverse complement strand
GGCGAGTTCTCGCACGAAGATGTCCCGCGCCCGGGCGCTCTTCAGCAGCGGCAATCGCCGGTAGCAACTGAACGTGAGGAAGTGCAGATCACCAAGGCCAAAAACACGTTTCAAGCCGGCAGGCATGTGGAGACTCCGGACAACTAGACGCCCCGGGAAGAAAGAAAAATCAACCCCAAGACCCAGGTTCCAGAAACCGGAACCCGGGGCACCCTCCGTCTCTCGCTACTTCCTCGAGACGTGCCGCAGTGTTATCCTCTCCCCGACCGTTATGTCAACCACTTCCGATCCCGGGCCACCCGCCTGCGGGCTTGCTCGGAAATCAGCCCTCGCCACTTCTGGCGCGCTTTTCTGCTTCGTTCTTGCTGCGTCATCGGGCCTGCCTCCCCACCAGCAGGCCACAATGCTACACACCACCTCGTCAGAACAAGATGCGCCTCGAGTATCGCTCATGATACAGAAAAAGGGGACCGTTCATTTTCGCGAAATCATGTCCACTTTCCTGCGGACCGAGGGGAGCAGGCCGTAGCCATTGCCGCGTTTGGACATGTCTGAGAGCCCTTTCCCACGCCGGTGGCAGGCGAGAAGCAATGCCAAGCAAACACCAATGATTGTAAATACAAGAAAATAAAAGGAGTGGCGGAGAGGGTGGGATTCGAACCCACGGTAGGGGTTAGCCTACACACGCTTTCCAAGCGTGCGCCTTAAACCGCTCGGCCACCTCTCCGGCGTCGACCGCAACCTTTTCACTTTAGCAGAAAACGGGACAACGCGCATGGCAGCGGCAATGCAAGAAACCCGATTTTGTGGGTCGCGGGCTCTCAAGTAAACTACTAGCGTTGTCCACACCCTTCCGGGGTGGTGCAATTGGTAGCACATGGGCCTTTGGAGCCTAGAATCCTGGTTCGAGTCCAGGCCCCGGAACCATTCTTATGCCTCTTCCCTTCTCCGAACGCCGCGTGCTGCTGACCGGAGCCGGCGGCTCCATTGGCGCCGCGCTTGCTCAAGAAATCTTGAAACAAAAGCCAAGCTCCCTCTTCCTGCTGGATCATTCCGAAGGGAATCTGCACCAACTCGGTTTCGCGTTGAGTCTCATGCATTCCGGCAATCCGCCGAAGATAATCCTGGGAGACATCCGAGAGACGGCAGTGCTGGAAGAAATTTTCGAGGAGGAGCGGCCGGAGATCGTGCTGCATACGGCGGCTTACAAACATGTGCCGCTAATGGAAAGCCACGTGCTCGCTGCGGTGCGAAACAATGCTCTGGGCACGCATCAGTTGGCAAAGATGGCCGCGGCCAGCGATGCTCAGTCGTTCGTGATGGTGTCTACCGACAAGGCGGTGGAACCGCGCAGCGTGATGGGGGCCACCAAACGCGTAGCCGAGCTGGCTTTGCTCCGCTGGGCCAGCGCAGAATGCTCAATGCGCGCGGTCCGGCTGGGAAATGTATTGGGCTCACACGGAAGCGTGGTCCCAACCTTTCTGGCGCAAATTGCAGCGGGCGGCCCGGTGACGGTGACCCATCCGGAAGCCACGCGCTATTTTTTCAGTATCGCCGAAAGCGTCGAGTTAATCATGCTTGCCGCGGCGCTTGCAGGCGAGAGTGGAATTTACGTTCCAGAACCGGGTCAACCAGTGCGCATTGCAGATCTCGCTAAGCAACTGATCCGGGAAGCGAACGCAGAATGCCATATTCCGATTGTGTTTACGGGGCTGCGGCCGGGAGACAAATTGCACGAAAAGTTTGTTTCCGTACGCGAATCAGTGGAGAACGCTCAATCGGGTAAACTGAAACGCATGTCGACCCCGGCGCCAACACATGCTGAATTTGATGCCGCGATCCATGCACTCGAAGCAAGCCTGGAGGATCGCGACGTCGGGGGCGCTTTGGAAGGACTTTGCCGCTTGGTGCCCGACTATTGCCCGAGTGAAACCGCCCGGCATTCCAGAGCCAGGCAGGGGTCGGGTGCGCGATGAAGCGCAAGATCGCCGTCGTGACTTCATCGCGCGCGGATTACAGCCATCTTTATTGGCCACTGCGGGATCTTTCCGCTCATCCTTCGGTGGATCTTCGCATTGTGGCCATGGGGCCGCACCTTTCGCCCGAATTTGGTCTCACCGTTCAAGAAATCGAAAAAGACGGCTTCCCTATCGAAGCGCGCGTGGAATGTTTGCTGAGCTCGGATAGCGACATCGGCATGGCAAAAACGATCGGAGTCGCCACGCTGAGCCTCGCAGATCTGCTGGGCCGGTTGCGACCGGATGTGCTCCTGCTGATCGCGGATCGCTACGAAATGCTGGCGCCAGCTTCCGTGGCATTGGCGTTGCGTATACCGGTCGCGCATATCGAAGGCGGTGAGATCAGCGAAGGCGCAATCGACGATGCGGTGCGCAACGCGCTGACGAAGATGAGCCATATCCACTTCACTTCGACGCACTTGGCACGGCAGCGCGTGATCTCGATGGGCGAGGAACCGTGGCGAGTGCACCGCGCGGGCGCGCCGTCTCTCGATCATTTGCGTAGGCGAACGCTGCTTTCGCGAGGGGAGCTCGAAGCAAAATTGCAGCTCTCGTTTGCGCAACCGACGATTTTGGTGGCGTATCACCCGGTGACGCTTGCTGAGAATACAACCGAAGAAGCAAGCGTGCTGTTCGGCGCGTTGGCAGACATAGGCGAGCAGCTAATCTTTTGTTATCCGAATGCAGATGCGGGAAGCCGCGCGTTGATTGAGCGAACGAAGGCGTTCCTTGCGGCGCGCGGCAACGGAAGAGTTTTCACGAATCTGGATGCGATTACTTACTGGAGCCTGCTGCGGCAGGTGGAAATGCTGGTGGGCAATTCCAGCAGTGGAATCACGGAGACCGCCTCATTTTCTTTGCCGACTGTAAATATCGGAATCCGGCAGCAGGGGCGCGAGCGGGCGATGAATGTGCTGGACGCGGCGGCGCAGACCGATGCGATTCTGGGCGCCATCGCAAAGGCGAGGTCACAGGAGTTTCGGGATTCGCTCGAGGGCATGTTCAATCCCTATGGGGACGGGCATGCGTCCGAAAAGATTGTCGAAGTGCTGACAACCGTGCCCTTAGGGCGAGACTTGCTGATCAAGCGGCATGCCGCACTCGCAGCATCGGAGAAAACGGTGGAGAAGGCGGCGGGGTCATGAGAATTCCGCTCTCGGCCCCGGATGTGCTGGAGGAAGAGATTCAGGCGATCGCCGAGGTGTTGCGCACGCCCCATCTGAGTCTCGGCTCAAAACTCACCGATTTTGAGCATGCTCTGGCCAAATATCTTGGAACGGAACACGCCGTCGCGGTGAGTTCCGGCACGGCGGGACTGCATCTTTGCATGCGGTCGCTGGGCATCGGGCCGGGTGACGAAGTGATCGTTCCTTCGTTCACATTCGTCGCCGTAGCCAACGCGGCGTGTTACGAAAGTGCGGTTCCCGTGTTTGTGGATGTTGAACCCCACACGCTGAACATCGATCCCGGGCGAATTGAGGCGGCGATCACCAGACGCACCAAGGCAATCGTGGTGGTGCACACGTTTGGATGCCCCGCTGAGCTTTCTGTGATTCTCGATCTCGCCCGGCAACATCATCTCCTGGTCATTGAAGACGCCTGCGAAGCCACCGGGGCAGAGTACGAGGGCCACAAAGCCGGAGCGTTTGGTGACGCGGGGGTGTTTGCGTTTTACCCCAATAAACAGATCACGACCGGAGAAGGCGGGGCCGTGGTCACGCGCGATCCGAAGCTGGCGGCACGGATGCGGTCGTTGCGGAATCAAGGGCGCGCAGAGACGGACGATTGGTTTCAGCATTCCGAGCTGGGCTACAACTATCGCCTTTCGGAAATGAATTGCGCGCTGGGAATCACGCAATTGCGGCGAATCGACAGCATTCTAAGGCGGCGCGAACAGATCGCAAGAATTTATCATCGAAAGCTGAATTTACTGGGCCACATAAAATTGCCGCCACTGGAACTCTCACGCCGAAAAATCAGTTGGTTTGTCTATGTGGTGCGCCTGGCGGAGCACTTTTCGCAAGCCCAGCGCGACTGGGTGGTCAGTGAAATGCAGCGCCGCGGAATCGATTGCGGCCGGTATTTTGCGCCTATTCATTTGCAGCCTGCGTATCGGAGCTGCATCGGAACCCGAGCACAACTTCCCGTCACGGAGCGAGAGTCAGCACGGTGCCTCGCGCTCCCTTTTTTCAACCGCCTGGAGGAAGCGCAGATCGATGAGGTCTGCGCATCACTATCGGAATTGCTTGAGAAGGCCCCCCGCATCGAAGCGTCCGCACTGCGCCCCGCGAGCGGCTAACGTTGCCGTGGTACGCGCGGTCCCCGCCGCCATCGATCTTGCAAGACGCCCGCCCCGGAAGACGCCCCTGCAAATTATCGTGACTTCGCGGCCTGGATCAGCGTTGGCAGCACGTCGCCGAAGGAATTGTTCGCCGGATCCCCAAAGGCAAAATAGAGTCGGCTGAAGAGTGCGTAGATTTTTTCGTAGACAGCGACGGATGCGGGCTCCGGCAGAAACGTCTCGTAGGATGGGCACAGCTTGTCCTGAGCATCTTCAATCGTTTTGAAAGTGCCCGCGGCGAGAAACGCAAAGATGGCCGAGCCGAGGCTCACCACACTCTGACTTGGCACGAGCACCGGCCGCCGCAAAACATTCGCGTAGACCTGATTCAGTGTGCGATTCTTTTGCGGGATGCCGCCGGCGTTGATGATGCGCTTTACGGGCACCGAGTGCTCTCTCATGCGGTCAAGGATCACGCGCGTGTGAAAGGCGGTGCCCTCGATGGCGGAGAAAAGTTCGTCCTGCGCGGTGGTTTGCAGATTCCAGCCGAGCGTGACCCCCCGAAGATTAGGATTCACCAGCACGGTGCGGTCGCCGTTGTCCCACGTGAGGCGAAGCAATCCCGTCTGGCCCGCCCGATACGCGGAAAGTCCTTCGCTCAAGGCTGCGACCGACGTCCCGGCGCGCGCAGCGATGGCCTGAAAAATATCCCCGACCGCCGAAAGCCCGGCTTCGATCCCCGTACGCTTCGGGTGCACGCTTCCCTGTACTACGCCGCAGACACCGGGAACGAGATTTGGCGAAGGTGTGATGCCTATCATGCAGGTGGAGGTGCCGATGACGTTCACCATGTCGTCAGTTCGGCAGCCGGCGCCGATGGCATCCCAGTGCGCGTCAAACGCCCCGACGGGGATGGGAATGCCCGCGCGCAGGCCGAGTTGTTCCGCCCATTGTGCGCTAAGGTACCCCGCCAGCTGGTCAGAGGTGGCGCATTCACCGGAAAGCTTTTCGCGCACGCCGGAGAGTAGCGGATCCACGCTTTTGAGAAAATCTTCCGGCGGCAAGCCCCCCAGCGATGCGTTCCACATCCACTTGTGACCCATCGCGCAAATGCTGCGTTTCACATTTTTGGGAGAAGAGATGCCGCAGAGTGTGGCGGCGATCATGTCGCAATGTTCAAAAGCGCTGGCAAATCGCGCGCGCTTATCCGGGTTGTGGCGCAGCCAGTGCAGAAGCTTCGAAAAACCCCATTCGGAGGAGTAGACGCCTCCACACCACCGGATGGATTCGAGCCCATGATGGTGCGCGGCTTCGGTAATCTCCGCAGCTTCGCCCTTCCCGCGATGGTCGCACCACAAATAGTAATCGCCGAGCGGCTGCAGGTTTTCGTCGACGGGGATCACACTGGAACCGGTTGTGTCGAGTGCAATGGCTTCGACGGCGCCACCGGGAACTCCAGCTTGTTTCACCGCATCGCGCGTTGCCGCCGCCAGGGCTTTTAGGTGATCTCCGTGAGACTGCGTGGCGTATTCGGGATCTTCTTTCTTTCGATGGAGAGTACACTCCGCAATCGCCGACCCGAGCACTCCACGCTCGCTGTCCACGATCGAAACGCGAACGCTGAGCGTTCCGAAATCCACACCCGCCACAATGGCCATACGGGTCTCTCGTTTTCTTGACTTACGCACCGTGGGCGTACATAGCCCATCCCAGGTACCGCGTGGTCGCTTCGTGAACCACTGGCGCCACATTGGAAAAGCTCGCCGCCACGTGGTGCTCGAAGCCGTTTTCGCAAATGTAGTGCAGGAGCTTCTGCAGGCCGGGAATTTCAACCACTCCTGCGCCTCCGAAGGTTTCGAGCGAATCATCGGTGAAGCGGCCGCTGCCGGTGTAGCCGCGAATTCCACCTGACGTGTCGTCGGTGGAAAAACGCGCGAAGCTCATGGGTCCAGCCTTCACCTGGCCCACGCAGGTACCGAACGTGTTCTCCTTGCCAACGGTGCCCGCGATGATCGCCTGGTAGTCCATCTTCACGTCCTTGAAGAAATGCTTTGGCAGGTTGCTGCAATGGAAGCAGACCGCTTTGTTAGGATCGTTACCGTAGTTGTTGTTCCAATCAAGCAGGGCGCTGGGAGTTTCGGAAGCGAGTTGCAAGGCATGCATGGCCAGAACGCCACACACGTCGACTTCGCAGGCGCTGGAAACCAGCGACTCGCTCATCATGCTCATCACCGTGCAAGGAACAACGCCGAGATTTTCCTCTAACGATGTCCAGCACTGCACCGCGCTGATTTGCAGGTGCGTGCCTTTCATCCAGTCGTCAATCACCGCTCCGAGCTTGGCCATTTTGAGCAACGCCGCCTCGGGAATGTTGGCGGTGGTCACGTATTTTCGGATCATCTCGAGCTTCGCGGCCACCGCGGAATCCGCGTCCTTCATACGGCTTATGCGGCCCAACACTTCGCTCAGATCCAGGGTTTCGACGGTGATGCCGCTGGCTTCTAGGAGTTTTTCGCTATACCGGACCGTGTTGAACGCGGCTGGCCGCGCACCCAGCGCGCCGATGCGCAAATTCCGCAAACCCTTTACCACACGGCAAACCCCTGCGAACCATTCGAGGTCTTTGGCAAATTCCGGTGAATCGGCCGCAACGGTGTGCAGCGCCGTCAGCGAATACGGGATGCCATATTGACGCAAATTGTTGCAGGTGGACATTTTCCCGCAAAAGCTGTCCCGCCGGTGCGTGATACCCATCTTCGCGGGAGTGTCCGGAGTCGCCTGCACCAGCACCGGCACTCGCAGGCGCGAAAGGCGCAAGGCATCGGCGATGGCCCGTTCGTCGCCAAAATTCGGCAGCGTAATGATTACGCCGTCAATCGCATCGGCTTTGGACTTGAACAGCTCCGCGCATCGCAACGCTTCTTCATACGATTCCACCGCGCCGTATTTGCTCTCCTCTGGCCCAAGCGCCACTGCCTCGATGCCCGCCTTTTGCAATATCTGCAGCATTTCTTCGCGGCCGCTTTTGGCCAGGTGATCGGGAAAAAATCCTCGGTTGCCCACAATCACGCCCATTGTCATTTTTCGTCTGCTCGCCATGGCGCTTTCCGAACTCCCTTCCCAATCAGGTTATCGATACTTGCTCGGGCGGAAGGAGTAGCAATAAACGCCGCCCAGCAGAATCAGCAGTCCGCCCCACCAGACCGGGGCGTGCAGATTCGATAGCACGGTGTCCGCAGGATGCGACCATTCGGCCAGGCCGCTGCCCAAGATCAGCATCCCGTAAACTAGAAATAGAACTCCCACGAAAAACCAAACCGGAATGATCTGACTTTTTTCGCTCATCGTTGTTCACCAGAAAATGATTTGCAGTCCCACAAGCACTAAGAGCGCCACGATGCCCCACAAGAGAGGTCGGTGAAATACGGTAGTGTGCTCTTCTTGCGCCACTTCCGTTAGGCTGTAGACCAGGCCGCGCAATTCTTCATCGGGCCGCGGCTTGGTCACCATCGTCACTAGGACGGTGATCACCAAGCAGGTGACGCACGACCACAAGGCCTGATACATGTCCTGCGCCAGGCCTTTAGCGTCTGGCGAGAGCGCGAACACACCCACCCAGCGGTGATCAATTTTCATGAGCGTGAAGATTGTCACCGAAGCAAGCGTGCCGCACAGCAGTCCCCAGAAGCCCGCGGCCTTGGTGACGCGCTTCCACATCATGCCCAGCAGCACCGTGCCAAACAGCGGCGCGATGAAAAAGCCGAATAGCGCCTGCACGTAATCCATGATGCTGGCGAACCCCATTGCCAAATACGCCGTACCGATGCTGATGAACAAGCCGATGATCGTGCACCACCGGCCCATCGAGACGTAATGGCTGTCAGCCGCCCGCCTGCGCAGAAACGGGCGATAAATGTCGTATGTCCACACGGTCGCAAACGCGCTGACGTTTCCCGCCATGCCGGCCATGAAGCCCGCGACGAGCGCGGTGATTCCCAGGCCGAGCAGCCCGGGCCCGCAATAGCGCGCCAGCATCAGCGGCAGCACCTCGTTATAGCTGTATTGGCCGGCGTGCACCTCACTCGCGGGCACCAGGTGCATCGGCAACACCGCCAGCCCCAGCAATCCAGGCAGTATCACGATTATCGGCACGGCCATCTTGAAAAACGACCCGATGATCGGCGCCATTTTTGCCGAGCGAATATCCTTGGAAGAAAGCACGCGCTGCACCACCAGAAAATCCGTGGTCCAGTAACCCATGGCCTGCACCGCGCCCAGGCCGAAGACGATGCCCGTCCAGTGAATGCCCATCGGATTGCTTTGGAAATGGCCTAGGCCCGTCCAGGCGTGCGTGTAATCCTGGCCAGGAAAATTCTGCTGAATGCGCGCCACCATGCCGTGCCACCCGCCGGTCTCGTAGAGGCCGAGAATGGGAATCAGCAACGCGCCAAACCAGATCAGGAAGAACTGCAAAACTTCATTGAATATTGCGGAGAATAGCCCGCCCGCGGCAACGTAGATTCCGACTGTGAGCGACGATACCCAGATGCTGAAATTCAGGTTCCAGCCGAGCACGACCTTCATCACCACGGCCATGGCGTACATGTTCACGCCGGACATCAGGATGGTCATGATCGCGAAGGTGACCGCGCTGAGGCCGCTGGCCGCCGAACCGTAGCGCAATTGCAGATACCCCGGCACGGAATGCGTTTTCGAAATGTAATAAAACGGCATCATCACCAGCCCGAGGAAAATCATCGCCGGGATGGCCCCGATCCAATACCAGTGCACAGCCAGGATTCCGTACTGATACGCGGAACCCGCCCAACCAAGCAACTCGAGGGAGCCCAGGTTGGCGGACACGAACGCAAGCCCCGCCACCCACGCCGTCATTTCCCGGCCGGCGAGAAAGAAGTCCTCGCCCGTCTTCGCGAACCGCTTCAGATAAAATCCGATGGCCAGCACCAGCACAAAATAGAACGCGATGATGACCAGGTCGATTCCGGAAAGGCGAACGAGACGAGTGGACTCCGCAGCCGCGAATAGTAGGGTCATTCCTTTTTCCTTACCTGGCCGTAGTAGGCCCTCTGGCCGTGCTTTCTCAAAAAGTGGCGATCTTGCAGCGTCTTTCCGATGGATTGCGCATTGCCGCGAATGCCCACGGTAAAATACGCCATCCGCGCCACCAACTCCAGCATCCAGGCGGTTTCCGAGGCTTTGCGCGCGTCCGCAGCCCAGGTAAACGGTGCGTGATTCGCCACCAGGACTCCGGGAATGCACATCGGGTCGATTTTACTGAAGGCGCGCACAATGACTTTGCCGGTGTTGGCTTCGTACCCGGCGTTGATTTCCTCGTCGGTCAGCTCTTCGGTGACCGGAATCTCGCCCTGAAAGTAATCGGCGTGCGTGGTGCCCAAGCACGGAATCGGAGTGCGGGCCTGCGCCCAGGCGGTCGCGTATTCGGAATGCGTGTGAGCGATTCCCCCGATTTCCGGAAAAGCGCGATACAGCGCGGCATGGGTTGGCAGATCCGAGGACGGACGCAACTTCCCTTCCACGCATTTGCCATCGAGATCCGTTACGACAAGATCTTTTGCTTTCATCACCTCGTACGGGACCCCGCTGGGCTTGATCACGAGTAAACCATCTTTGCGGGAAACTCCACTGGCGTTTCCAAACGTGGACACCACCAGCCCGTAGCGAACCAGATCGAGATTCGCTTCCAGAACTTCTCTGCGGAGCTCAGGAAGAAGCATCAGCGTGAGTCCTTGGAAATCCCTTGCAACATCACCTGCGCGCTACCGGCAAATCTCCTGTTACTTTACCGAAAATCGAAAAATAGTCGTCGAACGAAATTCATTGCCCGGCAAAAGCGTTGTCGAAGGGAAATTCGGATGGTTTGGCGAATCCGGGAAGTGCTGCGTCTCCAGGCAGAACGCCGAGCGGCGCGGATACTCATAGCCGCCCTTGCCCTTCACCGTGCCATCCAGAAAATTGCCAGTGTAAAACTGCACGCCGGGCTCCGTGGTTAGAACTTCCAGCACTCGGCCGCTCGTCGGATCGTGCGCAATGGCGGCGAGCGCCGCGCGAGTTCCACCCTTCGGTTTATCCAAAACCCAGTTGTGATCGTAGCCCTGGCCGAACTTAAGTTGTTCGTCGGCCGCGTCGATGCGCTTGCCAATGGCCACCGGATGGGTAAAGTCAAACGGCGTGTTCTTCACTTCGCGCAGTTCGCCGGTGGGGATCAGGGCGGAATCAACGGGAGTGAAGCGGGTGGCGTTGAGCTGCAGCGTTTCGCCGAGAATGCTCCCGTGGTTCTGCCCCGCGAGATCGAAATAACTATGGTTGGTCAGATTCACCACGGTGGGCTTGTCGGTGGTCGCCGAATAGTCGATTCGCAGCTCGTTTTTGTCCTGGTAGAGCGTGAAGACCACCGTTGCAGTGAGCGTTCCGGGAAAGCCTTCCTCGCCGTCGGGGCTCATGTAGGTGCATTGCAAAGCCGGCCCGTCCGCGCTGGGAATTTCCCTGACGCTCCACAGTTTCTTGTTGAAGCCGTTGATGCCCCCGTGGAGGGTATTGTCGCCATTGTTTTTCGGCAGTCTATAGGTTTTGCCGTCGAGCATAAATGTCCCGTGCGCGATGCGGTTGCCGTAGCGGCCCACGGTCGCTCCGAAGTAAGCCTTCCCTTCCTCGTACTCCTTCGCGGAGTCAAACCCTAGCGTGATGTCCTCCACTTTTCCAGTGCGATCCGGAACCTTGATGGCGACAATCGTTGCACCGTAGTTGGTGATCGAGACGCTCATTCCCTTGTCGTTCTTCAGCGTATACAAGTCGGTTTTCTGGCCGGAACTTAGGGTGCCAAACGGCTGAACTTCCACTTTCGGAGCGCTCCCGGGATCGCCAGTGGATTTCAGTGTCATGAGTGTAAGACCCAAGAAAAGTACCATGCCTGTATGAAGCACCGACATTTCTTTCTCCTCGAAAAACTACATCGCCCACTGGTACACCGAATAGGACCTTGGCGGCAATTCCACTCGCGTCGTCGTTCCGGAGTTCACCGGTCTTTCGGCCGCTTGCGGCTCCACGCGGTCCGGCTTGTCGAACCCATTGACCGCTTTCAGATCTTTCCCCGTCAGCACCCAACCTGCCAGCAAACGGCTGCTTCCGCCGGACTCCCAATTCCATTCCACCTGGCGCGATTTGTTCAGATCGCGATTGAGGAGGAAGAGCGAGACCGTTCCGCCTGCGGAATCGAAGGTCCCGGCCACATCCACGTACGGAACCTGGCCGAGTTCCGGCACTTCGTAGGTCGCTCCCGGCTCTCGCAAAACTTCGAGCGCGGCGCCATGCGCGTAATCAAGCGCCCAAGAATAAGGATAGTAGATCGTCTGGCGATAGAGGCCGTTCCCGTTGGTCATGATGGGCGCGATGACGTTGATGAGTTGCGCCAGGCAGGCGACGCGCACGCGATTCGAGTTGCGCACCAGTGAGTTGATCAGCCCCCCCACCAGCAGTGCGTCTTCGAGATTGTAGACCTCTTCCAGCAGATGGGGAGCGATTTGCCGGTTCCCGTTGACCGCCGAACCGCTGTTCGCCCGATACCAGACATTCCATTCATCGAACGAGAGCCACAGCCGCTTGGAGGACTTTTTCCTTCCCTGCACGTAATCGCAGACGGAAGCAACTTCGGCAATCTGCTTGTCCATGCTGAGATTCAGCGCCAGAAATCGCGACGAGTCGCCGTCGGTTTCCTTGCCATTCCCGAAATAACGATGCAGGGAGACGGCGTCAACGTAGTCGAAGCACTGTTCGAGGACTTCGCGGTCCCACTGGAGGTAGGTCGGCATGAAGGGGCCGCTGGATCCACAAGCCACGAGCTGGAGCGAGTCATCCACGTAGCGCATTTGCCGCGCCGCGTCGGCGGCCTTTTCGCCGTACTCGCTGGCAGACATATGACCGATCTGCCACGGGCCGTCCATTTCATTGCCCAGGCACCAACGCTTGACGTTGTGGGGTTCCGCGACGCCGTGTTTACGGCGCAGATCGCTCCACTTGGTCCCCTTTTCGACGTTGCAATATTCCACCAGGGCCGCGGCAGATTCCGGCGTGCCCGTGCCAAGGTTGACGGCGAACAAAGGTTCGGCTCCCACCGCCTTGCACCAGGCAAGAAACTCGTTCGTTCCGAACTGATTGGTGTCGATGGTATTCCAAGCTTTGTCCAGAACCGCGGAACGGTCCGCCTTCGGCCCGACACCGTCCAGCCAATGATAGCCGGAGACAAAATTCCCACCCGGATAGCGGACAATGGGTACTTTCAACTTGCGAATTTCCTGCAACACGTCGCTCCGGAAGCCGTTTGCATCGGCCAGCTTGGAATTGGGATCGTAAATGCCTTCGTAGATGGCGCGGCCGAGATGCTCCAGAAACGAGCCAAAGATGTTGCGATCCAGTGTTGGCAGAGTGCGACGGGTGTCGAGATAGAACTTATACGGGGAAGACGAAGGCGATGCCGCTTGGCGGGCTCTTGCAAGGCCCCCAAACGCGCAATCGGCGGAGAGGGCGATTCCGGTAGCTGCTGCCTTCCGCAGGAAACCACGCCTGGATTCACGAGCCATCGAAGGTCCCCTGACGACCAAGTCAAAACCGAGCGGCCGGGTCGAATGGCCGGCCAGCGAACATTTTCCACAAATGGAGGCCGTTTGGCGAGAAAAAACGCTTAACCTATCGCCAATACTGCTTCCCCGAAGAACCGCGATTCCATCTCGGGAGTCCTTTCGCCGAACCTCCGCGCCTGGCAGGCAACAGGACCGCGGGAACACAGGTATCCGGCTGACTCAGCCGATGGGTGAAAACTCCGCGATTCACTAGCCGGGCACCTTCGCGTCAACTCTTCCTTCTCTTCCCCGCAAGGGCGTGTTGGAATAAAAGCTGGGATGGCCCTCGCCAGGAGGCCGCGAGTATCTGAGCTTTGCGGCGAAGGGGCACATCCAAGGGTCGAGTCTCTGGAAAATCCCCGGAGATTGAGCGGGACGCCCCACGAGCGCAGGCTTTGCGAGGACTTGGCTAACCGATGAGCGACGGCTTTCGACTTTCCGTGGCCATTCCGCTGCACAACGAAGAGACCGTGCTGCCGGAACTTCTGCGCCGCACGCTGGCCGTGCTCGATGCATTGTTGGGCGGGCCCCATGAACTCCTGTTTGTGGACGATGGCAGCACGGACCGGAGCCTTTCGCTGGTTCGCGAAGCGGCGGAACACGACCCGCGAATCGTTGTTGTGACGCTCTCGAGGAATTTCGGCCATCAGGCGGCACTAAGCGCCGCGCTCGACCACGTTACCGGCGATGCGGTCGTGGTCATGGACGGTGACCTTCAGGATAATCCCGAAGCGATCCCCGCGCTTGTCGACCGATTCCACGAAGGCTTCGACGTAGTTTACGCACAGCGGACCGGCCGCAAGGAAGCCTGGCCGCTGCGCTTGTGCTACTTCCTCTTCTACCGGTTGATGGCGAAGCTTTCCGACATCCGCCTGCCACTGGATACGGGGGATTTTGGGCTGATGTCGAGACGCGTCGTGGACGAGATCCGCCGCCTGCCGGAGCATCATCGATACTTGCGCGGCCTGCGCACCTGGGTTGGCTACCGCCAGACGGGCATCCCGGTCGAGCGATCGGAGCGACACTCTGGCAAAAGCAAGTATGGCTTCCTGCGCCTGCTGAAGCTGGCGTCCGATGGCTTGTTCGCGTTTTCAATTGTGCCCATCCGCGCGGCCGCGATGTTTGGGGCAGTCGCGGTTGGAATCTCGATGCTCTACGGGATCTACTCCATCATCCAAAAATTCGTGTTCAACCGCTCTCCGCAGGGTTTTACGGCTCTGATCCTTTTGATCACGTTTATGTCCGGGGTGCTGCTTTTCTTTCTCGGGGTCATCGGAGAGTATGTCGGCCGCATCTATGAAGAGACGAAGCGGCGGCCCAACTACATCGTCGGTGAAGTTTTCCGCAGCAAGGAGCACCCGCTGAACTTGCTGGCGCGTCCGGAGAGCCGCCGCACGCAAGCCGGACTCTTCGCAGGCCCGGGACGCCAAAAAGTCTGATGTCTCAACCCGCCGTGACAATGGGTGCCCCCTCGCACGCAACTCCTCCAGCCCGGGCCATTGAATATTTATCCGCGCCCGCCGGGGTCAGCATGGCGGATAGCTGGTTTGAAATCGCCGCACTCGATCATTTCTGGGTTCGCCGGCGATTTGAGGTTCTTCGGAAGCTCGCCGGAGAAATCGTATCCGGTGCGCGAGAGTTGGCGGAGATCGGCTGCGGGCACGGCTTATTGCAGCGGCAAATCGAAGATGGGTTTGCGAAACCGGTGACGGGCTTTGACCTGAACGATTTCGCCCTCAAGCAAAATATCAGCCGCTTCAGCAAAGTCTGCTGTTACGACATTTTTCAGCGCGAGGCGGCGCTGCGCGGGCGCTTCGATCTCATCTTTCTCTTCGACGTGCTGGAACATCTCTCGGATGAACGGTATTTTCTCGACGCCGTGTGTTTTCATCTGGCCCCGCTCGGCGGTTTAATTGTCAACGTTCCCGCGGGCCAATGGGCATTCTCGGCGTATGACGTCGCGGCCGGTCACCAGCGGCGCTATTCCTTCAAAACGCTGGGGGCAACAGCCAATCGCAATGGCCTGGTGATTGCCGGATGGACTTACTGGGGCTTGCCTTTACTTCCCACGCTAGCCCTTCGCAAGCTCCTGCTATTGGGCAAGCAAGACGAGCGCAAGATCATCTCACAGGGCTTTGATGCGCGAAGTCCCATCCTCAACCGGGCGCTTGGTCTCGTCTCCCGCTGCGAACCAGTGCCGCAAAAATTCCTTGGCACTTCGGTGATGGCCGTTTTACAGCGCCGCGAGGCATCCGGACAATAGGCTGCAATCGCCTCCGAACCATGCAACCAGTGCCAATTTCGTTTTCCGTTCCTGCTGACTTTTTCAGTCCGCTGCCTGCTTGGCCGTCATCAGGGCAGACGTGGTTGCCACGCATTGCCAGGTTCCGTTGATTTTGATCCAGGTGTCCACGAAACGCTCGCGGTGCACGTAGGCTTTTCCTTTGTCGGTTCCCTTCACCCGGAAAATGCCCGCCACCACCGCCGCATCCCCATACATCTGCACGCTGCTTTGCTCTGTTACCGCTTGCGAAGGCTGATAATCGGGTGCTTTTATGCTGGCGAGAAATTCGCCTTTGTTCACGATGCTCCCGTCAATGTCCACCGAAATCATCGTATTGGCCAGCAGCATGTCCAGGGCTTTGGCGTCTTTTGCTTCCAGTGCGTGGTTCCAGGCAAGTTCCAGCGCCTGGATGCGCCCGACTTCGTCTGTTTCTGCGTTCTGGCCACGCACCACTAGCCCTGTTCCTGCCAGCAAAAGAACGCCAATACTTAGAAACTTGATCCTCATGGGGCGGGTCCTCTCACAATTTAAGTACGGAACAACTTTCTCTGCTCAAAGAGTAAGCCGGCCCGGGCTTGCTTCGAGGACTTCCTTTGCGAAAATTGCGGAAGAATCAATGCAACAAGCATGGTTCGCGCGATTCGCCGCGTTGGAAGGGGCGTGTCCTCACAGCTTCGGAGCAACCTTCGTCCCGCCGAGGCATGCGGAAACTTCCTTTAGGCAGGTCCCGAAAGAATTTCATTCACCGCACGATAAGCCTGATCGATGGCCGCATCCGTGTACGCGCTCGCACCCGCATCGGAATTGGCGATGCCAATCCGCCCGAACGGTTTTCGGCCAACTACCCAGGGTTCTTCGCCGGGCTTCCAGTCCGGTAGGTCCAGCCCGAATGGCGTGAACGCGTAACCGTGCGCCCAGCGGTTCACGATGATGCCTTCGATATCGCGGGCGGGATCAAAACCGCCACTGCTCAGCATGCGCCCGAGTTGGTCGCGAATATTGCGCTCGAATTGGGCGTAAGGGGTTTGCAGCAGTTCGTAGCGGCCGGCACGATTCTGGTCGCGCACCGGCAGGCCGGGCTTGCAGGGAGTTCGCAGCATGAATAGAACGGCAGGTTCTTCTGGCTTGGCGGGAAATTCGTACTTGCCTAGGCTCACGGGAAAATCGAGTGCCGTATAGGTGTGGTAGCTGCCGGGTGCGACAACCTGGTGAATGCCCAGATTCGCAAACGAACTCCAGTTGCGAAGCGCCACGTGCGTATAAACCAGCGGCGCTTTCACCAGATACGAGAGCGCTTCCTTTTGCGCGCCGGGCAGCTCCGGACAGATGTACGGAATCATTACGTTGTAACACGCCAGAACGCAATACTTCCCTTTCACCACGTGCAGCTTGCCGCCGCGGCGATAACACACTTCCACTTCCTGCCCCGCGCCCTTCGCGCCCCCGTGCTTCACGTTCACAGCCGTGCTGTTCAGGCGAATTCGAACGGCGCTCTCGGCTTCATCGAGCTTCGCGTAATTGGCCTTCGCCGTGACCACGTCTTCCATGGAATTTCCGGGCATCGCGTCGGGAAGGAGCGAACGCACCAGCAAGCGCGCAATCGACGCGTTGCCGTCAGGAAAATGAAAGATGTACGGTTCTTCCTTTTCGTGCTCCGGAAAACCCAAGCCATCGAATCCAGGATAGGTGAACGACCCGTAGTCATCCCCCGCTTCATAGCACAGATAGGCCGGAACCCCCTCGATGCCGACGCAAAACAGATCGTGCGTGAAGGTCTGGAAGAACGGCAGCGCTTCCGGGATCAGCTTGCAATGCTTGGTCAGGTATTCCGCGTAGCTCATTTTGCGAAGCGCCGCGACTTTCTCCTGGTGCGAAAGCCCTGGTAGGTAGTCCACTTTTTCGGAATAGACCCGCGCGATATCTTTTTTAACGGCGTCGGTGAGCGGAGCCTTGCCAAGGAATTCGGCCCACGGCGTCGTGTTCATGCCGGGGATCAGCTTGTCCTCGCCGAAAGTTTCCTTGTCAAAGAACGCCGCCGTGCCGCGCTTCGCGTACAGATTCGTGTCGTATGCTTTATAGAATTTCTGAGTGTCGATTCCGAGCTCTTCCAGCAATGTTTTTGCCTCGGCGCTATATCTTCCGGGGCTTTCGATGGATTGCGTGCCGCCGTAAGAAAGGACCATCCGACCGCCCGTCTGGAATTCGTTGCGTTTGGCATGGCCCCCGAAATCATCGTGGTTATCGAGAATCAGGATTTTGGCGCCGTTGCCGGTTTTCTGTCGGAAACGATAGGCGGCGGCAAGGCCGCTGATGCCGCCTCCAACTACCACGAGATCGTATGCTTCGCCAGTCTGGATGGGATCGCCGAAGGAATCCGTGGAAGCCCCGTCGCGCAGGCGATGCGCCGTGGCAAACGAGCCGTCGTGGTTTCCGCGAATTCCCATGCGGGCTGGCGGGTAATAGTCGGGTGCCTTTTCCGGAGCAAATTCGTCAAGCGCACCGGCCGCCAGCAATTGTTGCGCGCTGAGAGCGCCACCTAGCAGCGCAGCGCCGGTGCCGACTGCCACGCCGTTCAGAAAATCGCGGCGAGTGATCTCGCGGTTCATTCCCAGCTCGGCGTCCCGCCGCTTGTTCTCTTCTTCACGATTGTCCATGTGAAATCCCCTGACCTCCAGCGGAGTCCCAGTATAGCTGCGACGTTTGCATCCCTCCACAATTTCAGTAAGGTTTGCGTGCAGGCGACGGTTTTCCGTTCGGGCTCAACCTGGGGAGGCCGGGGTATGCTCGCGGTGATGATTCCAGACCTGCTTCGATTTTGGCGCAATCACTGATAGTCTCATGGGCAGTTTTCGACCTATCTCCCATGGAACCCCCGGCCAACCATCAAGGCGAAAAGGAGACCAGTCGCCTGGAAGCCTTCAGCGACGGTGTTTTCGCCATCGCTATTACTTTGCTGGTGCTCGAACTGAAGGTTCCCGCCCTTCCCTCCAGCGGAGCGAATTCTGCGGCCCTCGGCAAGGCGCTGCTGCATTTGTGGCCGAGTTACCTTGCGCTGGTCACGAGCTTCTTTACCATCCTGATCATGTGGATGCATCACCACGCCATCCTGCGCAACGTACATCGCACCGATTCGTGGCTGCATTTCACCAACGGATGCCTGCTTCTGGTGATTACCTTTGTTCCTTACCCTACGTCTGTACTGGCCGCTTATCTGGATTCTTCCGCCGCCAAGATGGCCGCGGGCTTTTATGCGGGCACGTTTGTTTTCGTGGCGATTTGCTTTTCGCTCTTTACCTATGGAGCCTTCCGGCCACATCTGCTCTCGCAGCACGCCTCGCAAAAATTCATCGAGACGACACTGCGCAACTACCGCATCGGCCCGCCGCTTTATATCCTGGCGACCAGCGCGGCGATGATCGATGCGCGATTGTCGCTGGCAATCTGTACGGGACTCTGGATTTTCTGGGCGGCGGTAATCCGGGACCAGCGGGGGGCTTAATCACCCCAACTCTCAGTGGTACTTGGTGACCAGTTGGCCGTCTTCGATGTGTAAATCGGAAACGTCGGATGGCAGCTTTAGCTTCTCCCGGTTCTCGGGAGAGTCCATCAACTGGCGCACCGCGCTCTCCAACGCGGATTGCGGAATGGGCAAGGCGCCGATTTTTCCGCTGACGGGCTCGAATCTCAGGTAGCCATCCTGCGCCCCCAGCTTTCCCACCAGGTCCAGCGTCATGTCCTTTCCGTGGAGGTCGAACACCACATAAGCGTGTACCTGATCGCCTTCCATCGTCACCTTCACGTCTTTCACCGAAGATTTGGCCTGCTCGATATCCGCCGGCGTGAGGTTTCCCGGGCCTCCGTCCAGCGCAGCGGAAGATGAGGTTTGCTGGCCTGAGCCGCCGCTGGAAGAGGCGGAATTCTGCTGCGCCAGGTCGAGATGTTTGGCTAGGTAGGAGTTTACTTCGTCCTGATTTAACCGCAGGGTGGCCGACTGTCCCTGCGAAACGGTTTGTTCCGCCTGCAAAAGCTTTTGCTCCGCGCTGGCCGCGGCCTGCGGCGTCGCCACCACCGGGGGCGGCGGTGACTTGCGCAGCAACAGGATGATGGTAATTAGCGCGGCAAGATAGGTGGACCAGCGCACGATCCGGAACGCCCAGCGCAGCACACTCAGCCTCTCCGGACCACGCTCAGCACCGGCCGGGATTTGCGGAATCTTGGGGAGATTTGGGGCCATGACGGCTTCCTTTGGCCTGAAGCACACCTTCAGACCCTGCTTCAAACCCTAGCCCTCGGGAAAGGTTGCGGCAAGCAACACGAGGCGGCAAGCGGCCAATTCGGCACCTGTTCTCCCGGGCTTTGCATGGGATACTCAGGAATCGCCTCGCGCCGATGGAATCCTGATCGGCAAAACACCAGAGGGACAGAATTGGAAGCACAAGAAGCCATCACCATTCAGGATACGCTTCGCCCCAAGCGACTCCCCGCCTATCTGGCGCTGGTTGGCGGCGTAGTGTGTATCGCATGGTCGGCGATTTTCGTTCGCTGGACGGACATTCCCGGCCCCGCCTCCGCCTTTTACCGGATGCTGTTTCCGGCGCTGATCTTGCTCCCGACATTTTTCTTTGACCGCCGGCGCGATCCCGTCGACTGGCGCACCCTGGGCATCATTGCCTTCGGAGGGCTGTTCTTCTCATTCGACCTCGCGCTATATAACACTTCGATCCTGCGCACTTCCGCCGCGAACGCCACGCTGCTTGGCAACAACACCCCGATTTTTGTGGGCTTGCTCACCTGGCTGGTTCTTCGCAAGCCCCCGGCCCGCGCATTCTGGATTGGCCTGCTGATGGCCATCGTCGGAGCGGTGGTGATTTTGTGGGCGGACTTGAGGCACCACGCTCAGATCGGCATCGGCGACCTTATGGCGCTGGCGGCTTCGGCATGCTTCGCGGTTTATTTGATGGTGACTGAAAAGATTCGCGGCTCTACGGGCACGCTGTCGTTCCTGCGTCTGGCGATGATTGCCAGCACCTTGGCGCTCCTCCTGCTGAATTGGATGATGGGTATTTCGTTGCGCATGCCGCATGGAAGGACGCTGTGGGCTGTGCTTGGGCTGGGCCTGGTTTCGCAATTGGGCGGATATCTTTTTCTGACCTATGCGCTGGGCCATTTGCCGGCGACGCTCACCTCGATCAGCCTGCTGACACAGGGACCTTTGACCGCCGCGATGGCGGCGGTGCTGCTGAATGAGCCGCTCACTCTGGCGCAAATCATTGGCGGCATCCTGGTCTTGGCCGGCGTGGCGCTGGCGCATCGTCAGCGGCATCCGGAAGACGAAGCCAACGTCTGACCCTCCGGTGCATCCGCGGCGCGCAGGAATTGTGATGTGGTGGCGCGCGGGAACCTTCACGCAATCCGGGCTGGCTTCGCGGCACCACGTGGCAAACAGAAGCTTTTCCGCCCATAAAATTCCCAGAGCGCGCATTTTCTGCCGGACTTCTGGTTTGCCAGATTTGCAATCCTAGGTAACATGGGGCGTCACGCCTTCGCCCCAGACGGATTTCCCGTGAGGTTCTCCATGCGCTTCTTGTGTGCCATTCTTCTGCTTCCTTTCCTGTCGATGCCCTGCTTGGCGCAGGAGCCGCAAATTCCCCCGAGCAGCGCGCAAGCCACGGAGCGAACCAAGCCCGCCCCCAGCCAAGCGCAGGGACGCTTGAAGATCGGCGTGGCGCTGGAAGGCGGAGGGGCGCTCGGCGAAGCGCACATCGGCGTCCTGAAGTGGTTTGAAGAGCACCACATCCCGATCGATTACATCGCAGGAACCAGCATGGGCGGCCTGGTGGGTGGCATGTACGCCACGGGAAAGTCCGTGGAAGAATTGCGAACCATGCTGGAAAAGGCCGACTGGGCCCTGCTGCTCGGCGGCGGCACGCCGTACACCGACCTGTCGTTCCGGCGAAAAGAAGACGCGCGGGCGGTGCCCAATTCCATTACCATCGGGCTGAAAAATGGCGCTTCGCTGCCGCCAGGATTGAACTCCGGGCATCAGATCAACCTGCTGATCGACCGCGAAACGCTGAATTATTCCGGTATTTCTTCCTTTGACGAACTGCCCATTCCTTTCCGTTGCGTTTCCACGGAGCTGATTTCCGGGAAGGCTTATGTTTTTCAGAGCGGATCGCTGTCGGACGCCATGCGCGCCACGATGTCCATCCCCGGCGTGTTCGCGCCGGTTCGCCAGGATAACAAGATCTTTGTGGACGGCGGGCTGGTGGACAATCTGCCGACCGACGTGGTGCGGCAGATGGGCGCGGACGTGGTGATCGCCGTCCATCTGGAGACTTCGCCGGCAACGGCGAAGGACATTCAGTCGGCTTTCAGCGTTTTGGGGCGCTCCGTGGAACTCGTGATTGCGGAGACCGAGATTCGCGGCATGGCGGGCGCGGACCTCATCGTCAAGGCGGATGTCCAAAAATATTCCACGTCCGATTATCAAAAAACCGACGAACTCATTCAGCAAGGCTACGACGCGGCGCAGGCCAAGGCGCAAATTCTGAAAGGCTACATGCTGGATGATGCCGCCTGGGCGGAATACCTGCAGGAGAAAAAAACCCGCGAGCGCGGCGCCATCGGGGTTCCGCAATTTGTGCGCGTGGAGGGCGCGGATCGCGAAGGCGCGAAAAACATCGAGCAATTGATGAAACGCCTGGTCGGCAAGCCGCTGGATACCGCGGCACTCGACAAGTTGCTGACGCGCATGACCGGCGTGGGGCGCTACGACAGCATTACTTATGAGATTGTCAACGACGACGGCCAGACGGGACTGCTGATCCGCGTGCATGAAAAGACGTATGCGCCGCCCTTCCTGCTGCCCTCGGTGCAGATCGACGGCAGCCAGCCGGAGGACGTCAACTTTACGATGGGTGTGCGCCTGACGGCGATGGACGTCTGGGGCTACCGCTCCGAGTGGCGCACGGATTTGCAATTTGGGGAGACCTACGGCATCCGCACCGAGTTGTACCGCCCCTTCAAGCCGCTCGGCAAATGGTTCTTCGCTCCGTACATCCACGCGGACCAGACGAATTTCAAGATCTATCAAAAGACCGATCCGCGCGCGATCTACCGCGTGGACGACGTGGACGGAGGTATGGATCTGGGCTACGCATTCAACCGGTTCAACGAATTGCGCGTGGGCTACGGAATCGGCTATGACGATTTCACGCTGCGTCTGGGAACGCCGGATTTTGCCTCGGCCGAAGGACGATCGGGCGCGTTCCATCTCCGTTATATTCTGGACCACACCAATGAGCCGGTGATTCCGACGAAGGGCTACTACGCGCAAACGCTCTTCGAGTGGTATGACACCACACCGCTGGCAACGCAAGCGTACCCTTCGCTGCAACAGTACTTGCAATATTTCCAGCCGGTTTCGACCAGCGGGTCGCTCTACATCCTGGGCGAAGGAGGATCGACCTTTGGGCGCGCTTCGCTTGGAACGCCCGCGTTTTTCCTGGGAGGCGTCGGGCGCCTCAGCGCCTATGGCCTGAACGAACTGGTCGGCAATCAATATTTCCTGGGCCGGACCGGGTACCTCCACAAAATCTTCCAATTGCCGCCGTTCCTTGGAAAACAGGTGTACGCCACGGGATTTGCTGAAGTCGGAAAAATCTATGGCGATCCATTCCATGCCCCCAAGCTCTCCGGCGACGGCGGCGCGGGCGTGCTGGTGGAGACCGCATTTGGCCCGATCCTGATCGGCGGGAGCGCCGGAGATTCCGGGCATCGCAAGTGGTTCTTCCAGTTGGGCCGCGTGTTCTGAGGCAGTTGCCGTGGCGGGGTGCGTTCCCATCTGAGAGGATCGGCAGAAGAGGGTACCCCGGGGGATTCGCGTAAGAGTGGCAGTGAAAGGACTTAGCGGATGAAAGGGGTGGAAATGGCTGTAAGAGCAGAAAGGAAAGGAGTTGCGGGATGTAACGCGAAAATTACGCGAAGATTGGCGTTCCGAGTCGGGAAAAATGACGAGAGAACTGAAGAAAGGAGAGCAATTCGCGAAAGAGGAGGGAGGTTGGGCGGACTGGTGCTCGATTCTCACGAGGAAGGATAGCACAGGTTTGTTTACTATGTCAATAACTATTTAACGAGGTAAGATTCGAATGAGCCGGACTTTTCGGTCATGTCCGGTCTGGCGTGTCTTCTCCTGTGGTTGGGAATGCTTGCGTGACCGAGGGGTGTTGTTGCATGCACGGGAGCGGGGCATGGAGGAAGGGACACGTCTTGGGCGCGGAGGAAAAAGACAAAGAGAAGAGCGGCCCATCCTTGCAAAACCCGCAAGGAAAGGCCACCCCAGAAGTGTTCTCCAGGCACACGATCAACTTCGTGGCTAAGGGTGTGCCACCCGCCAAGGTCCTTCAGGTTTTGAAGCAGAAGGTGTCGCGTTCCCTGCGCGGAAGAAAAAGTTCCCCGAACGGACAGTTGCGGCTTCCGTTCGCCTCCGAGGTCAAGGAATCTCCTTCGTTTTGGCAACGACGCTTCTACGACTTTAACGTGTGGAGCGAGAAGAAGGTCCGCGAAAAACTGAATTACATGCACAAGAATCCGGTGGAGCGAAAACTGGTGGCGCACCCGAAGGATTGGCCGTGGAGCAGTTGGTCGCACTACGCGAAAGGCGAACGCGGATTGATCGCCATCGATTCGCTGAGGGAACGAACAAACCCAGGAGAAAATCCGCACCCTTAAAACCGAAGGGTGCGGGACCCACACCTCACTTCGCCACCCTAAGGCCTGCTCCACCCGCCTACTTCGACAATCAAAGGCACATGGTCGCTGACTTTTGCCCATTTCCCCCATTTTCCAACCTCGACCGTATCAATTCGCTTGGCCCACAGCTCTGGCAGAAATACATAATCGATGTGGTAGCCACGATTCTTGTGGTGGTAAAAATAATGTGTCGGTCGTTTCTCCTCGCCTTGGCGCTCAGAGAAAAACTGATGATAGGCGCTAACAATATTTCGCTCGGCCAGAAATTTCACCAAGAACGAATGATTGTGCCTTTCTCTCTTACCATCCCAGATTACGTTGCTATTGAAATCTCCGCACATAACGACGGGTAAGCCGTTGAACCATTCGGGATGGTTTTCCAGTGCTTGGCATGCCTGGCCGATGTAGCTGTCCTTGACGCTTCCTTTGATTCTTGCTGTCCAGACGGCAAGTAAGAGAAAGTCAGGAGGGCCGCCTATCCAGATTGGAACAGCCCATTTGCTCTGTGGTTCTCGAAACTCAAGAATCCGCCAGGGCTTGGCGACCAAAACTCCGAGGCCTTTCTTTGGGTTCTCCCCAAACCACCGCCCATCGAACTGGTCGCCTTCAGGTGACTGGATAGATTCTTGAGAACATTCGGGGATAACGGCGATGTCGGGGCAAAGGTGGCGTACGAATCGGCGCTTCCCCGAGAAACCCATTTTGCAATTCCAAACAAGAATTTTCATAGGTACGTGTGGCAGGAAAATGGCCTAAGACAGCTCCCTGATCTTCGCCGCCATCTTGTATACGTCCCAATTCTTATGGAACTCGGCGAGCCTCCGGTGAAATTCCTCCGGGTCTTTGACTCTTTGTAGGCCGTCTGCCTCTGCCATGCGCTCTTTCATGTAGGCAGCTAGCGGGTCGGAGACAAGATAGGACAGATAATACGCTTCTTGGAGATTCAGATATGCCGGGAAGATTTTGCTGTACGGATGGGTTCCCAGGTTGCCAAACTCTGAATAGTCCCTGCCCGGCCCGAACGACCTATTTCTGTGTACGCTATCAACGAGAAAATTCTCAAAAGCTCGCAAGGCCCTAAATATCTCTGCCACGCGGTCCGCATGAATTTGCTTTCGCCAAATATCCATCTGCGCGGCAGTTTCTTTGTGTTGATCTATTCTTTCTTGTTCCTCTTTCAGCCGTTCTTGGCCTTGCTTCCGATATTCCCGCGAGTCCAGAACGAAGATTGCTACGAGGGCAATCCCCTCCAACCAAATAGCGATAGGCTCATACACTCTGAGCCAGTTGATCGCCGGGATGCAGACAGCGATGAGTGCCAAGCCGAGGACAATCCATTTCCAATTGTTCATAGAGCATCCTACGGAGTTCGGTACGACTCAGCAGCGACCCGAATTTCTTCGTCGCGAATACGAGCCCGCCGATGCATTACTGCCAAAGCGACAAATGATAGCGTTAGCCACTCCAAGATCAACGCATCGCAAAGACGAAAGAACAACTGGCCGTGTCGAAGCCAGTCGGAACTCAGCCTCACGACGCTCTCGGCCCACAAGCGTCCAGCGATCACAAAACTCAGTGCAATCAAGAAGAATGCAGCTATGTGCAAATTTTCATAAGTATTATCGAGCGCATTCAGCTTTTTCGTGGTCCAAGGGTTGCGGCTCCCGTCTGGCGACAATGTCGGATAGAGAGGCGACTTATTGGCCCGGATTTCTTGTCTTTTCTCATCAGCTCCTGTTGCAACTGAACGCAAATATGCAGAGAGCGCAACTACGATAGCAAGAACTGTTAATCCGGCTGGACCGCCCAACAACGAAGCGTCTGTGTAGGTTCGTGGCGAAGCATAAAAATGAAGAAAGAGACAAGCGCTGAGTGCGAGGATAAGCCCGAGAATGATTGACGCAATTAAACTCCACTGGCGGATGCGTTTCATCGTCATGAACTTTGCTAACTTATTACTACAATGGATTCGGCTTAGTCAACAATCTATTTGCCGTTGTGACACCTCTGAGAATTCATTGCAGGTCGGTCTGCCCTAAGCACCTGCGTTTGATTGTGTCAGTGAGCATCACTGCCTGTGGGCCATAAGATGCTTCATGAGGCGCGACTCTCAGGGCAGTAATTTAGTCGTTTATTTTTATGAAGTAGTTCACCGTGATGTTTTTCGGACTAGTCTCAGGTAAAGCCTCGCTGGTGGGCACCCCTTGAACGAAGTCATCGTTGGGGCGGACCGTAAAGCGTTTTCCCCCGTCCCACAGGATTGAGGCTCCGACTTGTGCTTCCGGCGCATTGGGATCGTAGTACCTTACGTAGTGTTTATGAGGGCCGACCGTATCGGAGGCAAAATCGCCTAGTTCCAACTCTTTAACATCTGGTCGTTTACTGTTGTTCTTTCCTCTAAGGAAAACACCGCACAGATTTGGAACGGAGGCGTTTGCACGCAATGCCGCCCAACGAGTACCTGAGACGGACTTGCCGTCAGCCAGCGTCCACCTGCTTTTCGTGACATCAAAGGTGTCTGGGTCACCAACTGCTTTCGCGAATTCGGAGGGCTTGAGCAGCGATGCTATGACCGTCCCGACAGGCAGCTTGAAAGCATTAGCTTGAACATTTAACGCGTCGAGTTTGTCTTTGGTCTCGCGGATTCCTCCGGTATTGGACCAAATGGTTCCAACTGTTGTGAGAAGCGCGACCACTATCGAGCCGATCACAGTGATGACCGTCGTTTTAACTGTGGTGTTGGGCATGAAATCTCCGTACTAGTGCTTAAGATACTTAATCGGATGTGTATCCTAGCATGGCGCGGTAGACAAACCAACACAGGATCAGTCCTTTCAAGTAATAGAATCGCGGTATGGCAATGTCCTTCGAAGAAGCGCTTCTAACTGTCTACGAACAATCTCTCGTCGAAAACAAAAAGACGATCACGCTCGACGATAAGACCTTCCCAGTTCGTTCGACGAAATTGTCCCCGGTTTAGTTGAACGCAGCGGCTCTCGACTCTCTGCACGTTACGCGACCTGCGCCTGTTGAGTCAACGATGGGTTCATTCGGCGATGCAAGAGTTCCAGTTCCCGATAGCCTTTCACTCGCCGGAATTTCTTCTGTGCCTCCACCAAGCCGGTGGCCGTCCAGCGCAAAGCTTGCTCGCCAGCGCGCCAGCGTTTTACGTTGCGGGCCACGCGCTCGACGGTCGACAGGCACGACTCGATAGCATTGGTGGAGGCCAGCGTGCGGCGCAGCAGCCAGCCCACGCCTAACCGGTGCACCGTCAGCGTTTCCTCCAGTCCTTCCTCCAGGCTGCGCGCCGCGCTGGGATTCACTCGCTCCAGTTGCCGGAAGATTTTCTCCAACTCTGCTTTCGCCGCCGCGTACTCGGTCATGGCGTAGGCGTTGCGGATGCGGCGGTCGTAATCGCTCTGGACGTTTTTCGGCAGATGCTCGGCCACGTTGCGCCGTTTGTGGATCTGGCAGCGCTGTACTTCGGCGCGCTCGCCGAACACGCGCTCGATGGCCGCACGCAATGCTTTGGCTCCGTCGATCACGAACAGGTAGCGCCGTTCCGTGCTCAGTCCGCGCGCCACCAGGTCTTCCAGCAACGCCTTCACCGCCGTGGTGTTTTCCGTCGCGCCCTGCCACAACCCCAAAACGTGTTTTTCTCCGCTGCTTTCAATGCCCAGCGCCACCACCAGCACTTGCTTCCCGAGATGAATTCCGTCGATCAGAATCGGGCGGGTGGGACAGAGAATTTTCATTTCTGGTTTGAACACACCGGCAAAGTATATCAATCGACCACTAACGATCACTAACTCCCGAGGAGACCGGACGCGGGTGCCGGGTGGCGCACCGTTTTTCGGAGAGTTTGCTGACAGCGGGGGAGGAGTCAATGTAAAAGAATGATCCTGGCCCCAGCAGGTTCTTTGGGGTGTGCCATTCGCCCGTATGGGGGGCAAGAGGGGCGGGTCTAAAGTCCCGCCGCTACATAGGGCAGGAAGATCGGAGGATCGCCAGGCGTTTTTGCCGGAGGCCTTCGCGGCTCAGGGTGAACTAAAGCTCCGACCTCCCGGTGGCCTCATTATTTACGAGACGGCTTCTAGTTATTGATGTCGGTCTTGGCGTTGAGCTTGGCCAGCAAGCCTTCGAGCTGCGTCTTGTTGCCGTCGGGAGCGGCGGCAATGGCTTCCTTCATTTCTTTCGAGGCCGTGGTGAAGTCTCCCGCCTTGGAAGCGATGCGGGCCTGGGCGACGTGGCTGAGCCAGTGGTTGGGATCACGCTTGCTCACCTGGGGATAGAGCTCAAACGCGAGGGCGGAATTGCCGGTGCGCTGCAGGCCGCGGGCGTAAACGTAAAGCTGCAGAGCGGTGGCTTTACTGAGCGCGGTGTCGAGCGCTTTCTTCGAATCCTCTTTCTTGCCCATCGCCGCCAGGATGCGCGACTTCGTCTCCCAATTTTCGAAACGGTCTTCGTTCGCGATCGACGTGTCTTCCCACTTCAACGCCTCTTCGAGGTTGTAGCCGTTGTCGAGACACCAGTTCGCGGCTTCGTCATATCCCGCCCAGGTGAAGCCGCCGACGTTGCGCAACTGGTTGTGAATGCTCTTGAGGGTGAGTTCTTTCACGTCGAAGCCGACGCGAAATGGCACAGCCGCTTTTTCCCAGCGCAGCGTGGCCAGGGCGGAATCGGGCTTCACGTCGTCGAAGGTGTAGGTGAGGGTCTCGAAGAAGTCGCCGCTGGCGGGCTTCACGGTGACGCGCAGGGCGTCTTCTTTTTCGTCGTAGCTGAAGCTGCCCCAAGAGGTGGAGTTCTTCGAGAAGATGATCGTCCATTGCTCCTTGCCGGGGATCATATGCAGGCCGTAAGTGCCTGCGGGCAACGGCTTGCCTTCGACGGTGGCGTCGTCGGAAAAGGTGATGGTGGTGTTTTCATTGGCGCCCGCGCGCCAGACTTGTCCGTAAGGCACCACCTTGCCCCAGATTTCGCGGCCGTCGGCGAGCGGGCGGCTGTAGTTGATGGTGACGGTGCTAATGCCGATGGTTTGCCCGGTCACACCGTGCTGGCTGAGGCGGGGCAGATTGAGTTCGGTGGCCTGGCTGCCGTTTTTGAATTGCGCCTGCGCGCTGGTGAGGAAGACCACAAAACCGAACGAGAAGCCGAGCAGAAAACGGGAAATGCTGCGCACGAACACACCTTCCTTATTTCGCGAAAAGGGATTTCGCGAAAGCGAGATTCGGATAGGACACGCCCAAAGCGATAGACGGAAGGAGAAAGAGCGAGTGAGCAGGAAAGAAGGGAAAAAGCGAGCTGGGAAAAATAGATGTTGACTTTCGCTTTTTATTCGCCTATAGTCGCTTTCGGTAGAGGAAACGGGAAACGGGTGGCTGTGGCTCCATTGCCTTCGGGCTCTCCCGGGCCGCGGGCCACCCGTTAAAGTAGCGCAAGCCCCGCTTCCCTGCCAGGAGCTGCCATGGAAGCGTGTGTCGAAAGAACTAGTGGCGAGGAGCGAGGGGCGAGTGACAAGTTCCAGAGCAACGACCATGACGCTGCCATGGTGCAAGTGGCCCGCTTCGGCAGGCCAGCCTTGCAAGAGGAAGAAGGCGGCATAAAGCCGCCTCTACACGCACAGGAACTACAAAAAGAGGTGGAAGGCCGATCTGAAGCTCGACCACAACACACAGAGCAAGGCCTGCACAACGACAGCGAGGACTGCTCCGAAAACTCATCATCTCCCCTGCTACGCTTTCTGAAGCTCGCCACTTTCCGTTCAGACTGGATTGGCAAAACACGTAAAGAGGGAAAAGCACCGCACACTGTGCACGTGGACGTGGATGCGTTTTTCGCTTCGGTGGAACAGGTGCTGAATCCCAAGCTGCGCGGGAAGCCCGTGCTGGTGGGGCGCGGCGTGGTGGCTTCGGCGAGTTACGAAGCGAAATTCCGCGGCGTGAAGACGGCGATGAGCTTTCGCGATGCGCTGCGCATCTGCCCCAAGGCCATCGTGGTGCCTGGAAAATACGAGCATTACGCCGAGTTTGCCGAGCGTGTGCGGCGCATCCTGGAGACCTACACACCGGCGGTGGAAACAGCGGCGCTGGACGATTTTTACATGGACTTCGCCGGGACGGAGCGCTTGTACCCGGATTTGGAAGCAACACTGCGGCGGCTGCAGGCGGAAATTCTCGGCAGAACGGGATTGAGCGTATCGGTGGGCGCGGCGCGAACGAAAGTGGTAGCCTCGATTGCGTCGCGACTGGAGCGGCCGCGCGGATTTCGCATCGTTCCGCCGGGAACCGAAGAGGCGTTTCTGGCGCCGTTGCCGGTGGATAAGCTGCATGGCATCGGGCACACGCACGCGGGCGCGCTGGCGGAGCGCGGCGTCACCACAATCGGCCAATTGCGGATGATTCCCAAGCCCGTACTGGTGGCGGCGTTCGGCGAGGCCGCCGGCGAGCGGATCTGGGAACGCGCACGCGGCCTGGATGGGCGCGAGGTGATGACGCTGACGACGCCCAAATCTGTCTCGCGCGAGACCACCATCGAAGGAGGCACCATTGACACGGAATTTCTCGGCGGTCTGCTCGAATATTTGAGCGAGCGGATTGGCGCCACGCTGCGCGAGTATGGCAAGCAAGCGCGCACGATCGGCGTGCGGCTGCGGTATGTGGACCACTATTCGGCGCACCAGACGATGCGGCTGCCACGCACGACCAACGACGAGCGCGAATTGCTGGCGGCCGGCAAGGAACTGTTTGCGAAATTATTCGCACGGCGCGTGGCGGTCCGCCACATCGGCATCAGCGTGACGAACCTCGAAGCCGACCGGCGGCAGAACGAACTGTTCGACACGGACGCGAACCGCCGGTGGTATCTCAACCGCGAAGTGGACCGCGTGCGTGGCCGCTACGGCTGGAACGCGGTCTTCTACGGCAAAGGCCTGGAACTGCGCGAGCATTACGCCACCAAGGAAAACGGGCTGGTGCTCTCCACCCCTTGCCTGTCGAGATGATATAGCTCATCCCTTCAGGGATGAGATTTTCCCCATTGTTAGGTCCGCCCCTTTCCGCTTCACGGCCATGGCCACATTTCGAAAAAACCTCAGGCCTGACGGCCTGAGCTACAAAAATTTCCGATCTAATTTCCCCTTCCTTTTCCGGTTCTTTTACTGAATTCTCCGATCGGGTTCCCGCCGGTCGCTGCTACAGGTCGCCGTATGTTCGTGCATTTGCAATGTCACAGCCATTACTCGTTCTTGCGGGGAGTGAATCCTCCCGAGGAAATCATTGCCGCGGCGGTGGAGCAGAAAATGCCCGCCGTGGCGCTTACCGACACCAATGGGATGTATGCGGCCATTCCCTTTTATCAGGCAGCGAAGGCGGCGGGGATAAAGCCAATCGTCGGCGTCGTGCTGGAAATCGAGAGAAGTGAGGAATGGCCCTTCGGCTCCGCTCAGGGCAAGCGAGTGGCGAGTGACGAGAAAGAGGAAGAAAAAAAGGTTAAGGAAATAAAGGAGGTAAAGGAAGAAGAGAGCGCGGCTCCATCGTTGACGGTACGGCCGGCGAATTCGTCTTTGTCCTTTACTTCCTTTACCTCCTCTGCTTCGCCAGTCGTCACGATGGTTTTACTGGCGATGGATGCGGCGGGCTACAGCAATTTGTGCCAGTTGACGACGTTGCGGCATTTGGGCGTGTTGCGGCCGGGGCAGGAAGTGTTTGCGGAGGATACGGGGAGGCCGGTGACGCTGGAAAAGTTGGCGGCGCACAGCACGGGCGTGATTGCACTGTGGCCGGCGGCGGAGATTTTACGCAGTGGGATGGAACAGGTCAGACCTGCTAAGAACCGTCACCTACAAACGTTGAAAGAGATTTTTAGGGATCGGCTGTATGTCGCGGTGCGGCATTTGTCGGCGGGGGACGGGCGGGTGTTGCGGGAGGCGCAGCGGGTTGGGCGGGAGTTGGCAATTCCGCTGGTGGCGACGAATCATGTGCACTTCCTGAAACCGGAAGAGCATCTGCACCATCGCGCGGTGAACGCCGTCCGCACCGGCGGATTGCTGACCACCGTGGCGCCGCCGGAAATTACCACGCCCGAAGCGTGGTTCAAACCCGCCGCGGAAATGCAGCGATTGTTTCCGGATCACCCGGAACTGCTGCGCGCCACGCTCGAAATCGCCGACCGCTGCAACCTGGAACTTGAACTGGGCAAGACGATTTTTCCGGAGTTTCCCGTGCCGGAGGGCGAATCGGCGTTTTCGTATTTGTGGAAGCTGAGTTTCGAAGGCGCGCGCAGGCGTTACCGCCCGTTGCGCCCGGAAGTGCTTTCGCGGCTGACGCATGAATTGGAAGTAATCGAAAAGCTGCACCTCGCGCCGTATTTCCTCCTGGTGTGGGACATCGTCGAAGAGGCGCGGCGGCGCGGCATCCCGGCGGTGGCGCGCGGGTCGGCGGCAAGCTCGATGGTCACCTACTGCCTGGGGATTTCCTGCGTGTGCCCGCTGCGCTGGGGGCTCTATTTCGAACGTTTTTTGAATGTGCAGCGCGGCGACTGCCCGGATATCGACATCGATATTTGCGGGGCGCGGCGCGACGAACTGCTCGATTACGTCTACGAGCGCTGGGGCGCGGCGCATGTGGCGGGGGACCCGCAAGGTCCCCGCGTGGCGATGATCGGCAGCTTCATCACCATGCACGCGCGGTTGGCGGTGCGCGAAATCGCCAAGGTATTTGGCGTGCCGCCGGGCGAAGTGAACCAGTTCACGAAGCGACTCCCGCACCGCCCGGTGCGCGAAATTCTGGAAGCCGTCAAACATTTGCCGGAGGGCCGCACGCTGCCGGTAAACGACGAACCGTGGAAAACGATCCTGCAGGTGGCTCTGCGGCTGGACGATGCGCCGCGTCACCTGGGCATTCATCCGTGCGGCACGGTGATTTCCGCCCGTCCGCTGACGCATCTGGCGCCGCTCGAACGCGCAACCAAGGGCATCGTAGTGACGCAATACGATATGAACGCAATTGAGGCGCTGGGGCTGATCAAGATGGACCTGCTGGGGCAGCGCGGGCTGACGACCATGGCGCTGGCACTGGACAACATTGAGAGGCAGGAGGGAAAGGAAGTTCAAGAGGTAGAGGAGGTAAAGGATCGGAGAGGAGTTGCAGCGGATGGAGTTACGCCGTGCCCGAAGGCGCGCACAATCGATTTCGAGGCCATACCGGAAAACGATCCGGCGACATGCGAAGTGATCGCCGCGGGGCGCACGATGGGACTTTTTCAGATCGAGTCGCCGGGCATGCGCGGACTGCTGCGCACGATGAAGGCGCGCACGCTGGAGGAAGTGGCGGCGGCGCTGGCGTTGATCCGGCCCGGAGCGGCGGAGTACGGCTCGAAAGAGCTTTTCCTGAAGCGGCTGCGCGGGAAAGAACCGGTGGTGTTTCCGCATGAATCGCTGAAGAGCATTCTGGGCGACACGCTGGGCGTGTGTATTTACCAGGAGCAGGTGATGCAGATCGCGCAGGCCGTGGGCAGCATGTCGCTGGCGGAAGCGGACCTGATCCGGCGCTCGTCGGCCAAATTTTCCGGGCAGCGTGAGCGCGAACGCCTGCGCGGGAAATTCCTGAAGGCGGCGGAGCGCATGGGATTGCAGGGCACGGAACGCGAAGAGACCTGGATGATGGTGGAAAAATTCGCGGGCTTTGGGTTCTGCAAGGCGCACGCGGCGACGTATGCGGATATTTCGTATCGCATGACCTATCTGAAGACGCATCACACGGCGGAATTCCTGGCGGCAATGTGCAGCGCGGGCGCGGGCTTTTATCACGTTTCGGCGTACGTGGAGGAAGCAAAACGCTGGGGGATCGAGGTACGGCTGCCGTCGGTGAACCGATCGCACATGGAGTACACGGCGGAACGCGGCGTGAACGGGCGGAAGGCGCTGCGCGTGGGTTTGATGCAAGTGCGTGGGCTGCGCATCGAAACGATTGTGGCGATTGTGCGCGAGCGTGAGGCGCGGGGCATGTTCTGTTCGCTGCAAGACTTTCTGGCGCGCGTGCCGGCGGAGCGCGACGAAATCGAGGCACTGATCAAGTGCGGGGCGTTTGACGACGTAAGTGGCATGACGCGGGCGGCGATGTTGTGGCAGTGGAATTTGTTGCAGATCAAAAGAAAGGGGGTTAAGGAAATAAAAGAAATAAAGGGGAAGAATGAGTTTCCTGCCGGCATCAACAAAAAGGATTCGCCTTCATCCTTTACTTCCTCTGCCTCATTCACTTCCCTAACCTCCCCGGCTTCTTCGCCCGCCACTCGCCACTCGCTTGTCCTGAGCGAAGCCGAAGGGCCACTCGCCACTTCTTCGGCAGCGACAGGAACTTTGTTTGCGGAGATGGAAAGCGACGATGTGGTTGGGGAAATGCTGCGGGGGATCGCGGCGCCGGATTACACACGCGAGCAAAAACTCCGCTATGAGCGGGAGATTCTGGAGGTTTGCGTCAGCGGCCACCCACTCGACTTTCTATCGCGCAACGACGAAACCTGGAGCGACGAACTCCCTGCCCTGCATGGCAAACGCGTGACACTGTGTGGATGGGTGGTCACCTACCGGCACGTGGGCACGAAAAGCTGCCGCAACATGATGTTCGTCACGCTGGAGGACCAGCGCGGCCTCTTCGAAGTCATTCTCTTCCCCGACGTTTATGACAAATACGGCGGACTAATCTACGAGACACGCGCCATGCGCGTGACCGGCACGGTGATGGAGGGTGAGCATATCAATGGAGAGAAGTTGGAGAGTTTGAAGTAGGAAACGGAGCATGCCATTTACTTCATGATTCGACAATCGCAAAAGACCGAACGCTCACCCGAACCGCAGAACGGCCAGCCGGCCGAAAGCGGCGAGGGCTGGCTGGGCCACAACCGCAGCGGCAAGCGACGGCTTTGGGAACGTCTGAACCCCCGGCACCGCAAGGGACTGCGTGTACTCGCCGAGGCGCTGGCATTGCGGCAAAACCACGCGCGGCTGCCTGAAACCACCCGCAGTCGCCTCGACGCCGCCCTGGGCGACCTCGACCGCATCATCCGGCGCATCGCGGCACTGCTGGCGGAGGTAGCACGCCGAACACCACCGGCCGGGTGAGCCTTGCGGGTGTGTACCGGCAGGCACATACTTTTCACATGAATACAGCCAGGTGTCCCCAAGCCATCCTGGGCCTAGCCGCTTTGCTGGCCGCGAGCGCAGTCGCCCCAGCCGCGCGTGCCGACGAAATCCGCCTGAAAGACGGTAAAAAGCTGCACGGCGTGATCGTCGCGTACGAAGACAACATGTTCAAGGTGAAAACAGACTTCGGCTACGTGCTGGTGGAAAAAGATAAGATCGCTTCCATCATTCCGGATACGCCGGCAGATGCCACGGAAGAAAAACCGGCGGCCAAGCCTGCGGGGAAAGGTGCGGGACCGGCCGGCAAGAGTTCCTCAGATGAAGCGTTGGCGCCGGCCGTGGAAACCAGCAAGCAAGCCAAGACGGCCACCATTCTCGGCAATGCCTCCGCACGGCCAGAGATTCCACTCACCACGGCGAAGAGCGACGCTACCCCGCCGCCAATCAAGACTGTCAGCGCCACGCCCAAAGCCCCACTCGCAGCAAACGCGACTCCACCGTCTCCCCCGAAACCCGAGCCTCCTCCGATCAAAGAAGAGGTCCAGGGGAATCTCTATATCAATCATGAGTACGCCTTCCGCATGTACAAGGCGCCGAGCTGGGAAATCATCGGCGATGCGGGCCAGACCCTGCCGAACGCGATCGTGGCGATGGGCACGGACAACGAATCGACGCTGATGGTCGTCGGCTACGAGAAATCGAAGACGGCGCTGGAACCGGCGGCTCAGGAAGTGGAAAAGAAACTGAGCGAGGTGTACGACAACTACCACCTGATCTCGCAACGAAAAACCACCGTGAGCGGGCTGCCTGCAGTTGAGTATCACTACCGGGGAGTGGCCGATGGGCACGATTGGTCGGGCGCATTGGCCGTGGTCGCGCGCAACGGAGAGATTTTCACGATCCTTGGAATGACCTACGCGGACACCGACCTGATCCAGATTCAAGAGAACGTAATCATGCGCGCTATCGCCAGCCTGGAATTCACCCAGAAATAGGTGAGAGCGCCCTGAGTCTCACACAACCAGGCGCAGTAGGACACCGTCTGAAGCCCGTCATGCTGGATTTATGCGTGGGCTTCCGGCGGCTTCCGGCTCTCACGAATCATATTAATCAGCGCTTGCACGGCGCGCGGCAGGCTGCGGTCCCGGCGATAAACCAACGCCAACTCCCGCCACAGGTCCACGCCTTCCACGTTGAGCAGCTTCACTTCCCCGCTCTTCACCTGATCGCGAGCGAAGCTCTCGCTGATGATGGAGATGCCCACGTCGGCGGCAACAAAGGTTTTGATCATGCCCACGCTTGGAAGCTCCATGGCAATTTGCAGCCGAGAGCGGTGCGGGCGAAACAATTTGTCCAAAACCTGCCGCGTGTATCCGGTCTTCGGGAAGATCAGCGGCGCGGAAACGATTTCCTCCAGCGTGACGTGGCTCCGTTGCGCCAGCGGATTCTTGCTGCTGACCATGAAGCGCAGGCGGTCGCGGTTGATCACGTGCATTTTCAGGTTCGGCGATTTCAATGGCAACGTGACGATGCCTAGGTCGAGCGAGCCTTCCTCCAGCCGCTGCAGAATCTTGTGGCTGAAATTCCGGTAGATGCTGATGTGCACCAGGGGGTAGCGGCGTTTAAATTCGGAAAGGATGTCGGGAAGCAGGTAAAGGCAGGTGGCTTCATTCGCTCCGAATGTGACCGGGCCTTGCACGACGCTGCCGCGGTCCGCAACAATCTGCATCGATTCGTCGCGCAGGCGCAACAAGCGCTCCGCGTATTCGAACAGCACTTCGCCGGCGGGAGTCAGCTCGACGGATTTTGCGGAGCGATCGAGAAGTTTGGCTTTGTAAGCCTGCTCGAGTTGCCGGATTTGCGCGCTAACCGCGGACTGCGAGCGGAACACCTTTTGTCCCGCTTTCGAAAAACTTTTCAACTTCGCGACCTGCACAAAGGTAGTCAATTGGTCGAAATCCATAACCCCCACTCTCTTCAGGTCAGTATAGCGAATTCTACATTAGAAAACGGTTAGGCCACACCGATCAGGCGTAGTGCGGCGCAGAAGCGGCTGGAACAGACAACAACCCCTGGGCGGGAACGCCAAGAGGCGCGGGCGCCTGGGAACGAAACGCGCGCCAAACTCCTTCCAGCGATTCCTGGAGGTGAATCGGCTGGATGCGGACAAAATTGCGGATTGAGTGCCGCGAGAGCATGCGCGCGGCCCTCGGGCTGCCGGTGCGCTGATGGTGCAATTCGATGAGCGCCCGGAGATGTTGTTCCTCTATTTCTTCCAGTTCATGCGCCTGCACGAATTCCGCGTTGAGCACGTCCTCCATTTCGCTGCGCAGCAGGTAAGCGAGCCCTCCCGTCATTCCGGAGCCAAAATTCAGCCCGACGGGGCCAAGAATGGCCGCAATGCCGCCGGTCATGTATTCGCATCCGTGTTGTCCAAGTCCCTCGACGACCGCGACTGCACCGCTGTTGCGAACTGCGAAGCGCTCGCCGACTTGCCCGGCGATGAAGAGCTGGCCCGAGGTCGCGCCGTAAAGCACGGTGTTGCCGGCCAGGACGTCTCCGCGCTTTGAGGCGGTATGGCCTGCGCGAATCACGATGGTGCCGCCGGAGAGGCCCTTGCCGACGTAGTCGTTTGCCTCGCCGTAAAGATTCAGCTCCAGGCCTTTGGAGAGAAAGGCTCCAAAACTCTGGCCGGCAGTGCCGCTGAATTCGTGCGTCGCGTAGGAGTGAGTGGCATGCTTCAGGCGATAACGCATGTGCTCGCCGCTCAAATGGCTGCCGACGCTGCGATGAAAATTGTAAATCAGCGTGGGACTAGCGCTGGGTGACTTCGGCTGCTGGAACAATTCTTCGACTTCGGCGCCGCTCGTCTCCGGTACCGGCGTTTGCTGAGGGACGACACGCCCCGAGTTGGACACGGGAATTACCAGCAGTGCATCCAGGCCGGACTTGGTCTCCAGGCGATCGTACCACCCGCGAAGCTCGGTCAGCGAGCGAACGCCAAGTTCCGCCATGTTGCGGCGGATTTCTTCGGCCAGCGAACGAAAATAAGCGACCACCATCTCCGGCTTGCCGTTGAAGCGCATCCGCAGAGTTTCATCCTGGGTGGCAATTCCCACGGGACACGTGTTGAGATGACATTGGCGCGCCATGACGCAGCCGATGGCAATCAGCGCGGAGGTGCCGAAGCCAAATTCGTCGGCGCCAAGAATCGCGCCCATCAGAATGTCGCGAGCGAAACGCATCCCGCCATCCACCCGCAAAGAAACCCGGGAACGCAAGCCGGCGCGCAGTAAAGTTTCGTGCGTATCGCGCAATCCGATTTCCCAGGGCAGGCCCGTATTTTTGATGGACGTCAGCGGAGACGAGCCTGTGCCGCCGTTGTGGCCGCTGACGGTAATCACATTTGCGCCGGCCTTGGCCACGCCTGCAGCGATGACGCCAATGCCCGTGCCGGAGACCAGCTTCACGCCAATGCGCGCCTGCGGATTTACGGCGCGCAGATCGTGAATCAACTGCGCCAGATCCTCGATGCTGTAGATATCGTGATGCGGAGGCGGAGAAATCAGCGGTGTGCCGGGCGTCGCATGGCGAATGCGCGCGATATACTCCGTCACCTTGCGAGCCGGAAGCTGCCCGCCCTCGCCGGGCTTCGAGCCCTGCGCCATCTTGATTTCAAGTTCCTCCGCGCGCACGAGGTATTCTGCCGTGACGCCGAATCGGCCGGAGGCCACTTGTTTCACCTTGCTCGATGCGCCTGGAGTGGCATACAAATCGGGATCTTCCCCGCCCTCGCCAGTATTGCTGCGGCCGCCGATCTGATTCATCGCCAAGGTGAGCGTTTTGTGCGCTTCCGGGCTCAACGAGCCGAGTGACATCGCCTGCGTGCTGAAGCGCCGCAGAATCGAATCGACGGATTCCACTTCCTCCAGCGGCGCCGCTTGTTCGCGAACCATTTCCAACTGGTCGCGCAGGAAAATTGTGCCGGAGGCATGGCTGAGCTGCTCGATCGCCGCGTAGCTATCCGGTTGTGGCTTGCGCACATGGGCGTGCAGCCGGCGCACGAATTCTGGCGAACTTGCGTGCAACTCCGCGCCTTTGCGGAATCGATAAAGGCCGAAATCTGGAAGCTCGTCGGCGGCCGCGGCATACGCCGAGCTGTGCATCTTCAAATAGTCTTGCAATAGCTGTTGGAGCGATTTCGTCCCCGGGTAGCGCCCGGCGTCCTCAAAATACTCGTGGCACAACTCTTCATCCAGGCCAAGCACTTCAAACAAATGGCTGTTGCGATAGCTGGCCAGCGTGGAAATTCCCATCCGCGCCAGGACCTTGCGCAGGCCGCCGTATATCGCCGCGCGGACTTTCTTGAACCCACCCGGCTCTTCGCGTTCTGCAAACTCCTCGGCGAGATACGGCGCCACGGCGCTGGCGCCTGCCGCCAGCAGCATAGCCACGTGATGGGTTTCAAAAACCTGCGCGCTTTCGACGATCAGCGGCACATCGGCCAAACCTTGTTTCACCGCGCTCTTCCAAAGTTTCGCGGCCGCCAACAGGACGGGCAGCGTTGCCTGTTTCCGGCAAAGGTTGCGATCCGTCAGGAGGAGGAGCCCCGGGCGCGCACCGCCACTCAGAGGGGTAGATATGCACTGAGTCAAACAGCGGCGTGCGCCCGAGACTCCCTGGTTGGCAGGAAAGCTTGTATCGACAACTTGCAGCGCAGGGATCGCTGCACATAGCGCCACAAGCTCGGCGGCGCTAAGCACGGGCCCCGGCAAACAATGCGATTTGCCGAGCGAAACTTCCAGCGACATCACATGCGATTCGCGCAACGGATCAATGGGAGGATTGGTGACCTGGGCGAAGCGCTGCTTGAAATAGTCCCAGAGCGGACGCGGCAGAGCGGAAAGAAACGCCGGCGGGGCGTCGTCGCCCATGCTCCAATCGGCTTCCTTGCCGCTCAACATGGGGCGGAACAGAATTTTGTACTGATCGTCAGTCCAGCCGGAAGCGCCAGCCACCCGGCGAGGCTCATTCACGGGCGTGCCCTGCGTCTCGCAGGAGATATTCAGAATCGACGGCACAGAGTGGACCTTTCGCTGCGCCTGGCGCGTGACACTCTTCAGAAGATCGCGCCAACGGAGGAACACGCCAGACTGGGGCGTGGCCAAAATCATCTCGCCAGGACCCAGCCGGTGGCGTTCCGCAATCCGCGACTCCTCCAGATCAACCAGACCGGCTTCACTTCCGGCAATCACCAGGCCGTCGTGAGTGACGAGGTACCGCATTGGCCGCAATCCATTGCGATCCAGCTTCACCCCGACCGACAAGCCATCGCTGAAGACCATGGCAGCCGGCCCATCCCACGGCTCGCCCTCGCGCGAAAGCACTTCCAGCGTGCGGCGCACATCGGACGAGAGAAAGGGATCCTCCGTATACGCCGGCGGTACCAGCGCCAGCATCGCCGTCTCGACGGACTTCCCTTCCAATAGCTTCAGTTCCAGCGCGTTGTCAAAACTCGCCGAATCGCTGACGTATTCTTCCAACATCCGAAACCACTGGCCTACACCGATTCGCTTGCGCACTTCGCGTTCGCGCGCGCGCAGCCAGCGGCGATTTCCAACGATAGTGTTGATCTCGCCGTTGTGCGCCACATAGCGAAACGGCTGCGCTAACTGCCAGGAAGGCTCGGTATTCGTGGAATACCGCTGGTGGAAAATCGCGAACTGCGCGGCAAATTCGGGACTGCGGAGATCCTCGTAGAAGTGCGGGAACTGCCAGGGCGTCAGCAGTCCTTTGTAAACGATGGTGCGCGAAGAGAGCGAAGAGATGTAGCAGCGCTCCGGCAGCAAGGCTTCGGCTCGCTTGCGGAGCAGGGCCAGGATGCGCTCGAACTTGGCCTCGCCGCCGGTCACCGGCGTTTTTGGCAGTACGGGCTCGATAAAGAACTGCCAAATTTCCGGCATGGTCTCAAATGCGCGCTGCCCCAAAGCATTGGGATTCACGGGGACTTTGCGCCATCCGGCAAATCGCAGCTTGCTGCGGCCGATGGCGTCTTCGATCGCGTGTCGCGCGTCCGCCACACGCGTGTGCGGGACGAATAGCATCCCAACACCAAAAACCTCGCCAAGCGAAATCTGCTCTTCGGATGCCCGGGCCCGGAGAAAGCCGACCGGAAGACTGCTCAGGATGCCGGCACCGTCGCCGCTGGCGCCATCGGCGTCGACTCCACCGCGGTGCGATAGCCTCTCCAGCGCTTGCAAGGCCAATTGCAGCATCTCGTGAGTCGGTGGCCCTCCGAGGCGCGCGACAAAGCCCGTGCCACACGCGTCGTGGTCCGGGTGTCCCCAGTTCGGCTGGCGCCGCCAACTACACATATCAGAGTAATAGAGGCCGCCGCCCGCGAAGTACAATGCAGAATTTTTATCGCATGTATTCGGAAATGCGTGGCTCTGTGACGCCTGACCAGCTCAAAACTTGGTGACTTCGCTGAAGTGAAATTCCCTGATTTTCATTGGGGGAACCACCATTTCGAACGATTCCTCGGCGGTGGCGCGATGAGAGGGTCCCAAGGCTTCGACATTCCGTAACATTTGCAATATCGATTGATTGAATCGGAAATTCCGCACCGGCCGCGTCACTTGGCCCTTTTCCACCAGAAACAACCCGTCGCGCGTCATGCCCGTCATAATCTTCTCGTAAGGCTCCACCTCGCGGATATACCAGAGACGGGTCACCAAGAGGCCGCGATCGGTCCCGGCGATCATCTCCGGCAAACTGGTTTTCCCGCCTTCCACCACCAGATTCATTGGCGCTTCGCCGTATTCGTTGGGGAGCGCGAAGCCGTGGCCCGTGGGCGTTTTGTGAGCCTTTTTGGCAGAGCGCCGCGAATAGACCAGGTTGCGCGGCACACCTTGCTCAACCAACACGATGCGCTGGCGCGGAATGCCTTCGCCATCGAAGGGTGCACCGAGCTGCTCGGGATGATAAACGTCATCAGATATCGTGATGTTTTTTCCCATCAAGGGCAAGCCTAGGCGCTCAGAGAAACAGGAACGCTGATCGCGTACCGCCGTGGCGGCAAAATCGTAATAGAGAAAGCCAATGAGATCGAGAACGGCGGCGGGTTCGAGAATCACCGTGTAGCGGCCTGTGGCGAGCTCAACGGGATTTATGGCCCGCTCGGCTCTTTCGCTGGCCTTTCTGGCGAGCTGTTGGGGGTCGAAGACGCGATAGTCAGCCGCGTTGGCCTTAGCCCAGCTTGTCGCCGAGCCCTGCTGCATCGTGACCGAAAATTCCGCCTGCGTCTGTCGATAGCTCGCAAACAAACCTTGTGAATTTGCCAAAACGGTTTGGCTTTGCCCGCTGGAAAAAATTCCCGCCGCAACTTGTCCTTTGTTTTCGGCAAGCGCGCATGCGGTTTTCACCGCGCGGGCGCGGATCTCGGCGGATAGTGAAGCAGTTGGCGCGGAAAAACGCCTCACCGGGCGATATTTTTGCTTGCCCGGAATTGGCAGCAGCCCGGGATCCTTGGGTTGGCTGGCGGCGAGCGAAGCCGCCGATTCCAGGGTGGAACGCAGCGCGTCTTCCTCGATGCGGTTCGTCGTGACGCGCGCCGTCCGGCCATCCACCACCACGCGTAGCGAAACGCTCAAGCCATGCTCGGCGACATGCTGATGAATCGCGTTATTCGCAAATCGGGTGAGCGCGTCTATGACTTCATCGACGTGCACTTCCACTTCGGGGAGCCCGAGAGATTTCGCGATTCGGAATATCTGGCTCGTGATCGCTCGCAACTCGCGCTCCGGCCGAAGTTGCACCTCGGCCGCGGCGCCGCGGCGCGTCGAAACCTCGCGGGTTTTCCTTGTGGGACTCATTCGTTCGAAAAGGCCGTTCCAATTCTAACGTTGCGAAAGCGGGCGGGAGCGGCGCCATGGCCCGTGCCCATCGTCTGCATCGGCTGGCCTTTGCCGCAGTTTGGCGTGCCCCAGAGCACCCAATGGTCGGCGCCGCAGATGGCGTCGCAGGAGTTCCAAAATTCCGTGGTAATGCCGCTGTAACTGGGATTTTTCAGCATGCGGCCCTTTTTGCCCTTTTTGATTTCCCAGGCGATTTCGGTGGAAAACTGGAACTGATAGCGGCGGTCGTCGATGGACCAGGAGCGGTTCGTCTCCATCAGGATGCCGTCGTCGGTATCGGCGATGAGATTTTCCGGCGTCCACGTGCCGGGCAACAGGCTCACGTTGGTCATGCGAATCATCGGCAGGCGGTTCCAGCTTTCGGTGCGCATGGTGCCGCCGGAGCGTTGCAAGCCAACGAGATGCGCGGTCTCGCGGCTCGAGAGATAGCCGCGAAATTCACCATCCTTGATGATGTCGATACATTGCGCGGTGACACCTTCGTCGTCGTAGGCGAAAGTGCCCAGGCCGGGCCCGTGCGCGATGCGCGCGTCCGCCACGATGTTCACGATAGGCGAGGCGTAGCGCAAATGGTTGAGCTGATCGACTGTGAGAAAACTCGTGCCCGCAAAGTTCGCTTCCTGGCCGAGGACGCGGTCAAGCTCGATGGGATGGCCAACGGACTCGTGAATCTGCAGACCCAATTGGCTGCCGCCGAGGATCAGTGTGCCGCGCGTTTCCGGGCACTGCGCCGCCGAATGCAGGGCGACGGCCTCCTCGGCAATCCGCGGCGCATGTTTCAAAAGGTCCATCGCTTCGATGAACTCATATCCGCCCAGTACGTGTTGTCCGCCGAAACTGTTCGGATAGGAACGCTTCTGAATGGCATCGTCCTTGAATGACGTAGCGACGATTCCGCAGCCGGAGTGCACTCGCCGTTGATGAATCTTCGAACCGGCGCTGGAAGCGAACCACGAATCGATTTTGCGGAACTGCATGTCCGTTTCGGAAAGTGTGACGCCTTTGACGGCCCGCAAGGCGGCATCGGCCTTTAGCAACAGATCAAGTTGCGCTTCCACCGGAATCTCGAAAGGATCTTTCTGGCAGGGCCCTTGCCAGCTATCCACGTAGACGCCTTCCGGTGCAAGCCGCACATCGCTCTTCTTCGCCAGCGCCGATGCTTTGGCAATGGCCACGGCTTGCGCGGCGCAAGCGCCAACGCCATCTCGCGTAAGTTGATCTGTGGACGCAAATCCCCAAGCGCCATTCACGACCACGCGAATCCCCAGCCCGATCGATTCACTTTGCCCCAGCGTGCCCACTGACCCGCCCTTGGTGGTCAAATCACGCTGAAGCAGATGCATCACGCGCACGTCGGCGTAAGCCGCGCCGCGAAGCCGAGCCACATCCAGCGAATGTCCGCAGTAGTCCCACATGGCGAATTTCGATTTTAGCAGAATCTGCGCAGTGGCCGGCAAACCGCTGGAAAGAGGTCGAACGCAAAGGCACAGGAAGCGAATTAGCGCAAAGGTAGCTATAGCAAAAAGAAAGGGCCGGCCAAGGCCGGCCCTACAAACGCAAATCAAGCAGAAGCGGAGTTACGTGCCTTCTTGCCAGGACGCGAGGTACTGTTCCTGCTCGGCGGTAAGCTTGTCGAGGCGGTGCCCCATGGATTCGAGCTTCAGGCGCGCAATTTCGCGGTCGAGATGCTCGGGCACCACGTAAACCTGCGGCTTCAGCTCTTTGTGATGTTTCGCCAGGTATTCCGCCGCAAGCGATTGGTTCGCAAAGCTCATATCCATCACCGAAGCCGGATGGCCTTCGGCGGTGGCGAGGTTCACCAGGCGGCCTTCGGCGATCAGATAAATCTTGCGGCCGTCTTTCAGTTGAAACTCATCCACCAGCGGGCGAACTTCCTTCTTTCCGGTCGAAAGCGCTTCGAGCGAAGGGATTTCGATTTCCACGTTGAAGTGGCCGGAGTTGCAGACGATCGCGCCGCTTTTCATCGCTTCGAAGTGCTCGCGCCGGATCACGTTCTTGTTTCCGGTCACGGTGATGAAAACGTCGCCTTCCTTAGCGGCATCAGCCATGGGCATCACGCGGAAACCGTCCATTACCGCTTCAATGCCCTTGACGGGATCGATTTCGGTGACGATCACGTCCGCACCCAGGCCCTTGGCGCGCATCGCGGCACCGCGGCCGCACCAGCCGTAGCCCGCAATCACCACCTTCAAACCGGCGATCAGCACGTTGGTGGCGCGAATTACGCCGTCCAGCGTCGATTGGCCCGTCCCATAGCGGTTGTCGAAGAAATGCTTGGTCATCGCGTCGTTGACCGCAATGATGGGATATTTCAGCGTGCCGTCCTTGGCCATCGCGCGCAGACGAATCACGCCCGTGGTCGTCTCTTCAGTGCCGGCGATCACGTTGCCGACCAGGTCCGGCCGCTTCGTCAACAACATGGTCACCAGGTCGCAGCCGTCGTCCATCGTAAATTGCGGCTTGTGGTCGAGCGCCGCCTTCAGGTGCTGGTAATACGTATCGTTGTCCTCGCCCTTGATGGCGTAGGTGGGGATGTTGTAGTCGCGGTTCAGCGAAGCGGCCACTTCATCCTGAGTGGAAAGCGGATTCGAGGCGCAAAGCACCGCGTCGGCCCCGCCGTCACGCAGCGCGATCATCAGATTCGCGGTTTCGCTGGTGACGTGCAAGCACGCGGAAACGCGCAGGCCCTTCAGCGGCTGCTCCTTGATGAAGCGCTTGCGGATGGACTGCAGCACGGGCATCTGCTGCGCGGCCCATTCGATCTTGCGCTTGCCGGCATCGGCCAGCGCGATATCCTTCACATCACCCTTTTTGAGTTCTGCCGTAGCCATTCCCGGACTCCTTGCGATCTAGATTTGCAACCGAGCAATCGGTTCTGTTGAAACGCTCCCCACCGTCAAGAGGGACTCATTTGCCGCAGAGAGGAAAGTGGTTTTCGTGAATAAGCGGCGCCAAAACTAGCGGCGCGCCACCGCTTCGGCCACGGCGCCCAGGCCAGCGGCCTTGCGCAGCGCGTCCGCGCGATCGGACTTTTCCCACGTGAAGCCGTCGCCGGTACGGCCGAAGTGGCCAAACGCGGCGGTTGGCTTATAGACGGGGCGGCGAAGGTTCAAGGTTTCGATGATCGCTTTGGGCGTCAGCGAGAAATTCTGGCGAACCAGTTCAGTGATCTTCTCTTCCGGAATTGCGGACGTGCCAAACGTATCCACCATGACGGAAACCGGCTCGGCCACGCCGATGGCATAGGCAAGCTGCACTTCCGCTTTGCTTGCAAGTCCGGCAGCCACGATGTTTTTCGCAATGTAGCGAGCCATATAGCAGGCCGAGCGGTCCACTTTGGAAGGATCCTTGCCGGAGAAGGCGCCGCCCCCGTGACGGCTGTAGCCGCCGTAGGTGTCCACAATGATCTTGCGGCCAGTCAAGCCCGCATCGCCCATCGGCCCGCCAATCACGAAGCGCCCGGTCGGGTTGATGTGGAACTTGGTCTTGGAATCGAGCATTTTTGCCGGAATGATCGGCTTGATCACGTGCTCGGTGATCGCTTTGCGCAGCTCCTCGTTCGAAACCTTGTCGCTGTGCTGCGTCGAAATCACCACGCAATCCACGCGACAGGGCTTGCCGTCGCGATATTCGACGGTGACCTGAGACTTGCCGTCAGGACGCAGGAAATCGGCTTTTTTGCTCTTGCGGACTTCGGAGAGGCGTTGCGTGAGGCGGTGGGCCAACTGCACCGGCATCGGCATCAATTCTTCGGTCTCATCGCAGGCGAAACCGAACATCAAACCCTGGTCGCCGGCGCCGCCGGTGTCCACGCCCATGGCGATGTCGGGCGACTGGCGCTTCACGGTGCAGACCACCGCACAGGTGTTGGAATCAAAACCGTATTCGGCGTTGTCGTAGCCGATCTCGCGCACCGTCTCGCGGGCCAGTTCATCGTAGTTTACGTGCGCCGTGGTGGTGATTTCGCCGGAGACCACGATCAATCCGGTGGTCACCAAAGTTTCGCAGGCGACCCGGCCTTTCGGGTCCTGCCGCATCACTTCATCCAAAACCGCATCCGAAATCTGGTCGGCAATCTTGTCCGGGTGACCTTCCGTCACCGATTCGGATGTAAACAGGAAATTACGCATGTTACCGTCGCTCAAAACCAATCTCCTCTATGGCTCGTCTTCAATGGGAGGGGTGAAACACCCCGAAGCGCCTACATGCCGGTGGCACAGCAGACTCTGTCTGAGCCAGAGTACCATTCCCCTGGCGTCGAATCAACGCATTGATTTTGCACGGGTTAAGTGTGCAGCGAATGGACATTTTCGAGCATCGAACTGATTCCTAAGCCATTTAGCGGAAGAGAACTCCGCAAGGAATCCTAGGGATGGCTGTAGTCGCTGCTGGCCGGTGGCACGTAGTCTTGCCCGTACTTGTTCTTGTGGGCCGAGGTGAAATACGGATTGGCCTGCACCCGCAGGACTCCCAGATCCGCCGAGCCGCTCGCGACGTCCACTTCCCTTTCAAGCTTGTTCAAATCTTCCGGCAGGCTTCGCTCATACCAGACATGCAAAATGTATTTCCCGTCCGCGATGTCCGGGATCGCGATCTTTCCAGAGGCGTCGGATGCTCCAAAGTACGGCGTCTCCACCGCGATCACCGCGGCGGTCATTTCCGGATGGATGTTGCAGAACAGATAGCTGACGCCGGAGCGGTCGAAATGGACGCTTTTCGCGGAACCCGCCTCGTAAAAGCCCAGGTCGAACTGCCGGCCGTCATGCAGGGAGAAAACATTGTGCAGGAATCGGTCCTTGTTGGGAAACAATACCGACGTTCCAACTTGGACGACAAGCACATGCGGCGTGAAAGATTTGTTCTGCTGGGTGATCGTCGGTCTGGGACGCTTAAGTTCGCCGGCGCTTGGAAGCGCTCGGCCGTCAGCCGGCGTCAGCCAGATCACCACGCCGGACAGATCCGCCCCCGGCGCATCTCCTTTCTTCGCCGCCTTCCCTCCCGTAATCTCCACCGCCGCGCTCACACTCCTTCGCTGAGCCCACGCGTCTCCGCCAATTAGAAGAATCCCCAAAACGAATCCGAGCGCGATTTGCCGGGCATGTAGCATGTTGCTCATCAGAACAGGTACCCCAGGCTGAGATTTGTCACATTCGCGAAGTATCCATCAGGCCCCAGATCGTGGGTGGCCAGCCTGCGAAATTCCAGAGAGAAGAGAATGTTCGATCGCAACTGGTAGATGCCATTCACAAACCAGGTCTGATTCTTCAGCAGTGGCTCTTCATATTCGGATGGAACCACACGGAACAATCGCAATTGCGATGCAAACGGATTGTCCTGGCCAAATGCTGCATTGATACGGAAGTCCTGCCGCGGCTTGAAAGTAAGTTGCGCCCAGCCGCCCTGGGAATTCAGCCCGTAAATGGAAGTGGTGGCCAGCCCCGGGTCGCCAGGGAACAGCACCGATTGCGAAATGCCGCCGCCGAATCCGCCCACGGCACGGCCGCGATAGTAAGCCGCGCTGAACTCGAAATACTTGTCGAGCGGAACCTGCACGTTCACCGTGCCCGTCCACGAATCGATGCCGCGATGGAAGCCCCAATATTGCCGGCCATAGTAACCACCGGCGCCGATTTGCCAGGTGCCCTTCGGCGTGTTCTTGGACCACCCAATGTGCGCCGCGTAGCCGGGTTGGCCGGACTGTTCCCCCCAGGACGGGTCGCGATCCTGACCGGGATTCGGGATGTCGCCCGTAATCTGGTCCAGAATTCCGGCCGAAACGGTGAACTGGGAATTCTCCGAAAGGGCAATTCGATGCTCGACGCGCACCTGCGGCGTCCACCCCCAAAGATTGCCCGAGTAGGAAAACGCGGGAACTGCAAGGCTGGACAGCGACGAGGGTGACAGCGGAATGAAAAAGAGCGCGTCCTGTCCGGCGACCAGCGACGTGTTCGTCCAATCCATACGGAACACACCCGTTCGCAGCCGTACGCCGCCCATCAGCGCGCCGTTCGATTCCTGCAAAGTGTTTCCGGCGAAGTCCATGCGCAGATTGGCGCTGGTGTGGGCGCCCGCGAAGTCGGGGCCAAACCCCTCCAGGTTAATTTGCGACTGCCGCAACGAACCGCCGAACGCACGGTCGCTGGCTCCGGCGGCGGTCTCGTTCGCGAGCTCCGGGAAATCCTGGTTGTTCACGCTGCCGGTGTTTCCGTAGAGGTTCAGAAGAAATATTCCCGAAAGCCGCAGACGATATTTCGCTCCGCTTTCCACTTTGGTCTGATATTGATCCGCAATTTTGGCGTCGAGGAGATCGCTCTTTTCTTCCAATTGAGAGAGCTGCTCTTGAAGGGAGGCTCCTGGCGCCTCGCCGCCCAAACCGACCAGCGCCGCCCGGGATTCCGCGCCTTGTGCCGGAGACGGCGCATTGCCCGCGGCAGCTGCTGGAGGATTCTTGACTGGAGTCTGCAGCGCCTGGATGCGTTCGGTTGCCGTGGCAAGTTCCTGCTGCAGACGCCTGGTTTCCGCTTCGCTTTGCGCTTCAGCGGCGGACACTTCGCCCAGCTGCGTATTCAACTGCCGCACTTCGGCTTTCAATTCGCGCACCGTGTCCAGCAGTTCTTTCAGCGAATCGGTGGAAATTTGCGTCTGTGCGGGTGTGGATACTGAATCCGCGTTCTGAGCGCGCAAGGGCGGCGCCGCCAGCAGCGCGCCCGGCAGAAGAGCAGCGTAAATCCATTTTCCCCAAGTAAGTTTCCCCACCACGCTGTACTCCGGTTTGACGACCCGCTTCGCAATTTCCCCCTAATTCTTCTCCACCGTTTCCGAGAGGCCCGATTTGTGCAACACCTCGTCGAGTTTTTCCACCAGCGATGCCATCGAGAACGGCTTCGCCAGGCAACTGAACAATTCCCCATCCCCGCCAGCGGCGCTGAACTCCGAATAACCGCTCATCATCACCACTTTCAAATCCGGCCGGGCTTCGCGAAGCTTGCGCATCAATTCCTTGCCGCTGATCCTGGGCATCACCATGTCGGTCAGCAGCAAATTAATGGGACCCGCATACCGCCCGGCCACTTCCAGCGCTTCCGCACCGTCCTGCGCTTCCAGCACCTGATAACCGGCAGCTTTCAGGAATTCGTAAGCCAGCTCGCGGACCCCGGTTTCGTCCTCAACCAGCAGGATGGTTTCCGAACCCCTCGGCATCGATACCGCGGGCGCTTCCGTTGGGCCGGATGCGGGTTTGGCCTGCGTGCTGGGAAAAAAGATTTCGAACGTCGTGCCTTGGCCAGGGGTGCTGGTCACCCAGATGTAGCCGCGGCTCTGCTTGACGATGCCGTAGACGGTCGCCAGGCCCAGTCCGGTGCCTTTGCCAACTTCCTTCGTCGTGAAAAAGGGCTCAAAGATGTGCGCCTTGGTCTCTTCATCCATCCCGTGCCCGGTGTCGGAAACGGAAATCTGCGCGTAACTTCCGGGCGCCATGGATGGGCGCTTGGCCGCTTCTTCCGGCCCGATTTCGGCGTTGCTGGTGCGCACCCGCAGCTTTCCACCGTCGGGCATGGCGTCGCGCGCATTGACGGCGAGATTCATTAGTACCTGCTCGATTTGTCCGGGATCCGCCTGCACGGCGCAGAGGTCCGCCTGCGGCGAAAACGAATAATCGATGTGCTCGCCTATCAGCCGCGGCAACATTTTGCCCATTTCCGCGATAATGGCGTTCAGATCCACCACGCGCGGCTGCAGCACCTGCATGCGACTGAAGGCCAGAAGCTGCCGCGTCATCCCCACGGCGCGGTTGGCCGCTTTCTGGATCTGCTCGACGCTCTTCCGCTGCGAATCGGATTCGGCGCGCTCGGAAAGCAAATCTGCATGGCCGCGGATAATGGTCAGCAGATTGTTGAAGTCGTGCGCGACGCCGCCGGCCAGGCGTCCCACCGCTTCCATTTTGTGTGCCTGGCGAAGCCGCTGCTCAAGCTGCTTTTGATCTTCCTGGCCCTGCCGTAAGCTCCGTCGCATGCGATCGAACGCCGCGGCGACCACGCCCACTTCGTCCTTGCTCGCGGAGGCCAGGGGATAATCGAAGTTCCCATTTTCGAGTGCCTGGACGCCTTGCACCAGCGTGCCCAGTGGCCTTGTGATGCTCGCCGAAATCAGATATCCGAGCAGCATGCCGGAAAGGAGCGCAATCAAGCCCAGCACGATCAACACTCGGTTCAGGCTTGAAAGGAAGGCGGTGGCTTGATCGAAGGATTTCAAAACCGTGATGGAAACATCAAAGCCCGGGCTGGAATAGAGCCTTTCCGTCGCAGCCAGAAATCGCTCTTTGCCTAGCTGGATTTCGAATGGGTCCTCGTGCGCGTCCAGATGAGAGATCAGCTCCGACTGCCCCGCCCCATCGGTGCGGTTGCTGATCAGGTATCCCCCGGTGCGGAATACCACATCGTTTCCGATGACACTGCTGAACCGCTGCGCCTCTTTCTGGTCAATTTCATGCCCGGTCACCAGAATTCCCACTACCGTATCCTGGCCGTGCTGCCCGAACTGCACGGGCTGCGTCACGATCTGGTAAAGACGTCCTTCGGCGAGCCACCAATCGCGCGTCAATCCTTTTTCAAACGTGTGATTCAGCAGATATTGGGCGATATTCGGTGAAATGCGGGTCTTCACCGTTTCCACGGAACATACCTGTCCCCGCCGGTCCGCCAAGATCAACAAATCTGCCCCACTCTCTTTCAGGATTCCCCCGGCAGCGTCGCGAATGGTTGCGGCGTCCTGGGTGCTCATCAGCGCGCGGACTGTGGGGAGCCCGGCAAGCAATTCCGCCGAACGCACCAGCGATTCTTCTCGCAAGGCCTGATACGTCCGGTAGGTGCGCACGGTGGAGTGCAGTTCCTGCCAGACGGAATCGCGCACACGGTTCTGCACCGTATAGCGCACCACGGCAAGCGTGCCGCAGGTGAGGCCCGCCGAAATTGCCATCAGGGCGAGCAGAATTTTGAAGCGGAGCCGAATCGAACTCACCGGCAACCTCTGCTTCGACCACACCTTCAGGTGGAATGGCCGACGCCCGCCCCGAAACGCGCGGGCCGGCTTAGAGGTCAACGTAGCATCGGGTTTTGCCCTGGGCGATAGTACAGCCGTGCCGGGTGTCGAAAGGCCTATTGACCTGTGCCATACAAAGAAGGTCCGCGGCTACCGGCCTTGGTGGCCTGGCATTATCAAGGGCCACTGAAGAGGAGAATGCGGAGCTTTACGCGGCGTCGGCGTCATCGTCGGGCTGCACCTCGAGCCGCCCCCTGCTCTTCTTCGCCATCAGATAGGAGCGAATGAAGGGGCCCAGGTCGCCGTCGAGCACGCGGTCCACGTCGCCTACGCTGAACTTCGTACGGTGATCCTTGATAAGGCGGTAAGGCTGCATGATGTAGGAGCGAATCTGGCTGCCAAAGGAAATATCGAGCTTGGATTCGTCGAGCCGGTCGCTTTCGTCGCGGCGCTTCTGCACTTCCAGATCGTAGAGCTTGGAGCGCAACATCTTCATGGCCATCTCACGGTTCTTGTGCTGGCTGCGCTCCATCTGGCAGGCCACCACGATGCCGCTGGGAATATGGGTGATGCGCACCGCGGTTTCCACTTTGTTGACGTTCTGGCCGCCCTTCCCGCCGGACCGGAAAGTGTCGAGCTTTATGTCTTCGGGCTTGATGTTGATTTCGATGCGGTCGTCGACCTCGGGAATCACGAAGACGGAAGCAAAGGAAGTGTGGCGGCGCGCGGCTTGATCAAACGGTGAGATGCGCACCAGCCGGTGTACGCCGGTCTCTCCCGCAAGCAGGCCGTAGGCATTTTCTCCGCTGAACTGGATCGTGGCATTCTTGATGCCCGCTTCTTCGCCCGGCGTTTCGTCCAGCAGGTTCGCCGTGATCCCGTTGCGTTCCGCCCAGCGCAGGTACATGCGCAGCAGAATCGAAGCCCAGTCCTGGGACTCCGTGCCGCCGGCGCCGGGCTTGATGGTCATGATGGCGTTGAGATGGTCATTTTCGCCGGAAAGCAGCGTTTTCGTTTCCAGTTCGCTTACAAAAGCATCCGCCGCAGTGAGTTCCTTATTCAATTCCTTCAGGAGCTCTTCTTTTTGTTCCGGGTTGGACTCGGCCGCGGCAAGCTCGATATAGGTTTCGACATCGCCGGTGATGCGTCCAAGCTTCTCGTCCGCCGATAACTGGTCTTCCACGCGCTTCCGGTCGCGCAATACGGTCTGCGCTTCTTCGGGATTGCTCCAAAATTTCGGATCGCTGGTGCGTTCTTCGAGGGATTTCAGGCGTGCGCGGTTCTGCGAACCGTCAAAGATAGCTCCGCACGAGAGTGATGCGCTGCTTCAATCCTTCATACTGATGTTGCAAATCTTCGAGAATCATTCGGTATTCACAGGGCCCGCGGGGCGGGTCATCTTGCCTTTCGGAATGTAAGTAGTATCAGAATAGCGGAAATGGCCACGCACATCCAGGCAAACCAATCGCCGAAACGCGTGTAGATGGTCTTGTCCGTGCGGAAATCGTAGGGCAAGTCAGCCGCGCCGCGCATGTCGCGTTGCAACACCCGCATTTCGTTGCCGTAAGGATCGAAGGAAGCGGTGATGCCGCTGTTCGTATCCCGGACAAGCCAGCGCCGGTTTTCCACCGCGCGTACTCGCGCCATGCGAATGTGCTGCTCGGCGGCTTCGGACTTGCCGAACCATCCGTCGTTCGAAATATTGATCAGAAGCTGCGCGCCGTTGTTGGCGAACTCGCGAATTTCGCCCGCATAAATCGCCTCGTAACAGATAAACACCGAGAAGGTGCCGCCGTTGGGAAATTTTCCCACGCGGCGTTCTTTCCCCTTGCGAAACCCGCCAACCTCCTCGGAAACGCTTGTCACCACCTGGTGAATCAGTGGAAATGGCTCGTATTCACCGAACGGAACCAGGTGAATCTTGTCATAGAGAAACGTTTCCTGGCCGGCCGCGTTGAGCATCGCCGCGCTGTTGTACGGCACCAGGCCCATGCGCGGCATCCGCTGGCTGCTATCGCTTACCGGCTTCCAGTCAATTACTCCCACGATCACCGGATTGTGAAACTCCGTGGCAATATGCGATATGTACGGCCCAAAATGCGGATCTTGAAACGAAAAGGGCGCAGGGGCTTCCGGCCAGATGAGCAAATCCGGCTTCGCGCCGCTTGTCGCAAGACGCAAGCTCAATTGTTCCAGGTCTGCCATGTCCGCTTTGTGATCCGCGTACCAATCTCCTTCGTAGCCTTCGGTTTCCGGAAAATTTGGCTGCACCACACGAGCCAAATGATGCGCCTCGGCTTTCGGCACAAAGTGCGGGCCCAACTGCGCGATCAGCAGCAGCACAAACGCCACAGCTCCCGTCACCTCCAAGTGTTTCTTTTTTTCGCCCGCGGCGCCCGCCAAAATCCACACCAGCAGCGCGTTGAAACCCGCCACTAGAAACGATATGCCGTAAATTCCCGTGACCGCCGTCAATTGCACCAGCGCCGGATTCCCCGCCGCCGGATAGCCCAGCAAGCCCCATGGAAAACTGATCTCCGGCAGGTACGCTCGTAGCACTTCTGTGGATATCCACAAAAATGGCGCACCCGCCAGCGCCAGATCAATTCCCTTCCGCGACAATCGCAATACCATCCACGTGAACAGCCCGATCGAGCATCCCCATACCGACGCGATCAGCAGCAGCACGCCCCACCCGGCCGTCGTGGACATTCCTCCGTGCACCGCCAGCACCACGGCGATCCATGGCACGCAGGTCACCACGAAAATCAACCCGTGCAGGAATCCGCAAAAAAACGCCACCCAGGTCCGCGCGCCCGGCAAGCTCCAGAGCAGCAGCGCCAGGCTGAACCATGAATAAATGCTCGAATGGGAATGCCGAAATGACAGCGACAGGATCGCGCCGCTCGAAGCCGCAAGCAGCAGCCGCGCAACTACGGGGGTTTCCGGGGACAACAGTGAACCCAGGGTGGCATACCAGGGGCGGGACGTCATCAGTGCTTTACGTAGAATGCCTTGAAGCCGGCGCTCTCCAGGCCTTTTTTCGCGGCCTCGGCGCTCCTCGAATCGTGGAATGGCCCGACCTGCACGCGGTAGAATTTGTCCTTTTGCGGTGTCTGCACGTAAGCCGAAAAATGTTTTTTCTGCAGGCTGCTGGCCAGCGCCAGCGCGTCATCCTGCTTCGCCAGCGCCGCCACTTGCAGGACAACTGCGCCATTCGGAACCAGCGGCGCAGTCGTCGTTCTTGCAACCGCAGAATGTGGCGCGGGCGAAGCAGGCGCGACCTCTTTCGCATTGAGCGGCTTCGACGATACTGGCGCGGCCGCCGCTTTCGGCACAGGCTCCAGATGCGGCTCCGACTTCACCGGCTTGCTGCTGTCCTCAAATTTCCATGGAGAATCGTTCGCGCCGGCCACGGCCGGGTCGCTAACCTCGGAATCCGCCGGATTGGGCGTGGCTTTCTTCGGTGCAACTTCAGGATGCGAGTAGGCCGGCGATTCGGGTCGGCTGTTCATGCCGTTGCTGGCCGCGCGGACCTGGCCGTCGTACTGATTCCGCCCCATTACGTAGCCCAGGGAGAAAAACACGCCCGAAAACACCAGCATGAGCAGAAATAACCCGATCACGTGCTTGCTCTCCAGCACGCGCTCGCCCGCCCCGCGCCTTCCCCCAGATGCCATCTATCTCGAGTTCCCTCCGCTCGCTTTCATCCAGCTATTAATAATATCGATAGGCAGCGGAAACACAATCGTTGTGTTCTTTTCGACACCTATCTCCGTCAAGGTCTGGAGGTACCGTAACTGGATGGCGGAGGGCTGCGTCTCGAGCACCTTGGCCGCCTCCGCCAGCTTCGCGGAGGCTTCGAATTCGCCGTCGGCATGAATGATCTTGGCGCGGCGTTCGCGCTCGGCTTCGGCCTGCTTGGCGATGGCGCGCTGCATCTGCTCCGGGATATCCACCTGCTTCACTTCCACTTTGGAGACCTTGATGCCCCACGGTTCGGTGTCTTGATCGAGAATCACCTGAAGTTTCGCGTTCACTTTTTCGCGCTGTGAAAGGATTTCGTCGAGTTCGAATTGACCCACCACGCTGCGCAACGTCGTCTGCGCCAGCTGCGAGGTCGCATACTGGTAGTTCTGCACCTGCGACAGCGCCAGGTTGGCCTCGACCACTCGAAAATAGCAAACGGCGTTCACTTTCACGCTGACGTTGTCCCGCGTAATGATGTCTTGTGGCGGCACATCCAGCGTTTCCAACCGCAAACTGATCCGATAGAGCGTCTCAATGGGCCAGAACACCAGCCGGATTCCCGCTCCCTTCGCTTCCGGCAGCAATCGCCCAAGACGCAAAACGACGCCGCGCTCCCATTCCTTGATGATGTAGAGGGAATTCCAGATCCACAACAAAAAGAATCCGATGACAATCAGCGTGCCCAATCCGAAGAACTCGACCATGATGTGCCTCCCCCACTTCTGCCAATCCTAGCTGCCCGCGGTCGCCGGACTTTGCTTCGGCTCCACAAACAGCTTCAAACCTTCCACGCGCGTCACTCGCACCGTCGCGCCCTCCGGCAACGGTGTGGCGGCCACCGCGCGCCATAATTCGCCGTGCACCCGAATCATTCCTTCGCCCTGCGCGGGCAGCGCCGTGGTCACGATGCCTTCCGCGCCCACCATCTCTTCCTTGCCCGTGGCGGTTTTCCACCGGCGCGATTTCAACACCAGCCGCATCAGGAAAACGGTAAGCAATGCCACCGGCAGCGTCACTCCCAGCGCCACGCCGAAATTCACACCCGCAGGAGTGAGCGGCGAACGAATCAGAAAGATGGCTCCCAGAAACATGGCCACAATTCCGCCAATCAGCAGGACTCCGTGGCTGGCGAATTTCGCTTCCAGAATGAACAGCGCAAACGCCAGCAAAATCAAGAGAACGCCTGCGAAGTTTACAGGCAACAGGTGCATGGCGTAGAGCGCAAGTACCGCCGCAATGCCTCCGATCACTCCCGGCGCCACCACGCCGGGATGCGTGAATTCGGTGTACAAGCCCAGCACCGCGACCAGCATGAGCAGAAAAAATACGTTCGGATCGACAATGTGCGACAAAAATTTCTGCCGCGTGGAAAGCTGGAACTCCTGGATCGTGTAATGATCGAGCGAGAGCTTCACCGTCTTGCCGTCAAAGCGTTTAATCTCCCGGCCGTTCAACTCCCTTAGCAGATCGTCGTTGTCCTTGGCGATCAAATCAATCAGATGTCCGTCCAGCGCTTCCTTCTCGGTAAACGCTTGCGCGTCGGTGACCGCCGTCTCCGCCAGCTTCGGATTCCGCCCGCGCTTTTCCGTGAAGCTGCGCAAGAATGCCGTGGCGTCGTTGTTGATTTTCTTCCGCAATATCTCATCCACCGGAACCGAGAACCCTCCCGGCAGCAGAATGGGCGTGGAAGCCCCCGTGTGCGTGCCTGGCGCCATGGCCGCCACGTCCGCGGAGAGCAAAATAAAAAATCCGGCCGAGGCCCCGCGCGACCCGGTCGGCGATACAAAAACCACCACCGGCACAGGCGATTCCAGAATGTGGTGAATAATGTCCGTCATGGAATCGCTCAGCCCGCCCGGCGTGTCCATGGCGATCAGCACTAGCGTGGCTTGTCTGCGGGCCGCATCCGCCAGACCTTCATCGATGTAGTTCGCCAGCACGGGCTCGACTTCCTGATCTAGTTTCAACTCCGCCACCAGCGCAGTCTTTTGCTCGTCCGCCGGCGCTGCGCTCGGCCAACTCCTGCCCGCCGCCAGCGCCATGCCGCACACAGCAATCCCAAAAAGTGAGCCAATCCTGAAGATTTCTCGGCCACGAGCGTTCATTGCGCGCCTCCCGTGGGTTTGGAGTTCTGCAAATGATCGAGCAATTGCCGCGCTTCGGAATAGTTTGGCGCGATTTTAACCGCTTTTTCCACCTCGGCGCGCGCCAGGTCCGGCTGTTTCCGCTCCAGATAGATTCGCGCCAGCGTCACGTGCACGGCTGCCGAATCCCGCTCCGCAAGCGAAGTCTGCAGCTCTTTCACCGCGGCGTCTAGATTGCCCCGCCGGCGGTAGATGTCGGCAAGTTCGCGATGAGCAAAAGCGTTGTTCGGATCGCTGGCTAGCGCGGCGCGGAACTCCGATTCCGCCGAATCCAGCCGCCCAGCGGCAAGCTCCTGTCGCCCCCGCCGGATGTACAGGACGGCAGTGTCGGCGGGTACTCCGGGCGGGGATGAATTCGGGCTCGGTGCTACGGATCCGGCCATTTCCAGGCGCAACGTAGTCGTGTCCAGTTCGCCGGCGATGCGCTCATATTTCACCAGCATATCCGGCTTGGCATCGAGCTTCAGCGCCGGCAATCCATTCGGACCCAGAGCTTCCAGCGCGGTATTGCGCTCTTCCTCCGCCTCCTCTTTATTTCCGGCTTTCTCAAGCGAATAGATCAGAAACGCGCGGTCTTCCGGATTGTCGGGCTCACGCTGCATGGCATCCTGGAAGTCCGTCGCTGCCGTCGCATAATTCTTGCTCTGCAATGCCAGCAGGCCAAGGTTGAACGGATAGTCGTCCTCATCCGGATCCAGGTCGCGCGCGCGGCCCAGAGGAGTCAGCGCCTCATCCACCTTTCCCTGCCGTGCACGCGCCAGTCCGAGATTGTTCAAGATTTCCGGAAGTTCGGCGCCGGTCGCCATGTTTCGCTTCAGGTCATCCTGCAACGAACTGAAGACCTTCTCCGCCTTTTCCGGCTGGTTGATGCGCAGAAGGCACACTCCCGACCCGAACACCGCTTCTACGCTGCGTTTATGGGTCGGGGGCACGCGAGCGAACCAATTCAGCGCCGATCCGCAGTCGTTGCGGTTAAAATAGACTTCCCCCAGCGCAAATGCGGGGTCCGGCCAGTCCGGCTCGAGCCGCGCGGCTTCCTTCAGATCGCGAATGCGTGCGTCGTCGTCATTTGCCAATAATCCGCGAGTGTAATGTTCGAGCGCGCCAAGCTGAAGAGGGCGCTGAAGTTTCGTGAATTCGGCAAGGCTCAGCGGAAGGGCACGGTCCATTGAGGACAACAGCCGCCAGGCCAGCCGTGTGTGCAGGTCCATGAGCGATTCCAGAGGGCCGATTTCCCGAACCGCGGGAAGCAGCGCCACGGGGTTTACACGCAATACCCTGGCGTTGACCGTCAGCTTGCTGCCATCCGAGCCGAAATTGCCGAACACGACGAAGTCCGCGTCCATCTCCTGCGCGATATGGAGCATCGTCGCCCGGCTCAATTTGGCGTTCGCCGGAAAACCGTCGCGGTCCATTTCGTCCAGGCGGCTGTCGCGTGAATAAACCTGCAATCCGGCGGCGGAAAGTTTCTGGATCGTGAGTTCCTCCAGTCCCTCTCCTATCCAGTCCAGTCGCGGTGACGCCCCCGCGTTTTCGAAGGGGAAAATCAGGTAGACACCGCTTTGCGTCAAACTTGGAATACTTCGCGAAGCGGGCGCGGCGCTTTGCTGCGCTGCCATTGCACCGGAAATAAAGAAAAGCGCAACCGACAGTAGTACAAGGTAAGGCTTGCGGAAGAATAGCCGCCCCTTTTTCATTTGCGACTATTCTAACAGACGCGGCAACTTCTCTGAGTGAGTTCCGGCAACTCCTGCATTTACCGCTGAAGATGGACTACCTGGCGTTCTGCGTCAAAAGCGATGGCCCGAAAACCAAGCGCTCGCACACTCAGCAAGCCGTCGAAGAGCGGCTCCTGGCGGTCGGGGATCAACACAGCGTCTTTTCGGAAATGCTCGCCGTTCCAGTCGAGGTCCAGCCTGGGAATGGCTCGGACCGGCACACCGCCCGTTACGCCGTTTCCCGGAAGCGCGGCGCCGTCGGAGGAAGAAACCAGCGAGTCGGCTGGCTTGTTGCCAAACAGCACCAAACGGTCGGCGCCTGTATCCACCAGCAGGTGGTAGGAATTGCCTCGAATACTCACGCCCGCAATTGCCAGGTTCGGCTCGCCAGAAAAATTCACCGCAATCCCATCCTGAGACACGTCTCCGAACTCCAGCACCCGCTCTTCATAATCCAACCTGAAACTTTGTTTACCCAAAATGTCCAACCCCAGAATCCCAGCAATCGGGACTTTCCAGTTACGTTCCACCTCTGAGAGATCCGCCACCAAGAAGTGCGCCGCTTTCGCTTGCAGCGGGCCAAGGTCCAGCTCCGGCAAAGAAGTTGCCTGGAGAGTGGAATCCCTGCCGAGCGCGGCTAAGTGAGCTTGGGAAAGCGGCAAGCCGAGTTCCCGCGCCACGCGCAGACTCAAAATGCTCGGCGAGGTTCCGGTATCCACTACGAAATTCTGGCGTTGCGAAACCCCACCAATTTGGCCCTCCACAACCACCAGAAATCCTCCGTAAATACGAACAGGGACGCTCGCGTGCCGCACCGGGCGCTCCGCGTCTTTCGAGCGTCCACCCAAGGGTACCGCCGCAAGCATTGCGGCCGTGGTCCAAGAGCCAAGCACAGCCAAGGCAAAGAGTCCTAAGAAAGCACGCTGCAAATCTGCCGTACGCTCCCGCAACGGTAGCGCCCACCGTAGGCGCCGGGCGGGGTATCACAAGGATTTGCAGGCAGATTGCGGGTAGATTATGTGTGGCCAGCTAACTCACGCTGGAATTGCAACTTATTTTGCCGCCGGCAGGAGTTTCGCCGCCGGAAAACATCACCGAAGCGACTGAGTTTCGTCCAATCCACCGAGGTCACCATGAGTCCATCCAGTCCGCCAAATGCCATTTATCGCTTCGGAGCCTATGAGCTCGACGTCCGGACAAGGGAACTTCGGAAAAACGGTCTGCGTATACGTTGTCAGGAACAGCCCTTGCAGGTCCTTGTGGCGCTCCTCGCGCGCCCCGGGGAACTCCTGACTCGCGAGGAGCTGCGCCAACGCGTCTGGCCGGAAGATACATTTGTCGATTTCGACCACGCGCTGACCACTGCCGTTAAAAAGATCCGGCTGGCGTTGAATGACGAAGCCGATGCCCCGCGCTATCTGGAAACCGTTCCGAGGCGCGGCTACCGATTCATTGCCCCGGTTCAGGTGGAAAATATGGATGCCCGGCAAACGAATGTCCCCGCAACCGAAGACGGCGGCGTCGGGCCACTCGAGCGCCCGATTTTCAATCGGCGCGTATTCCTGTTGACCGCCACGATGATCGGCATCGTGGTTGCCGTTTTTTACTGGAGCAATCATCACACCCGTGCCAGCGGCATGAGTATGACCGGGAGAACGATGCTGGCCGTCCTCCCTTTCGAAAATCTCACCAACGATCCGTCTCAGGAATATTTCAGCGATGGCATGACGGAGGAGACCATTGCGCAACTTGGCCGGTTGAATTCGCAGCATTTAGGGGTCATTGCGCGCACTTCGGCCATGAAATACAAGCATTCCACCAAAAGCGCCCGCGAAATTGGCCACGAACTGAACACCGATTACCTGCTTGAGGGCAGCATCCGGCGCGAAGGTCCTCAGGTGCGTGTCCTCGCGCAACTTGTGCGCGTTTCCGATCAATCACCCCGCTGGAGTCACCAGTTCGATTACGAGTTTGGCGAGCCTCTCTATATTGAAACCGACGCCGCCACCGACATCGCCAACATGGTTTACTCGGCTTTGGACCCTGCCTCCAAGGCGCATGTGCCCAAGGCGGACGCAACCGATGTTTACCTGCGCGGTCTCGCCAATTCGAATATCCACACAGCTGACGGGCTGGACCGGATACTTCAGGAATTTGACGAAGGCTTGCAGAAAGACCCTAACTGCGCCGCCCCGCTAACCGCGCTCGCGCGGGTCTATGAACGCGGCGCGAGCCTCGGCCTGCTGAAGCCCACCGACGCCTACGCCAGGGCGCTTGCGGCGGCCAACGAAGCGATCCGGCTCGACCCATCGAATGCCGAGGCGCACATCTATCGCGCGGAAGCCTTGTTAACGGTCGATTATGATTGGGCCGGCGCGCAGACGGAGATTCAAAAGGCGCTGACGCTGAACTCGAACGACCCGAATGCCCACGAATGGAACGGCATCTTTCTGTCCACCCAGGGCAAATTCGATCCGTCCATCAGCGAACTGCGCACCGCCGTCGACCTTGATCCCCTGAATGCAGAGTTTCTTGTCACCCTCGGTCACGTACTGATGGACGCGGGAAGGCCCGTGGAGGCGGAAACGCAGTTGAAGGCGGCAATTGGCCTGGATCCCGCTTCGGATGCCGCGCACTCATCGCTCGCCGAATTGTACGAGTCCAACAAACGTTATGCGGACGCAATCAACGAAACCACTACCGCGTTCTTCCTGCGCGGACATCGCGACCAGGCTCTCAACATTAAAGCCATTTACGATAAATCCGGATTTGCTGCCGCTAAGCAAGCCGCGCTTCGCGCCCGCCTGGCCTACTTGTTGGACCAGAATCAGCAGCGCTTCGTTTCGCCCTACGAGATCTCCGTAATCTACGCCAAGCTGGGCGACAATCAGCAAAGCCTTCACTGGCTGGAAGCCGCCTATAGGCAGCGTGACGTCGCCCTTCCCTGCCTTCGACAGGTGCAGAAGAGCATCTTCGGAGCAGTCAGAGATGAGCCGGAGTTCCAGCAGGTTTTGGCAAGCCTGCACTATCCGGGCTAACGCGCACCCGTAACGGTTCCTGCCATTCAGCCAGTTGCTGGTTTGCAGGTTACGGCTGGTCGCCCTCGATGGGTCGCGGGGCGAATACCTCTTCCGCCTCCGGACTCTTCATGACCACGGCGAACGAGGGGTCCTTCTTGGCGGCCGTGTATTCGCTGTAGCCTTCATCTCGTGCCTTGCGCAGATAAACGATTGCCCGCTCTACATCGCCCGAATCGGCGAACGACTTCGCCAGCAGGTAGTAGAATCGCCCTCGTTCCATGCTTACCGAGCGGTCTTGGATCACCGTGCCCGTGCGCGACCTGCTCGGATCCAGCGAAGTTGGATCGAGCTGCAGCGCCTTGCGGAACGATGCAATGGAATTCTCAAAATCTTTTTGCCCGAAATACGCGTAGCCGATGTTCAGGTAAAACGGCGCAAAATCCCCGCGGATGGACAGCGCTTTTTTGTAAGCGCGGATCGCCTTCGAGAATTTTTTCCGCTCGTAAAGCACCGTCCCAATGTTGTTTTGCGCATCGGCATAGCCGGGATCCACTTTCGTGGCCTTTTGGTAGCACTTCAGCGCCTGCGGCAGTTCGGAGAGGTTGTGATAGGCAATCCCCAGCTCATTCCAGTAGATTGCGTTCTTGGGATTCTCCACCGTCAACCGGCGGAAGATATCCTCGGCTTCCTTGTACTCTTTGCGTGCCAGATGCAGCCGCGCCATCTCTTCATCGGCAATGCCCGTGTTTGCGGGCACCTGCGCCGCCGTGGAGACGGAATCGCGCGCGACTTGCACGAGTTTTTCCTGAGAATCGATCCGAGGGGCAACTGCGACTGCGAGGAGGACGACCGCCGGAATCGCCAAGGAATGCTTGGTCATGGCGAGACTCCTTTAATCCGGGTTGGGCTTCACCGGATCCTTTTTCTTCTTGTCCCCAAAGATACCAAAAAACTTCTGCAATGGCCCTTTTTTCTTCTGCGGAGCCTTCACGGGGTCTGCCGTCGCGCTGCCGGGCTGCCCTGGCGCCATGTTTGCGCCCCCGTTGGCGGTTTGCGAGTTGCTGCCGTTCGCCTGCCCCGGCGGGCTCGGCGAGCCACCCCCAAAAATGTGCGAGAGGAAAGAACCCGCGGCCGACACCGGGCCATGCCCCCCATGCAGTTCGCAAAGTTGCGTTGGTTCGGACCCCGCCACGAACACTTCTTCGCGCGTCACCGGACAGTTCGGCGTCGCCAGTTCCAGCGTGTCCGCATCGATCAGCGTGGAATCCACCCCTTCGGGCTTTTCGAAGTCCTTCACGTCGCGATAACCCGGCAGCGCCGTGGCCCGCATCATGAAATCCGCCCAGATCGGAGCTGCAGCCACGCCCCCGGCAAGTCCCAGGTCGTGGTTGTCGTCAAATCCGATCCAGATCACGCAAACCAGATTGCTGGTGAATCCCGCAAACCAGCCGTCCCGTGATGTGCCGGTCTTCCCCGCTGCCGGCAGCGTAAAGCCCTTGGCGCGCACTTGCGCGCCGGTGCCCTTGTTCAACACGTCTTCCAGAATGCTGTCCACGAGATACGCCACGCGCGGGTCCAGCACCAGCTTGGTCTGCGGCATGAATTTTTCCAGCGAATTTCCGTCCGCGCCGGCCACCGACCGGATGTAGTAAGGTTCCGCGCGTGTGCCCATCGTCGCGAACGCCGTGTATGCGCCCGCGACCTCGACGGGCGTCAATTCGTACGCTCCCAACGCCACCGCCGGCGTGGGCCTGATGTTCGCTCCCAATCCCATCTGCCGGGCAATTTGCACCACGCGGCCATAGCCCACCATCTCCGCCACTTTCACGGTGGCCACGTTCAGGGAGTTTGTCAGCGCTTGCCGCACCGTCACCTTGCCCATGAAGCGCTCGCCGTAGTTGTTCGGCGTGTATTCCTGGCCGTCGAACTCAAACACCGTCGGCTCGTCGTCCACGGTCGTCGCCGGCGTAATCACCGGCTGCGCGCCGTCCACCGCATTGTCGAATGCCGCGGCGTATACAAACGGTTTGAACACCGAACCCGGCTGGCGATGCGCCAGCGCGTGGTTCAACTGGCTCTGCCCGTAATCCCGCCCGCCGATCAGCGCCTTGATCTCCCCGGTTCGCGGATCGAGCGCCACCAGCGCCGCCTGCACCTGGGGCATCTCCTCCGGTTGGGCGTTCTTGCCCTTCGGCTTGTGCGTTTTCGCATATTTCGCCGCCAGCATCGCGTCGACATTCTTCATGCCCGCTTCCAGCGCCACCGCCGCCGCGCGCTGCAACTGCGGATCCAGCGTGGTGTACACCCGGTAGTTCGCGCTCAGCAACTCCTGCTCGCTGTATTTCTCCAGCAGGTGGTCCTTCACCATATCCACGAAGTAGGGAGCTTCGCTGCCGGCGACGGAGCTGCGCACGAGCTTCAGCGGCATGCGCTTCGCGTCCTGCAGGTCATCTTCGGTTATGTATTTGTTCTCCTGCATCTGCGTCAGGACGCGGTCGCGCGCCTGCGCCGCCCGTTCCGGGTGCCGGTCGGCGACGGAGTAATAATTGGGAGCCCGAATCAGGCCCGCCAGAAAGGCGCATTCGGGCAGCGTCAATTGCCGCTCATCCTTGCCGAAATACGCAACGCTCGCTTCGGCGAAACCTCGAATCCCGAAACTCCCGCGGTTCCCCAGGTACACTTCGTTCGCGTACATCTCGAAAATGCGCTGCTTGCTGAAACGTTGCTCGAGCTCGAAGGAAAGCATCGCCTCGGCAAGTTTTCGCTTCCAGGTCCGGTTCGTGGTCAGGAAATACGTGCGCGCCACCTGCATCGTGATGGTGCTGGCGCCCTGAAAATGCTGCGCGTGGCGCAAGTCCGCCCAGGCCGCGCCAAAGATGCGGATGAAGTCGAAGCCGGGATGCTCGAAAAAGCGCTTGTCCTCCGCGGAAAGTATCGCTTGCACCAGCGTTGGCGGCAGGTCCTCATAGCGGACTGGACGGCGCTTCTCTCGCTGGCTATCAAACAGATTGGTGATAAGTTCCGGCTCGATTTCCGCCGTGCCCACGTCCGCGCCGCCGTTGAGCGGGCGAATGCTGCGAATCACTTTGCCGTTGAATTGCACCGCCAGGGCATTTCCGCCGCTGAAGTAAGAGAGTTTCGACGGGCGGATATCCACGGTGTTCCCGTTGACGGTGTACTCGCCCATCGCGTTGTCGTCGGCTTCTGGGCGATAGCCTACACGCTGCAGGTACATCACCAGGTCATCGGAGCCCCAGGCCTGCCCGTCCGAGATATGCTCGGGAGACGAAAAAATCTGCGTGGTGTTCTGCAGAATATGGCCGGACAGGCGCTCGTCGATCATCCGGCCGTACTTGATGTAGAAGAACGTGAACACCCCCGCCGCGGTCAGCACAATTAGAGCCACAACCGCCAGGAGGCTTAAGCCAAACGCGGAGGTCCAGAATCCCTTTTGCACGCGAAGTCGCAAACGATTGCTCCCCGAGGGTGGGCGATTGCTCAAAGTCTAGTGTCTCGCAATATGAGAGCCGGGAAAAGCCGGAGTTGGAGAGGCAAAAAAACCGCTTTTCCGCGCCCCGGGCACCGCCGGGGTGCGGCTCACTTCATCAGATCGATGCCTTCGCTGGAAGGCGCGAAATTGATTTCGGTTTTGTACACCGCGAGGTCCACCGGTACGCTGTAGTTCACGCTGATGCTGATCCCGTGGTTTGTGGCCTGCACATTGATATCCTCGCGCTTCGCGGGTATATCGAGATCCTGAATCGTCTTGAACAGGATGTCCTTGATCTGGTCGTCCGTATAGTGGTTGACCACGGCAAAACGCGCCTGCTCGCTGATCTTGTCCTTCAACTGGTATTCGGCAACGTAGATGGGAACCACCTTCACGGCCACGTAAACCGCGGCGATCAGAAACCCGGTATACAACAGGGCTTTTAGTTTCCCTTCACCGCGCTGCCATTTTCTTCGATTCCCTGTTTTCCAGGCCACAAAAGTATCTCCCAAGGCCGTTTCCGCCGAACGGCATGACGTTTCTCTCTCGCTTTTTACGCTAGCACTCGCCTGCAACAGTGTCGAGTTTGCCGCGGGTCAGGTGTTCTTCAGATGCAACGCCCCGCGGATTTCCCTCTCATCTGGCGTTCCCGGCAAGCTAGTAAGCACGCCCAAAGACCGCTCGATCTTTTGCCGCCTTACCGCAATATACGCAAGCGCCGCCGCTCGCGATTTCTCTGCCAAGCACCGCCGCCTGATCTAATGGGATGCAGCGCATCGTCGCGCGGGTTTCCTCTTTGATTTTGGCTTCGCACTCCCCGCTGCCGCACCAGGGGGCGAACGCAAAGCCGTTTTCCACGGCTTGTTTGAATTCGTCGTAGCTGGCTGCGGCTTGGGTGTTGGCCCGGCGGAACGCCAGCGCGCGATCATGCAGGGATTGGTGAATCTCCTCAAGCAGCTTGCCGATGGCCGTCGGCAAATCCGCCAACGATGCGCTGACTTTGCCTTCCTTCCCCGGGCGGTCACGCCGCGCCAGCATCGCCGCCTGCTTGGCTACATCTTTCGGGCCCAGCTCCACGCGCACCGGCACCCCGCGCATCTCCCAGTCGTTGAACTTCCAGCCGGGGCTGAAGCCTTCCCGCTCGTCCAAATGCACGCGGATTTCCGCCTTCGCAAGTTGCGCTTTCAGCTCCTTGGCGGCTTTCAGGACCGAGGATTTTTCCTCGTCATTCTTGTAGATGGGCACGATGACTGCCTGGATGGGCGCCAGCCGCGGAGGCAGCACCAATCCCTGATCGTCTCCATGCACCATGATGATGGCGCCGATGAAGCGCGTCGAAAGACCCCATGACGTCGTCCAGCAGTGCTGCAATGCTCCGTTCTGGTCGAGGTATTTCACATCGAATGCCTGCGCGAAATTCTGTCCCAGGAAGTGCGAGGTGCCCGCTTGCAGCGCCTTGCCGTCGCCCATCATCGCTTCGATGGAGTAAGTAATGTCCGCGCCGGCGAATTTTTCCGCCTCGGATTTCGCGCCGGGGATCACCGGAATCGCGGCTTCGTTAACCGCAAAATCCGTGTAGACTTCCAGCATCTGCCGTGTTTCTTCCGCCGCCTCTTCGCGCGTGGCGTGCGCCGTATGACCTTCCTGCCAGTAAAACTCCAGCGTGCGCAGAAAGAGCTTGGTGCGGAGTTCCCAACGCACCACACTGTTCCACTGGTTCATCAACACCGGCAGGTCGCGGTACGACTGTATCCACTTCGACCACATGTGGCCGATGATCGTTTCGGAAGTTGGGCGCAGGATGAGCGGCTCGGCCAGCTCTTCCCCGCCGCCAATGGTCACCACCGCCAGCTCCGGAGAAAAGCCTTCCACGTGATGCTTCTCTTTTTCGATAAAGCTCTTGGGTATAAGCAGGGGAAACGCCACATTCTGGTGGCCCGTGGCTTTGAACCGCCGGTCCAGCGCTCCCTGAATGTTCTCCCACAACGCCCAGCCATAGGGTCGCACGATCATGCAGCCGCGCACCGGCGCGTAATCCGCCAATTGTGCCCGCAGCACCAGTTGGTTATACCACTCCGAAAAATCCTCTTTCCTGGTTGGTAGCTTCTCGTCCGCCATTCCGTCTCTGGCCGGCCTTCGCTGGCAGCCGGCTCCTCTCTCAGTGATTATCACGCGCAATTGCCAAGCATTCGAGCCTAACCAACCCCCTCTCCCACTGTCAACGCAAGCACTGGGGCGGTCCTTATTGATTTTCCGGAGGAGAGCGAGACATCCGGACGGAAAGCCGCGTGATAGCCGGTTGGCGTTTGCACTTCGCGAGGAACCCGCTTGGTTTTAGTACGATGCAGTTAGGATCAAGATCCTTGTCGATATTCAGGCGTCCTAAACGACTAACAGTTGAGAGGTCGAACTAAACACCGTAGGAGCCATCAAAATGAAATTCGTCTGCCTTGGATATATCGCGCCAAAGAAGTTTGAAACCATGCCCGAAGGAGAACGCAACGCCATGCTGGATTCCTGTTTTAATTACGACGACATCCTGCGGACTGGCGGCCATTTCTCCGGTGGTGAAGCCTTGCAACCCGCCGACACAGCGAAAACTCTGCGCTGGGTCAACGGCAAGGTGGCGGTCACCGATGGGCCGTATGCCGAAACGAAGGAACAGATTGGAGGCATCCTGATTCTCGAAGCGCGCGACCTCAATCACGCCTTGGAATTAATGTCGAAGCATCCCGGCGTGCAGTACGGGCCATTCGAGATCCGCCCGGCTGCCGACCTGGGCGCCATGGTTGAACAAAGCGCGAAGCGCAGGGGAAAACACTGAGCCTGACGCACTCGCGCGTCGTCGCAGGGCGGCGCCGCCTCAATGCAATCCGCTAAATCGCGCCGCCCAGGAACCAGTCTTTGTCTTGCTGCGCCTTGCTGCGGATGAGCAGTTCCGGATCTTTCACCGTGACGCGGCTGTAAGGTTCGACCGAATGCGTCAGCCAGACGTTGCCGCCAATCACGCTGTCATGCCCGACGCGCGTGTCGCCGCCGAGAATCGTCGCTCCCGGATAGATCGTCACATTGTCTTCAATGTCCGGATGGCGCTTGTTGCCCTGACCGCGGACGAGTTCCCCGCCCTCGCGCTTGCCCACCGGATTGAACGCGCCCAGCGTCACCCCGTGATACAGCGTGACGTGGCTGCCCACCGTCGCCGTCTCCCCGATCACCACGCCCGTGCCGTGATCGATAAAGAACGATTCACCGATCTTCGCGCCGGGGTGAATATCAATGCCCGTGCGGCTGTGCCCCACTTCCGTCATCATCCGCGGCAGATACGGAATCTTGAGCAAATACAGTTCATGCGCCAGCCGCTGGATGGTGATCGCTTCGATGCCGGGATAGCTCAGCAGTATCTCTTCGTAACCGATGGCCGCGGGATCGTTGTTCAGCGCCGCTTGCAGGTCGGTGGCCAATAAATGCGCCAGGTTCGGCAACTTGGCGCGAAATGCGGAGAGCAATTCTTCCGCGACCCGCGGTAAATTTCCTGGCGCTTCCTTGTCGCGGCAGTGACAATCGAAGCGCACCGCGCAAACCAGCTGCTCCGCTAGTTGCAGTTCGAGTTCCTCCAGAAACCGGGCGGCGCGCTGGCTCCGCTGCTGAGCGGCCTCGTAGTAGAGCGGAAAGAGCGCGTCCAGATAAACCCGGCAGAACTTTGTGACTTCGTCTTTGGAAGGCAAACGGTATTCGCCTGCGGCATCGCCGGCAAGCCGCGCCTCCAGCGCTGAGCGGAATTCGTCCGCCAGCCGGCGCAGTTGTCCGTTCTGAGTAATCTTCGCGGTGCTCATGGTGTTCAATAGCGCGGCTCGTCCATGCGAACGCAGGGACGCGCCCGAAGACGCGTCCTCGCTCCGCAGACCGCATCAAGCGGTCGCCGCTTGTCCAATCCCCTCGAAGAGGATGGTCGAAATATAGCGTTCCCCGGAATCGGGCAACACCGCCACGATCGTTTTGCCCGCAAATTCCGGGAGTTTGGCCAGCCGCACAGCCGCGGCCGCCGCCGCTCCGCAGGAAATCCCGGAGAGGATTCCCTCTTCCTTCGCCAGGCGGCGCGCCATCTCCACGGCCTCCTCGTTGCCGACCAGTTCCACGCGGTCAACCATCTCCAGATCCAGATTCCTGGGAACGAAACCCGCCCCCAATCCCTGAATTTTGTGAGGAGCCGGTGTCAGCGGCTTGCCTTCCTTTGTCTGCAGAATCACCGGACTGGACAACGGTTCCACAGCCACCGTGGTGATCCGCTTGCCCTTGGTCTTTTTGATGAATCGGCTCACGCCCGTGAGCGTGCCGCCGGTGCCCACGCCGCTGACCAGCACATCGACGCCGCCATCGGTGTCGTTCCAGATTTCGGGCCCGGTGGTAGCTTCGTGAATCGCCGGATTCGCCGGATTGTCGAATTGCTGCGGCAGGAAGTAGTGCGACTTGTCCGACTCGTAAATTTCCGTCGCCTTTTTGATCGCGCCCTTCATGCCTTCCGGTCCGGGAGTGAGCACAAGCTTCGCTCCGAACGCAGCAAGCACGCGGCGCCGCTCCAGCGACATCGTTTCCGGCATCGTCAGTGTGATCTTGTAACCGCGCGCCGCCGCCACGTACGCCAGCGCGATGCCCGTGTTTCCGCTAGTCGGCTCTACGATTTCAATTCCCGGCTTCAGCACACCGCGCTTTTCCGCGTCCCAGATCATTGCCGCCCCGATGCGACACTTGACTGAGTACGCTGGATTTCTGCCCTCGATCTTCGCGAGAACCGTGGCCTTGGCCCCTTCGGTGACGCGATTCAGTTTGACCAGAGGTGTTCGCCCAATACTCAGTGAGTTGTCGGCATAGATGTTTGCCATGATGATCCTCGGTATTGTGGATTTGCTGTATCGGGACAGCCTTTTCAGTATAAATCCGGAGCGCCGCAACCGAACCATCGAATCACATGAAATGCCCCATTCGGCCGGTGCGCGCCCCCTATAGGCAGATGCGCCGCGTTGCAGCGGGTTACACTCTCCGTTAGACTCGTGAAGTGGCCGGTTTTTAGGACGGCCAGAGTGTTGTCCCCACATACGCGCCAGCCGTTCTGGAGAGCCCCATGACTACGGAAGCAAACGCCCGGATGCAGCGTCCGCTCGACACCGTCGATCCGCAGATTGCCGGCCTGCTCCGCGAAGAGGCGGTGCGCGAAGCCACCGGCCTGGAACTCATCCCCTCGGAAAACCTGGTATCGGAAGCCGTGCTGGAGGCGATGGGGTCGATCTTCACGAACAAATACGCGGAAGGGTATCCGGGCAAGCGGTATTACGGGGGCTGCGAATTCGCGGATAAGGTCGAACAGCTTGCCATCGATCGCGCCAAGCAGCTTTTCGGCGCCGAGCACGCAAACGTGCAGGCGCATTCCGGGACTTCGGCCAACGTTGCGGTGTACATGTCGACGCTTCAGCCCGGCGACACCGTGCTGGGCATGGCCCTGGCGCACGGCGGGCATTTGACGCACGGCCACCCGCTGAATTTTTCCGGGCGCATGTACAAATTCGTTGAATATCACGTCAAGCAGGACACGGAGCGGATCGATTACGACGAAATCGAAAAGCTGGCGCACGAGCACAAACCGAAGATGATCGTGGCGGGGGCGAGCGCGTACTCGCGGATTATTGATTTCGAGCGCATCGGCAAGATCGCCAAAGCCGTGGGCGCGATTTTCTTTGTGGACATGGCGCACATCGCGGGGCTGGTGGCCGCGGGCGTGCATCCCACGCCGGTGCCGCACGCGGACATTGTTTCTTCCACGACGCACAAGACGCTGCGCGGGCCGCGCGGCGGCATCATTCTGTGCAAGGCGGCGTTCGCGAAGGAACTCGACAAGCTGACGTTCCCCGGAATGCAAGGCGGCCCGCTGGTCCACACGATCGCGGCGAAAGCCGTTTGCTTAAAAGAGGCGATGGAGCCATCGTTTGCGGAATACCAGAGGCAAGTGGCGGCCAACGCCAAAGCGATGGCGAACGCCTTGATCCGCCACGGATTCCGCGTGGTTTCCGGCGGCACGGACAACCACTTGTTCCTGGTGGAAGTACACTCGCGCGGCATCACCGGGAGCGACGCCGAAAAGGCTTTGGATCGCGCGGGAATCACGGTGAACAAAAATTCCATTCCCTTCGATCCTCTTCCGCCGATGAAGGCAGGCGGCATTCGCCTGGGCAGCCCTTCGGTGACCACGCGCGGCATGAAGGAACCGGAGATGGAGTTGATTGCGAACGGCATTGCCGAGGTTTTGACGCACGTCGCCGACGCAGCCGCGGAGCAAAAGGTCCGCAAACAAGTTGCGGAGCTTGCGGAGCGCTTCCCCATCTACGAGTCGCGCATGCGGCCGGCGGCCACGCACGCCCGCGTCTAACAAAGCCACTACACGCAGAAGGAGTACAGCCAGGAGTGGCTGGATCACGCGAGTTTTCCGCCTGCGGCCCGCCGTGTGGTAGGCTCGGCAAATCAATCATCACATGAGCAAAATCAAAGATCGCCTGCCGGATATCGTCCAGGCCACCGCCGATTTCGAGAAATGGGCGTCGCGGCACGTCCACCTGGTGCCTTCGGACGTGAAGCTCAAGCACCAGTTGATGGCCAAGTCGCCCTTCGCGTTTTTGCGCGCGACGTTTTACCGCTGGGCTCAGTGGTGGCCGATCGTGTGCCCGGAGCTTGCGCGCGCGCCGCGGGTGCTGGCGGTTGGTGATTTGCACGTGGAAAACTTCGGCACGTGGCGCGACCTGGAAGGCCGGCTGATTTGGGGCGTAAACGATTTCGATGAAGCCTGGCCCGCGTGCTATGCGGTCGATCTTGTGCGCTTGCTGACGAGCTGCTATCTGGCCATCGAAGAAGAACATCTTGGCATCTCGAAGAAAGACGCGCGGGAGTCGATTGAGAGCGGTTATCGCGACGCCATCGCCAAGGGCGGCGGCGCGTTTGTGCTGGCGGAGCATCACCGCTGGCTGCGGCTGGTGGCGTTGAACAAGCTGCGCGATCCGGTCCTTTTCTGGAACAAAATCCTTGCCTGCCCGAGATACAAAGGGAAATTGCCCAAAGATGTCTGGAAACTGGTGCACGCTTCGCTGCCGCTGCGCACGTATAACTTTGCGTTGAAATCGCGCATTGCGGGGCTGGGCAGCCTGGGCCATCCGCGCGTGCTGGCGCTGGCGACTTGGGACGGCGCGCACATTGTGCGCGAGGCAAAGCAACTGACGCCTTCCGCGTGGATTTGGGCGCGGAAGCTGCAGACGACGCAGATTCTGAGCCGCAAGCTGGTGGAATCGGCGGTGCGCCTCCGTGATCCGCACGTGCATTTCACGGATCACTGGATTGTGCGGCGGCTGGCGCCGGATTGCTGCCACATCGAGATCAGTTCCTTGCCGAAAAAGCGCGACGAGGAAAAGCTGCTCTACTACATGGGTTGGGAGACGGCGAACATTCATCTCGGCAGCCCCAAGGTGATTCCCGCGATCCGGCGCGACCTGGCCAAGAGAAAGGTCCGCTGGCTGCACAAAGCGGCGAAGGCGATGCTGGACGTGACGCTGGCGGATTGGGAGAGTTGGCGGGGGAAGAATAAGTAACTGCTGGCTGGGGAGTGGCGAGCGGTGATTGGTGAAGGAAGTATCCGAACAGGGGCGGGCCATGGACAGGATGCCGTTCGGCTGTGATTCCTGGGGCGCGCCGCAGGACGGTGGGAAAGGTTTCCCGGCGGGAATTGGTTGGACCGCACGGAGGCCGTACCCCGGGGGGTTCGCGTAAGAGTGGCAGTGAAAGGACTTAGCAGCCGGAATGGGCGGAAATGGTTGTAAGAGCAGGAAGGAAAGGAGTTGCGGGATGTAACGCGAAACTTACGCGAAGATTGGCGTTCCGAATCGGGAAAAGCGACGGGAGAACGGAAGGCGGGGGAGCAATTCTCGAAAGAGGAGGGAGATTGGACGGACTGGCGCGCGATTCTCACGGGCAAGGATAGCACAGGACTGTTTACT
>Ga0209062_1000797_pt1 | contig 74273 bp, 67 predicted proteins | sample Coa_R2_2_FD_187158 | JGI IMG/M metagenome (GOLD analysis project Ga0209062, IMG submission 187158) | Surface soil microbial communities from Centralia Pennsylvania, which are recovering from an underground coalmine fire - Coalmine... | ecosystem: Environmental > Terrestrial > Soil > Unclassified... | reverse complement strand
AGGTGTCATGCGAAGGCTCCTGGGAATGTTGGATTGGTCTATTGGGATAAACCTGATCCAGTTTCTCAGGAGCCTCGCGCCAGTTCATTCGCGATCGCAGACGGTTACCGCGAAGCGGTTTAGTTCAACGGTTTTTGAGCGTGCGCCGCCGGTTCGCGAGGTCGCCGGGCTGAGGGTCGCCGCTGGAAACCTGCGTTCGGTTCTGCAGCGCCCGATCGATCGAAATTCGAGCGCCGGTTCTCGCGACGCGCCTTGCTAGCGCCTCTTCAAGCGGTAATCGTCCACCTCCGGCATCTTGATCAGCTTACACATCTCGAACAGCCGCGACCGTGCGCGCATGCCGATGCGCTCTTCCAGGAAATACTTACTGTGTAAATCCTCTTGCAGGCCTGTGCCGCGCTTATCCCCTGCCTCGGGATCGCGCAAGTTGGTGGTTACGATAGTCGCGCGCCGGTTGTTGCAGCGCTGCGTGATGATGGACGTAACCGTATCCTCCACCCAATCCGTCACGCGATGCGCGCCGAGATCGTCCAGCACCAAAATCTCGGATTCCAGCGCCGACCGGTAGGCTTCGCGATCCATGGTGCCTGAGGCCTGGTCGTATCCGCTACGAATGTGGTTTAGCAGAGCCTGAAAATCGTAGAATACACCCTCGAACCCGCGCGCGATCAAGCCGCGCAGCGCGGCCACGCTGAGATGGGTTTTCCCGGTTCCAGGGGGACCGATGAATAGCAGGCCCGGTTTCGGAACATTCGGATAGTCTCGCATGTAAGCGCGTACGGTGAGCACCACGCTTGCCAGCGCCGTGCGCGCGACCGGATTTTCGGCCGGCAGAATAAAGTTGTCCACCGACGAGTTCTGATAAAGAGGCGGGATATTGGCGCGGGCCTCGACACGCAGCTCCCGGCCCAAGCTGGCGCATTGGCATCGTTCGGCGCCCGACACGCCTTCGCGCTCGACGATCTTCCAACCCGAGCCGCCGCAAATCGCGCAGGTTGCCGTTGCATTCATAGCGGTGATCCCACTTTACCAACCTACGGGTTTGCCTTGATTCTGCTGATCCAGCCATTTCTTCAGCGGCGCGAAGTAGTCCAGAATCGCGGTGGCATCCATTTGCTTTTGCCCCGTCAGCGCGTCGAGAGCGTCCGGCCAGGGCCGGCTCAGCCCCATTTCGAGCATCGCGTTTAGGCGCTGGCCGGCAGCCTTGCTGTCGTAAATTGAGCAGCGGTTCAGCGGACCCGTGCAGCCGGCGATTTTTGCCAGCGCGCGATGAAATTGGAATTGCAGAATGTACGCTAGAAAATATCGCGCGTACGGATAATTGGCAGCTACGTGATACTTGGCGCCGGGATCGAAATCCTGCTCGCGCCGCGCAACGGGCGGAGCGATGCCCTGATATTTCAGCCGCAGGTCCCACCAAGCCTGGTTGTATTTGCCAGGCGGGATCTGTCCGGAAAAGACCTGCCAGCGCCACTTATCGATCATCAGCCCGAAGGGGAGGAACGCTACTTTTTCCAGAGCCTTGTTGAGCAAAATACCTATATCCTTGCTTGCGTCCGGCAGCGTGCGGAGCAGGCCGATTTTCTTCAGATACTCAGGAGTGATGGAAAGCGCGATGGTGTCCCCGATGGCTTCGTGGAATCCGTCGTTGGCGCTATCGCGGAATAGGAACGGCTGCCGGTTGTAGGCGCGCTGATAGAAATTGTGGCCTAGCTCGTGGTGGATAGTGGAAAAATCCTCGGCATTGATTTCGATACACAGCTTGACCCGCAAGTCGTCCACCGCGTCCACGTCCCACGCGCTGGCGTGGCACACCACGTCCCGGTCGCGCGGTTTAACGAACATCGATCGTTCCCAAAACGTCTTCGGCAGCGGCGCGAACCCTAGCGAACTAAAAAAATGCTCGCCGTAACGGACCATATCGAGCGGTTGCGTGTTTTTCGATTTGAGAATTGCGGTCAGATCGTAGCCCGGATCGGCGTCCTTGGGCGCAACCAGAGGGTAAACGTTCTCCCACTCCTGCGCCCACATGTTGCCCAGCAGATGCGCCGGAATCGGCCCACGCGCGGGGACGATGTCGCCGTATTTTTCGCGAAGCTTGGTGCGCACATAAGCGTGCAGCGATAGGTACAGCGGCCGCACCTGCTCCCAAAGCCGGTCCATTTCGGCGGAAAACGCGTCGGGCGGCACGTCGTACTTGGAGCGCCACATGGCGCCCATGTCAGCGAAGCCCAGCTCTCGAGCGCCCTTGTTGCCGAGCTCTACGTACCGCTCGAACAGCGGGCGCATGGGAGGAGCAACCGTGTGCCAACCGCGCCAGGCATCGAGCAGTCGGTTGGGATCGGTGCTGGTGCGAAGAATATGGCTGAGCTGATCCAGATCCAGACACTTGTTCGGCTGCGGGCAATACTTACCGCGGCCGTACATTCCTTCCATTTCAGCGGCGATTCGCGTCAGCTCCTGCGCTTGCTTCGGATCGGAGGGCGCGGCCAGGCTCAACGAGAGGCGCAGCAGCTTGAATTCGCGCGCCAGATCGTCCGGCATCTTGAGCTGGTTGAACCGAGTGGATTGCTTGGCCAATTCCATGGTGGCGGCAATGACCTGCTCGTCGGCCTTGGCGGCCAGGATCTCAGTGTCGTACGTAATGAACGTGTCTTTGACCCAGTCGGCGCGCTGCTGCTGCGTAGCGAGGTCAAGCAAACGGGCTTGGGCGCGATCCATGAACGCCCGCGCTTCGGCGAGCGTCGGCGGCTTGGCGGCATCTCCCGCACGCAAGACCGATGCCAGACCGCAAAGAGTGACGGCGAATTGAATACGCATGGCGGCTAAAGCGTGTTCCAGGCGAGTGCCTGTGCCACCATTGTACTCTCCAGGTCAAAAAGCGCAGACTTGCGCCCTAACCTACTTGCATTTGAGCCCTAAGTGACCGGCTGCGGTCCGGGTGTCGACTGGGTGCGGAACTCGTATTGGTGAATCTCGATCGCGGCCTTGCCTTCATCGCTGCGGACCACCCGCCCGCGAGCCACCAGCTTCAGGCTTACTTTGCTGTTGAGCTGCGCCGGCCAGCTAATGGAGATCTCCAGGCGCCGGCCCGGAATTAAGTGTTGATCGGTGGTGAACAACACTCCATTGCTGCTCATATTGATAGTTCTTCCGCTGCCGATCTCGTCGGCGCTCTTGCGGCTTAACACTTTGAAGCGAACATCCCGCTCGATGGGGAATCGATCCGCTCCGCGGCGATCATCTTTGTTCTTTTCGGGTTTCACGGTAGCTCCCAACATGTCGTCCTGGCCTCTCGTTTCTTGCAAGACCAGATTGCAATGCGGCCGTGGTGGCACCAATAGCAGAGATTTCCTAATTTTCTCTGGTACCCCGCATTTGTAGGGGTAGTACTAAGAGCTGGGGGTTGGATATTACTGCGAGGCGTCGGGCTTATTTTTCTTGCGGTTACGGATCTGATCGAGCCGTTCCTTGATCCGCTGCTCGCTCCCGCGCCCGGTCGGTTCGTAAAAAACCTTGCCGGCCAGCGACTCCGGCAGGCACTCCATCTCCGGCAATGCGTCCTCGAATTTGTGCGCGTGCTGGTAGCCGGCTCCATAGCCCCACTGCTTCATGGAGCCGGTCACGGCGTTACGAAGATGCAGGGGTACCGGCTCGGCGCGATTGTTTTCGATGACCTCCATCACACGGTTGAGGGCTTGGTACGACGCGTCGGACTTAGGGGCCAGGGCCAAATAGATGGTTAGCTGGCCCAAAGCAAGGTCGCCCTCGGGCATCCCAAGGAAATGTACGGCCTGCATGGCGGCGATGGACTGTTCGAGCGCGCGCGGGTCGGCCAGGCCGATGTCTTCAATCGCCATACGCACCAGCCGGCGCGCGATGTACAGGCGATCCTCGCCGGATTCCAGCATGCGGCCCAGCCAGTACAAGGAGGCATCCACGTCGGAGGATCGGACCGATTTGTGCAGCGCCGAGATTGTGTTGTAGTGCTCTTCGCCCGCTTTGTCGTACAGCAGCATCTTGCGTTGCAGCGAATCTTCCACCGCCTGTGCTGTCAGTTTTCCCTCCGGCGAAGCCGCCGCGGCGAGCTCCAAAATGTTGTACGCGGTTCTGGCATCGCCGTTGGCATAACCCGCGATTTGCTTGAGCAATTCTTCGGGAGCCTCCATCTTTATCGCCGGGAGCGCGCGTTTCAGCAGCAGCAGGATCTCGTCTTCGCTGAGCGGCTTCAGCATGTAGACCTTAGTCCGCGACAGCAGCGCCGAGATCACTTCGAAGGAAGGGTTTTCCGTGGTCGCGCCGATCAGGATAATGTCGCCGCGCTCAACGTAAGGCAAGAACGCGTCCTGCTGGGCCTTGTTAAACCGATGAATCTCGTCGATGAAAATTAACGTGCGGCGGCCCAGGCGCCGGTTGCGCTCGGCATCGGCCATTACGGCTTTGATTTCCTTGATACCGCTGAGCACCGCGCTGAAAGGCACGAAATCGCAGTGCGTCATGCGCGCAATAATGCGCGCTAGTGTGGTTTTGCCGACGCCGGGAGAGCCCCACAGGATAATGGAGCCGAGCTGATCGCGCTCGATCTGCAGGCGCAGGGGCTTGCCTTCACCCAGAATATGCTGCTGGCCGACGAATTCGTCCAGTGTCACGGGACGCATACGCTCGGCTAGAGGTCGCGAGGTGTCGTCCTTTTCGCTCGCCAGCGGGTCCGGCTCGAACAGGCTCATGTCTTTCCCAAAAACGCACAACCGAACGCCGCCGCGCGTTTGCTTGAACAAGGAGCCAGCGGCCTGTGCACTTGCCAGACACGTTACCACGAGCCGGACCCGATTCGCCGGGCTCCCGGCAGCGATGCGTTGAACGAGGCCGGTTGGTCGCCCTGGAGCTGAAACGCGGCAGCCTGCAATTTCGAGTATGCTAGGACAAATCGTTTACAGGAGATCCTTATGTCGCGAATCGCAAAGCTGATGCTCACGCCCGCGCTCAGTGTTCTGCTGGTATCGCAAACTGTGGCGGCGTCTCTTCCTACGTCCCGGCCGGAAGAGGTGGGAATCTCCTCCGAGCGCCTCAAGCGCATTCACGATGTGATCCAGGCGCATCTCGATGCCAAAGACTTCGCGGGTGCAGTCACTCTGGTAATGCGCAAGGGCAAAGTGGTCCACTTCGAGGCGCACGGGCTGATGGATCTGGAATCCAATAAGCCGATGCGCACGGACACGCTGTTCCGAATGGCATCCATGACCAAGCCGTTAACCGCTGTGTCCATCCTCATGCTGATGGAGGATGGCAAACTGGTGCTGAGCGACGCCGTTTCCAAGTTCATCCCCGAATTCAAAAACCCGAAGGTCGCCGTTTGGAATTTGCCGAACGATCCGAAAGGCGCTGGCTATCACCTGGTGCCCGCCGACCGCGAGATTACTCTTAAGGACCTGTTGACGCACACGTCCGGTCTTGCAAATGGACTCGAGGGGCCGGCGGGAGAATTTGTGCGGCGGGCAAATCTGCCCCGCGGCGGGTCGTTGGCCGACCGCGTGAAACGGCTGGCGCCGCTGCCCCTCAATTTCCAGCCAGGCACGCAATGGGAATACAGCCCATCCACCGGCTTCGACACGCTCGGGCGCATAGTAGAAGTCCTGAGCGGTCTAACGCTCGAACAATTCTTCCAGCAGCGGATCTTTGCGCCGCTCAACATGAACAACTCGTTCTTTACCATTCCGCCCGACCGGATAAAGGACGTCGCCATCGTATATCAAAAGAGGGAGCAAGGCTTGGTCAAGCCAAACGCACCAGAACCGGCGGCTGCGAGCGGCCCGTACTTTTCCGGAGCGGGCGGACTGACTGCTTCCGCCGAAGATTACCTGCAATTTTGCCAAATGCTGCTGAACAACGGCCAGTGGAACGGCAAACGCCTGTTGAGCCGGAAATCGGTGGAATTGATGACCGATAATGCCGTCGGAAATCTGGATCTGCGCAACTACATGGAAGGAGAAGACAGCCGCCAGGACCTCACCGGTTACGGCTTTGGCCTGGGCGTGCGCGTGCGGCGCAGCACCGGCGCGAGCGGCTGGCTGGGATCAGTCGGCGATTACGGGTGGGCAGGCGCCAACGGCACTTATTTCTGGATCGATCCGAAAGAGCAGTTGATCGGCATGGTGCTCATGTCGACCCGGGTTGCCCGGCTGCGAACCGAGATTCCAAACGCCGTGTATCAGGCGATTGTGGACTGAACACCACGCACGAGCAACGGCAGTTGAAAAGTAAGCCACCGCCTTCGGCGCGCAGGCGATCCGTCCTATAGCCGCTGGCGCGGCCGTCACTTGTACCGGCAGATCCGAGCGACGGCTCCACTCTTCCCGAGAGCCCGAGATAATTCCGTAGCCGCTTATAACCGATCCGCCGCAGCGCAAAGAGACCAGGGCTGACCGGCGCCTCACCCGACGATGGAATCGGCCGAGCGGGAGATCGGCAGGCGGCAGCTAGTGTAGGTCCGCCATCCGCTGTTTTCGGGCGACATAAAGGACGATGCCCGTTGCTAATGCCGCGTTGAGTGACTCCACGCCGGCGGTAGGAATGCAAACGTCGGTGGCGCGCGTACGCAGCCTCTCGCTTACGCCATGGCCTTCGCTGCCGACGATCAGTGCGCACTTGCCGGTGAAGTTCGACTCGCCCACCTCGTGCCGGCCCTTCGGCATCAATGCGTATAGATCGACCTTACGCTGCTCGGCGGCGGCCATGATGAGGTGCGGATCCATACCCCACACCAGCGGCGTGCGAAAAACCGATCCCGCCGAGGCGCGAAGACACTTCGGATTGTATGGGCTTACCGTTCCCTTCAGAAAAGCGACACCGGTCGCGCCGAACGCTTCCGCGGCGCGCAGGATTGTCCCGGCATTGCCTGGATCTTGAAGGCCATCCAGAATCACCGTGAGACACCGGCCACGGAACAGTTGTTCCACTGTCCACTGCGGTGGGCGGACCAGCGCTATCACGCCTTGACTTGCCTCTGTTGCCGAAATACTGCGGAAAAGATCGTCCGGGAGTACTGACACGCGCAGATTCTTGAGTCCACGGACGTGCCTCTCTACCGCAGACCGCACGGATTCGGCGGCGAAAACCACCGCAATCTCGCAATCGCTTCGCAGCGCTTCTTCTAAAAGATGGAAACTCTCGGCGACGGCCAGACCGTCCTCAGTAGTCGAGCCTTTCAAGATCGCCCGGCGTACCTCTTTGATCAGCGGGTTCCGCGGGCTTGTTAAGGTTGGCATAGAGTAGACTCAGAGGGCATTGCGCAGCCTGCCAAATCTATCATGAAATGGATTGCCTTCACAGCGCTAGCTCTTGCGATTGCGGGCTTATGCGTGGAAGTAACCGCCGTGGCGGGCGAGATTCGAAGACAATCGCAAATGGATGAGGCGCGGCCGGCGGATGCCATCATTGTCCTGGGCGCCGCCGAGTATCGCGGCAAACCTTCGCCGGTGCTGGAGGCTCGTCTTAATCACGCTCTGTTCCTTTATCTGAAGCAAATGGCGCCACGCATTATTACCACCGGCGGAGCCGGCGGCGATCCAGTATTCACGGAAGGATCCGTTGGACGCTCATATTTGAGCAATCATGGCGTTCCACCAGAAGCAATAATCGTTGAACGCGAGGCGGGCAGCACCGCCCAGAGCGTAGCGGCGGTGGCCGAAATCATGCGCCGCATGAACTTGAGGTCGGCCATTGTGGTCAGCGACGGCTATCATATTTTTCGGGTGAAGAAGATGTTGGAATCCAGCGGTTTACAGGTTTATGGATCGCCCCGCCCCTCAGCGCCGCCGGACCGCTGGCAGTATTACCGGCAAGCCATCGGATACCTGCTGTGGAAAATCGGTGTGGCTATCTAAATGGACCCTATCTGAACGGTTAGCTTGGTAACCAAACGATTTCCGCTCCACGCCTAAAGCTACTTCACTTCCAACTATCCTAAACAGGCTTTCGTCCTGGAAATGAAGGAGAAGGCTGATTTTGGTTTCGCCGCAGGCCAATGGTTCGACAGATGCAAGCCTTCCAGACCTCAGGGTTTCCACTTATAGTCGGATCGGACGACGGAGAGGGCTGCAACTATGGGTAATGAACGGCGGACAAAGGCGAGATATCCACTGGAATTAACCCTCCAGTATCAAACTTTGGGCATGCAAGACTCAATCAGCGGCGCGGGTCGCACGGTGAACGTGAGTAGCAGCGGCGTATTTTTCGCCGCGCAACACGATATTGACCAGGGTGCGCGTGTGAAGATCACCATGGAGTGGCCAACGCTTCTCAATGGCATTACGCCGCTGCAATTGGTGACCACGGGCAAGGTGGTTCGTAGCCAGGATCTAAACGTCGGCGTCGAGTTTGACTGGTATCAATTTCGAACGATGAAGCGGACGACGGGCGCGGTACCGAGTTTGAGCGCTGCGGCAGCCCGCGAGGCAGCCCATGCGGCGAAGACGTCGGCCGCTGCCTTTCCCCTGCGCAACGCCGGTTAGGCGAGCGCCAAGGCGGCGGAGGACGCGGAACCCGCGGGCGTGCGAGCCGGGAGCAGATCGCCGTCCCGAAGTTCGAACTCCCTGCCCGACCCGATCTCGACAGCCTTCACGATATACCCCTCGGCGCGCATCTCGGTATACACGGTGCGTGCCATGTCCTTGGATTTGGCGACATAACGTACTCCGGGACCTTCCAGCGAACGCCAGAGGTACAGGCAGAATTCCGTAGAAGAGGGTAGAGCTTTCACGAGTATCAGATCGGCCCGTACTAAGGCAAGCTTTAGAACTCTTAGAAAAACGGTAAGCCCTCGACTGGATCTCGAAGCTCGGGGCATCGCCGATCTCAAGGTTGGCGCATGATCACGATCGGTTCGCCACCCCAATTGGAGCCGCAAAGCGGCCAAGCCGCGGAGGAACCCAAGCGGCGCGTGCCGTTTATGGCGATCCCAGCCATTTTGGCAGTCGGCCTCTTGTTGGCTACCGGCTACGTGGCGGCGCGTGTAATCGAATCCCGGCCGCATGCCACTGCCATAGTGGCGCACAAGACTGTCGCACCGGTCTCGTCCGCCCGTCAGCCGGACGCGGCGCATGTAGAGGCACTTTCCAAGTCGCCGGTTGAGGTACACGCGGCATCTGTTCCCGAGCCACCGGAGGAGAGGCCGGCGACGGTTGCCGATGCGAGCAGCCCGCCACCGGCGGAAATGGTACCCGAGAATCCAGCGGCGTCCGCGGCAAATTTGGAACCGGAGGCCGCCGGTAATAACCTGGACCTGATCTCTCCGCAACACGGCCAGCGCTATTTACAGATCGCGGCGATCAGCGCGCGCTATACACAGCAATTCCTGGCGCAAGTGAGCCGTTACAACGTGAAGGCGAGTGTGGCGCCCGGGCCGAACGAAGACCTGGTGCGGGTCGTAATCGGCCCTTTTGCCGACCGGGAAACGCTGGCTGCCGCGAAGGCCCAAATCCAGGTCAAGTGGCCGGACTGCTTCGTGCGAGTCTATTAGCCTCTAAGAGGTCAGCGCGCACAGCTAAGCTTAGTGTGTGCGTACGATCATAGAACCGTTTCGGATCAAGAGCGTCGAACCGCTGCGCTGGACCACGCCGGCGCAGCGCGAACACTTGCTGCAGCAGGCGGGGTACAACCTTTTCCAAATCCGGGCCAGCGATATTCTGATCGATCTGCTGACCGACTCGGGGACGAGCGCCATGTCCACCGAGCAGTGGGCCGCGATGATGCGCGGCGACGAATCCTATGCCGGAAGCGAGAGCTTTTACCGCTTTGAGGAGACGGTGCGTGCGCTTACTGGCTTCCGCCACGTCATCCCCACGCATCAAGGGCGGGCGGCCGAGCGCATTCTGTTCTCAATTTTGTGCAAACCCGGTCAGGTGGTTCCGAGCAATACCCATTTCGACACCACCCGCGCCAACATCGAATTCAACGGTGCCAGGGCCGTGGATCTTCCGATTCCCGCTTCGGCTGATACCCAGGCCCGGATTCAATTCAAAGGCAACATTGACCTGGAAGCGCTTGAGGATCTGATTCGCACTGAGGGTGCTTCGAAAATTCCACTGGTGATGATCACCGTCACGAACAACTCGGGCGGAGGCCAGCCGGTGTCCATGGCGAACATTCAGGCGGCGCGCGAGATCGCATCGCGCTATGCGATTCCGCTCTATCTGGATGCCTGCCGCTTCGCTGAAAACGCCTGGTTCATCAAACGCGACGAGCCTGGATATGGCGATTGGACGCCCCGCGAGATTGCCCGGAAGATGTTTGCCCTCGCAGACGGGTGCACCTTCTCGGCCAAAAAAGACGCCTTCGCAAACATCGGCGGTTTTCTTTGCACCAACGACAATCGGCTCGCAGAGCAGGAAACGAACTTGCTGATCCTTACCGAAGGGTTCCCGACCTATGGCGGGCTAGCAGGACGGGATCTGGAAGCGATCGCCGTGGGTTTGGAGGAAGTGCTCCAAGTCGAATATCTGGAGTACCGGATCGCATCCACCGCGTATCTGGGCCGCCACATCGCAGATTACGGCGTGCCGATCGTCGAGCCCCCGGGCGGTCATGCCATCTACATCGATGCTGGCCGCATGTTGCCTCATATACCCAGCCGATTGTTTCCGGGCCAGGCGTTAGCAGTAGAGCTGTACCGGCATGCGGGTGTGCGATCGGTGGAGATTGGCTCCGTTATGTTCGGCGATCAGGCGCGGCATGAGCTGTTACGCCTAGCGATTCCGCGGCGGGTGTACACCCAGAGCCACATCGATTATCTGGTTGAAGCGATCTTGGAAGTAAACGAGCGTCGGGATCGGATTGCCGGGTTTGAGATCGTGGAGCAGCCGCAATTTCTGCGGCACTTTACGACGAAATTCCGGCCGGTCGCCTGAGCAGGGCGCGGCTAACGCCGCCCCCCGCCGAAACTGCCGCCCATGTGTCCACCGCCGAATCCACCGCCCATATGTCCGCCGAAGCCGCCGCCCGCATGAGCGCCCGCGCTGAAGCCACCACCAGCTATCCGCGGCGCGGCAAAACCGCGTACTGCGCCGGCCGAAGGCGCCCGGCCCGTAAATCCAGGCCGGCCGATGAACGCCCGGCCTCCGTCAAAATGCCTGCCTGGCAGGACTACTCCACCGCCATAATAAACGGGCGCATAGTATGCAAACGCAGGGGAGAAGAACGGCCATCCGAACGGACTGTAGAGGATACCGTCGCCCGGCAAAAAGCCATACGTGTCCCACCATGGATTCCAGTACCAGCCCGGGCCATACCACCAAGGGCCGCCACCGACATAGATGGCATGCGCAGATTGCGCGCTGGCCTGCGCCTCGTACTCGGATCGCAGATTGCTCCAGGCGTAAAGCTGATCCTGCTGCGTCTTGGAATTGAACTTGGCCACTTGCACGCTGCCGGTCAACTCGGCCTCGTGTCCCTTCTTAACTTTGACCTCTCTGTCCCCCGCCAAGACCTTCGCTTCGCCGTCGTAGACAGCTACCTGCGGATGATCCGCATTAAATTCATACAGTCCCCGCTTGACCAGATCTGTCGTGGTGCCGTTGATACCAACCTGGAGATGGTTCTCTTTGAATATTTGTGCGACCTCCACCATCGCCTCGCCGTTCAGCAGCGCCACACGCGTGTCGGTCAAATTCGGCGAGACCATTCGGACTGAGCTGTTGTCGCCGAGCCGGAGGAAAACGCCAGGCGTCAGAAGCATTTCCGCCTTGCCTTGCGTCGTGCTCAACACCTGATCCTGGCCGACCGCGGCCTTTCCAACGGATTCGTTGGTCACTGGTTGTCCATTCACCGAAACGGAGCCTTCGACGTAATTCAGCGTTCCGGGAATCGCGCTCACGGTTCCCGCCGCGTGGGTATCGGCAAAGGCCGCCAGCGCAAAAAGCGCGCTCATCGAGAGCAGCTTCGTCAGCAAATTACATTTGTCAAACATTTGATTCACCGCTACTTCTCCATCTACTTGGATGCACCACGTACATGTGGGGTTGCTAACGGTAAGTTGGTAGGAAACCGGCGGGGTTTGGAGCGCACATCCTGACGCACTACGCCGTGCTAAGGCAATTAAGGCTAGGGCCTTAGGGCAAGACTCCATTCTTACGGGACGCGCTCCGGCCGTTTACTCCTTTGGAGTCGTCTGGCCGCTAGACGGCAGCGCGGGAGGGGATCACTTGCAAATGAAACGAAATATCGTGCCGTTGCTGGGAATCGCGGTGGTGGTGGCCATTCTATCCACGGCTGTGTTTTATGGCCTTTTTGCCGGAAAACTGCGAAGCGCGTCGCCGGAACTGAACGGCCACCCGATCGTGGTCGCGGCACGGGACCTGGACCGGGGAGCGGTTCTCAAGGCGGACGATCTGAAGATGTCCCAATTCAGAGAGACCTTGACAGGGTCCTTCTCGAGCTTCGATCAACTATCGGGCGCGACTCTGATCGCGCCCATAAAGCAGAACGAACCGGTGCTGGAAGAGCGCGTGGTGGCCACCGCCGGAAAGACTGGATTGCCGGGCGGACCGGTACCGGCCGGGGAGCAGGCAGTTTCGATCCGTATTTCGGAATCCGACGGCCTGGTAGGTTTGTTACGGCCGGGCGCGCGCGTCGATTTGCAGGCGATCGAGGATAAAAACGGCTCTACGGAACTGCGTACGATTCTGCAGAACGTCGAGGTTCTTTCGGTAAACCCACAAGCGCAGGCGGCAGGAGCAAGGGGATCCGTTTCCGTCGTGACGGTGCTCACACGGCCGGACGATGTCGATCTGCTCGCGCTCGCCGACTCGGGCGCTCGTCTGCGTTTATCGTTACGCAACCCGCTCGATCAAGATGCGGCGCCGCGCCGCGCGCTGGCGCTGGCCTCGGTTTTCCAGGGAAATAGCAGCCGGCCGGTCGTGCCCGTCGCCGTTTCTCCGAGTTCATCTCCCTCGGTGGGCGCCGCGCCTCCGGTTCAGCTCGACTTACACGTGCTTCGCGCCACGCCGGAAGCAATGAGGCAACTCGAATCCAAACTGGAGCATCCGATAGCGGGAAATTCGATCGGGGTGGTCCCATTTGCAGCGGGACTGGATGCTCGCGAGTTGATCGAAAAGCTGGCTGCGGAACATGCAATCGAGATTCTAACCGAGCAGACATTGACTGCCAGCCGGGCCCGCCCCGCGCGGTTCCGTGCCGGGGCCGCATCCGGGAGGCTCGGTGTTGTTTTTTTTGTGGGCGGCGGAAGCGATCGGAAATTGAACCTCAGGGTCCAACCGGAGATTAGCTCTCAAAGCAAAAGCGGAATGGAGACTCGGCTGTTCGACGCCACTGTGCCCGCGGCCGGCAGTCTCCTGATCGGCGGTCTTCTCAATCAGCCGGGTGATCGTGAACGGTTGGAGCAGCTATATCCGGGGCACTCATGGACGGACGGCCGCCTGGCGATCGTGATCCACACCAGTGAAGATCGGCCGTTGTCGGCTGCCCGAGGCCGGCAGGGGCGCTAGGTGCTGGCACTTTCTTCTTTCCTGGTGTTCTTCACCACCTTTCTGGCGGTGGCCTTGGCTGTTTTGATCGGCTGGTTCGTGCTGCAGCGGATCGGCGCCGACGCCTGGGCCGAGAACGTCTCCGAACATCTGCTCGATGAGACTCCGGCACTCCTGAAGAACGAGACGCTGAGCTCGATTTCGCCCTGGGCCAAGCTGCTGGAGCGCTGGGACTTCATGCGGATCATGCACCGTCATCTGCTGCAGGCGGGCTTGAGCTGGTCGGTGGGACGTATTACGTTTCTAATGCTGTTGGCCGGCAGCCTCGCCATGGCTGTCGCTTTGCGCATCGAGTGGGTGCCTTTTTGGGCGGTCGCGCCGTTGGGCGTCTTGGCGAGCATCCTTCCGTACGTCTTCATTCTGAAGCGGCGGGGCAAGCGCTTCCGGCAGTTCGAAGAGAATTTCCCGGACGCCCTGGACTCGCTGGCGCGCTCGCTCCGGGCCGGACATCCATTCGCCGCAGCCATGCAGATTGTCGCTGAGGAGTCCGAACCGCCGGTATCGTTCGAGCTGCGGCAAACGGCTGCCGATGGAAACCTGGGCACCTCCTGGAACGAGGCACTCAACAACCTGGTGGAACGCGTTCCACTGCTCGAGGTCACGATGTTTGCGGCGGCCGTGCAGCTGCAGAATCGCACCGGAGGAAAACTGCACGAAGTGCTCAGTTCGCTCGCCGATAATATGCGCGAGGCGACGTCCCTGAAAGGAGAAGTGCGGGCTCTGGCCGCGCACGGGAAATTGACCGGATCGATATTGACCGTGCTCCCGATTGCGATCGCCGCTGTCATGACGGTGGTGAATCCGTCATACCTCACGGTCTTGATCTACCACGAGTACGGAAAATATCTCATTGCCGCTGCGGTTGCATGCCTGATCCTGGCGCATGTCATCATCCGGCGGATTGTGGACATCAAATTATGAGCGATGTGTGGTTGGGCGCGACATTCTTCACGGTCGTCTTAATCATGGTGCTCCTGGCGGGGTACTTATATCAGCGCATCGCTGAGCGGCGCAGCACCGGGGTATCGGTGGGTTTAACGGCAGGGCAGGGGCTGCCCTCCTCGCGCGTCCTATTCTTAGACCTGTTCCGCTCGATCGGGGAAAATTTTCCTGCCGCCCGGGACGACAGCAACCCGTATCGGAAGCGGTTGGCTGGAGCAGGCTACGCGTGGCCCTCCGCGCTCGCGGTTTTTTATGGCATCAAGTGCACCAGCGCGTTTTTACTGGCCGGAATCTTTGGAATTTTCACCATTCTGTACCGTGGGGACCCGTCGCTGAGTTTGTTGCCGATGCTGTGCGGGTTGGGGATCGGGTTTCTGCTGCCGGATCGCGTTCTTGCTACTCGCGTTCGTGCGCGATCGCAGCGTTTGCGGAGCGCGTTGCCTCCGGCTTTGGATTTAATGGTGCTGGGGCTGGAAGCCGGCCAGTCGCTCGATCAATCGATCGCCGACGCCAGCCGGGGCCTCCACCGCACGCATCCGGACTTAAGCGCCGAACTCGCGCAATTGTTTCTCGAACTGAGGACCGGCAGCCGCGTGGATTCGTTCCGAAACTTCGGCGCGCGCACTCGAGAACCGGAGCTGCGCAAGCTCGCGAACCTGCTGGTGGATAGCGACCGGTTCGGCGCGAGCATCGGTCCCGCTTTACGGTCGCACGCCAAGTATCTGCGCACCCGGTTCCGGCAGCAGGCTCAAGAGCGCGCGCGCAAAGTGGCCGTGAAGCTGATCTTCCCGGTTTTTTTCCTGATCTTTCCGTCGGTGTTGCTGGTGACGCTCGGGCCGGCCGTGATCCTGATGTATCAGCAGCTCAGGAACCTGATGCAATAGCTCGCGCGAACCTTCGTATCATCTCCTGTCGCGCTCTTCTTTGCGATCTTCGTTTTTCGGCGGTTCTTTCCGGCGTTCACCACGTCCTTGCTGGCGGTCTTGGGGCTCGGGTTGACGCGCCGGTGGTTGGACAGCGGGGCGTTCGCTGCGCGGACGCGGCTGGGCGGTTTCCGGGCGTTCTACACGCGGCGCCGGATTGTTGGGCGCAACGTTCGGTTGGGGTGCTCCGCCGCGGCCGGGGCGAGACTCAGGCTGGCTCGCTGCCGGAGCGTTGGGCCGGTAACTCCTGGGACCTGCCGGCTGGTTTTGAGGGGGTTCGGTGAATTGCGGCCGCGCGGCGGCCCCGCGTCCGGTGCTGAAGGAACCTTGCGCTGGACGCACGTACGGCCGCGTTCCAGCAGGCTCATTGACGCGTAATGTTTCCACTTGGGCTGAATCGAGCGGCCGGCCCGGATTGGCGGCTAACGCCTGCTGGCGCTGGGCAAAGGGAACGGGCGCAGGCGGCGGCGCGACCCGGGCCACTACCGCTCGGTTTTGGACTGCGGCCGGTGGCTGCGCAACGCGGCCACGCGCGGCGACGCCTCCGAGCACGCTCTGGCGGGTCGGTGCGACCGGAGCCGTGTTCGTGATCTCGGCTGCGCGGACGGCATTCGCCGAAACCGGCACGGCCGCGGATTGAACCGGCCGGGCCGTGGCCAGCGCGTTTTGCGGGACTGCGGTGACGGCGCCTGGAACCTCACGGTTCACATAGCGCACATTGGTCGTGTTGATGTTGGTGATGTTGATGTTGTTCACGATCGTTGTATTCGTCACGTTTACCCGGTTGACGTAGGCCGGGCTCGCGCGATAAGCCGGAACGTAAACTTCGCGCGGGCCGAGTGGGAACCAAGCGACGCCCGCCACGCCCGCGCCGAACGAAACGGAAAGGCTGAACCGTGGCCCGCCCACCCACGCCACCAGCGCGGGAGCATACACCGGGCGCACCGCAACGGGTCCAGGCACCCAAGCCCAGTAGCCGGCGTAGATCCAGCGGCCGTAGTGGAAAGGTGCGAATCCCCAGGGCGCGTCGTCCACCCAAGTCCAGCCCCACGGCTCGACCCATACCCAATGTCCGTAACGATACGGGGCCCATCCGACTACGACGCCGCGCGGTACCCACACCGGGCCGTAATCAGGCACGGTGCGCCAATCGCCGTTATCGTCGAGATCCTGATATCCGACCATCTCGCGCGAGACGTAGCGCGCGGACTGCGATTGGTCGTCGCGCCGGTCGCGCGCGCTGCACCAGTCGTCCCATTCGTCGCGCCCGGGAGATCCCAGGGTGTCGAAGCTCGGCGAGTCCGTACCCACGGCTCGTGCCTGCTCACCGGGACGGACTGGGAACGCCTGGTTGTTGCCGGTCACCTCACCTTCTCCTCCGCGAACCGTAACCACGGTGCTGGCCGTGTCGGGATTCACGTCAATGCGATATTCACCCGTGCGCAGAAGCGAGAACGCCAGGTTGGGAGTATCCACTTCGAATGTTTCCGAATCGGAGAGCGCGCGGAGGCGGATATTGAGCGAACCTTCGGTTAACCGGATCTGGGCCGTAGAGTCATCCAGGTTGAGGAACTCGAACGCGGTCCGAGAATTCAGCCGCAGAGCGGCCGTGCCAATGTGCAGTTCAGCACGAGCGCCCTCGTCAACCCAGATGTGATCGCCAGTGGTCAGAGGCCGATTGATTTGGGCCGGCACCCAATCCTCGACGTCGCCCGGACGAAAAGACACCTCGCCGCTTACGTAACTCAACCGGCCAACGCGTCCAGGCGGATCGCTTTGGGCGACTACCGCCAATGCCGATAGAGCTGCTACGAACAGGACTCGAGTGGATAGGCGCATGCGGACCTCCTCCCTATAGTAGGAACACTTCTTTGGATCGGATGTTAGCATGCCGGAAATTAAAGTCTTTGCATCCCGAACCGAAACTTGCGCCGGTCAATTGACGCGCAATGCTTTTCTTTCCAACGTCCTGGGGCCATCCCGCGACGCGGCGGTGGATGCGCTTCAGGCGTTCACCGCCGGCCACGCACTCAGCAGCACGCGAACCAGTTGTCCCTGACGGCGGGTATTCGTTTTCGCAAATACTTTTTTCAAGTGGGCGCGGACAGTGTTAAGGCTGAGTCCGGACTCCGCGGCCAGGTCTTCTACGCTTTTACCCTGCATGAGCCCGGCGGCGATTCGCGATTCAGCCAAAGTCAGCCCGAACGCGCGCCGAAGCAGCATGGTATCCGGTTCGACGGAATCTTCCGGGTCGGTAATGAACAGGACCACGGCCGGTTGCTGCCCGGTTCCCGCGCTCTGCGGCGGAAGCGGAGCGGCCAAAATGCGCAGCGGAACGGCTCCATCGCGAGAAATGAGGATCGGCACCGGACCTTGCGCCGCGCCGTCGCGAGCGCGCGACGCTGTAAGAATAGCCCCGAGCAGTGCATTCGACTCGCTCGATTTCCAGGCGTAAAGGCCAGAGGGTCCATTGTGCAGTCCATTTTTGCGCGCCAGGATCGATTCGGCCGCCCGATTCATGACGAGCGCGCGGCCTTGTGGGCTTGCAATGATTACTCCCCCGGGCAGGCGATCCAGCGTGTCAGTTACCAACCTCAATCCGATTTCGAGTCCCGCGATGCGCTGATGTAGCCGGACGGCACATTGCAGGTGAGGGATCAGGATCTCCAACAGCTCAACCTCGCATTGGTCGTACGGGCCAACCGAAGGCGATCGCAGGGCGCTGAGATAGGACGTCACCGATCCCTCCCGAGTCAGCACGCTTCCGCAGGAATGCAGGATCGGCTGCGGCCGGAGCCAGTCGTTATAGAATTCCGTCGACATCATCTCGTGGTCCGACATGACTTCGCTGCTTTCGATCACGCGGCCAGGAGTTCCGATGCGCGCCAGAGCGCTCGCCCATGGACTGATAGTGCTGTAGTACTCGACGTAAGGACGCTCGTAGGCAGGATCGAGACCGAAATTTTCAGCCACGGTCGCCTTGCCTGTCCCGAGATCGTGCACGGCGATCGCGGTATAGGACGAGCGGATTGCGATGTTCCACTTTTCCAGGAACGCGACCCATTGCGACGGGTCGCCTGCAGCTTCATAGATCAGACGGATGAGTTCGTGAGGTGCGGCGTCAGACATAAAAAATCGCGGGTATTACTCATTTGGGTGAAGACAAAAATGAGGGCACTCGGTAAGCTTATGTCACAACACGTTTCGGAACGATTGTTTTATTAACATGCTGGTGACCTTTTTGGAGGAAAGTTGCTTCGAATCTATTTCCGATAGGCACTAATAATCGCGTTTGCTACAAAATTAGCGAGCGCGGACCCGATCTCGATCTTCGCTGTCTTACCTTCTGAACCGGCTAACGCTGCTCTAAACAACACAGGCCCAGTAGGTGGAAACATCGGCAATTCTACTCATCCGCCTGTATGGCAACTGTTAATTGAAGGAGTTCACATTCATGACAAAAACCGTACGAAGCACTTTCCTAAATCGCGGCTGGGCGCCGCTGACGATAACTGTTGCGGCGCTGAGTTGCGCTCCACTTTCCCGCGCGGACATTGTATTCAATCTATTCAACGATCCGAACGACAACGGCGCAACAGTTGCGCGCGGAATTAACACCTCTGGACAGATAGCCGGTTCCTTTGTGGACGGTATGGGCAACCAGCTCGGGTTTGTCAAAACCGGAAACTCGTTCGCCACTATCAAGGAACCCAACACAATCGCAATAACGGATGTGACCGGCATCAACGACAGTGGCGAGGTCGTCGGCAGTTATTTTAGTTCGACGGACGGGGCCTTCCACGGATTCGTGGATATCGGAAACGCCTTCACCACGCTGAATTTCGCCGGCTCGACGGGCACCCAGATCGGGGGGGTCAACAATAACGGAGATGTAGTGGGAGGCTTCTCGGATTCGAGCGGCCTTCACGGATTCACGCATACTTCTAGTGGATTCACAACGATGGATGCTACGGGAGCGACGGGCACGCTTTCCACAGGGATTAATAACGAGGGGCAAGTCGTTGGATTTTTTAACGATAGTTCCGGCAAAACGCATGGATTTTTGTTCTCCGGAGGTGTCTATTCGGCCATCGACGTCCCGGGAGCAATTTTCACGGAAGCGGAAGGAATCAACGACGACGGCGCTATCGTGGGACTTTTTGGGGATTCAAGAGGTATTCACGGCTTCTTGGACGTCAACCGATCCTTCACCACGCTCGACGTAAATCCGGCGAACGGATCATCCACGGAAGCTTTTGGGATTAACGACAACGGGGTCATCACCGGCACGTACCTCGCTATCGGATCCGATTCGGGGTTCACGGCGACGGGCGCCGTGGCGACACCCGAGCCATCCTCGTTGGTCCTGGTATTCTTCCCGCTGGCAGCTTTGTGTCTGCTCCGCCGGAGACTGGCATAGGCGCGAGGTATTTCAAAATGTCGAGGCGCAGATCGTGGTTTCCGGGCACATCACGCATATTGCGTTAGCTCAATCAGCGTCCTCGGCCATCGCGCTGCAGCCGAACATCGCGGTCACCGGGATTCTTGGGTCTTGTCGCTCCGGAATCGCAGATCGCTGCCGGCGTCTCAAACCCTCAGAGCTTCTTGAGCAACCTGACGTACTTGTTGAAATTTTTTAAAACGAGAATAGGAGATCCACATTGATCCGTTCGTATCTTTCGATTGCTCTTGGGCTGGGTCTATCGCTGCATTCGTTCGCAGATACGTTGGTGGTGCCGAGTGCCGACGCCACCATGGCCGGAGGCGACACTTCCGGCGTCATCCCCGCGCCGCTTACAATCGAGTTCCAGACCTTGATCGATCCCAGCCAGTTCAGCTCGGTAAAGGGGCCGATCTCGATCACCGGATTCGCCTTCCGGGCTGCTCCAGGCACCGGGCCTCTGAACGTGAGCGTGCGGGGAAGCATTGCTTTGTCCACCAGCCCGAACTGGCCCAATTCGAGCGGGGGACATCCTCTGATCAGCACCACATTTAAGAACAATTTTGGAACGGACACCGTTTTTGTTGTGACGCGTGGGGATTTTACACTCACTTCGCCTGGCTGCGCAGCGCCTGGTCCGTGCCCGTTCGCAACCACGATCCCTTTCACCAACCCGTTCGTCTTCGATCCGTCCAAAGGGCCGCTCTTAATGGACGCAACGTTCACGTTCCAGTCGGCAACGGGACAATTCGACGTGGCCGATTGCGATCCAGCCACATGCGTAGCTGCCGGAATCGCCGCCGCAGTGGGATCTAATGCTTCGAAGATCAACTACAGCGCAACGGTTACGGAGCTCACCTACACCTCCGCCGCATCGGCGACCAGCAACGTTTCGCTGAACCTCACTGCTACCACCGGCGATAACGCCGCAGCGCGTATGTTTGTCGTCGGGGAAACCGGCTCGGCGGGCGCGCTCGGCAGCGCGGCCCTCAGCCTTGAGGCAAGTTCTCCCGTTTCGCACAATGCCATCGCGCCTCCCATTACAATTATGGGTTCGTTGTCATTCAACCAGCTCGATAGCATCAACTTCAGCTTTACCGAGAACGACGTAAACTTCGCGTCTGGGCCGACAATCGCTTTGTCGAACGGCACCATCACCGGCGGTACGGGAGTATATGCGGGCTCCACTGGATCGCTTACGCTCAACATCGGCCAAGGCGCGAACGCCAGCACCGGGTCGGGAAGCCTCACCGTGGGAGCTAAGACAACACCGTTGACCCTGAGTAACTTTCATGGTTCCGTCGGCTGTTCCACCTGCGAACTCGATTACTCCGATACGACCGCAACCGGCACGATCACTCCGGGTGGCAATGTCACGTTGACGTCCCGGCTGTACGATCAAAATACTCCTCCGGAGCCGACGACGGGAACCCTCACCATCAGCACCAGCAACACCGACAGCTTCAATCTTTATCTTTCTGTGGCGGGCCTCGGGCAGAGTGTCTTGACGTTTCCGGCCACGGTCGCCGGAGGCACGGGAGCTTACGCCGGCGCCACGGGCTCTTTTATGCTCGCATTGGGCCAGGACAATTCCGGCAATCTCACGCTCCAAGGAAACGGCACTCTCACCACCGCCCCGGCCGGCGCGCCCATCATCACTCAGGTGAAGACGGCGTACGGTCAGCCAGTGGTCGCCTACAACACCTGGCTCCAAATTAACGGACAAAATCTCGCGCCCGCTAATACTCCATCCACGGGCGTCGATTGGAGCAGCGCTCCCGATTTCGCACAGGGGCGCATGCCAACGCAGCTCGGTCCGATCAGTGTCACGGTCAACGGAAAGGCCGCTTATATCTACTTCTATTGCAGCGCCGCGACCGATACGAGCTGCACCAGCGGCGACCAGATCAATGTGCTGGCGCCCTTGGACACGACGCTGGAAGGATATCCGGTGGAAGTGATCGTCACGCGCGACGGAGTTTCGAGCGCCCCGTTCGCGGTGCTCAAGTGGTCGCTCTCGCCGGCATTTTTTGTGTTTGACACGAAAGGACACGTCGCGGCGCGGCATCTCGATTTCAGTTTTGTGGGCCCAATAGACCTGTTCCCCGGATCGACCACGCCGGCGAAAGCGGGAGAGACCCTGATCCTGGTCGGCTCCGGATTCGGACCGCCGAGCGGAACATTAATCGAAGGATCGTCCACACAATCCGGTTCGCTGCCGGCAACTCCGCAGTGCTGGATTTCAGGGCTTCAGGCGAACGTGGTCGCGGCTCTGATCAGTCCGGGACTTTACCAATTGAACGTGACCGTTCCCTCGGGCGCTCCGAGCGGCGAAAACCTGATAGGGTGCAGTTATCAGGGGTTTCCTACCTCGCCCGGCGCGCTCATCACCGTGCAGTAAATGGTCGCCGTATGGAATGGGCTACACGCCCACCGTTCAGTAAAGCAGAGACGAGAACTTGCAGGAACACCGCTCGCAATGAACACGATACGTTCGCCCTCCTACCCGCTCCGAGTAGTGCGCTTCTGATTGAGAGAATTCAATGCATCGAAGACGAATGCCCGCGCGATTGGGTTCAACGGCCACGCTACGATAGAAAACGTGCGCGGACTGAAAATTGTATCTGTTTTGCTGGGCTGCACCGCTGGACTACTCGGGCAATACACGGCCGAGCGGACCGGGGCAGCGCCGGCTGAGATCGCGGCCCGCGTGACTGAAGTACTACAACCGAGCGGTTTCGGAATTTTGAACGCCGGTGTTCTTTATTGCGAAGTCTGGATGCGCGCCAGCCTGCCGGATGCGCCAAGTAGCCGCGAGGCCGGCGTGACGCTCAATACCATTCCCGCAGGCACGCTGGTAGGCGTGATCCGGTTTGACGCTGCAGGCAGCGATCGGCGTGGGCAGCGCATCGCGCCCGGGCTGTACACGCTGCGATACGCCGTCTTGCCGAAAAACGAGGCGCACGAGGGAGTCTCTCGCCAGCGCGACTTCCTGGTATTGACTCCAGCGGCCGAGGACATAAATCCAGATTCGCGGCCCAGTTTCGACGCCCTGGTGAAGCTAAGCACGAGGGTGTCCGGAACGCCGCACCCGGCGATCTTGACCGTCCGCAAGGCCGAGGCAGACTCGCCCGGTTTTAGCCAGGAAGGCGAGGACTGGGTGCTTCAGACGAAGCTCGGCACTATCCCGGTCCAAGTGATTCTCATCGGCAGCGTTGAGCGCTAGAGAATCCGTGGTCTGAGGCCGAGAGTACTGCCAACTAAGGCGCCAGGCCGTAGGCCACTTGATCCCGCCAAAAAACTAAAATTCGCCATTCAGGTGCTGCGTGTGCGGGAGATCATGGGCGTCCAGGAAATCACCGCGGTCCGCAGACACCGGCCTGCGTTAAAGGCGTAATCAACCTGCGCGGCAAACTGATACCGGTCGTGGATCTGCGGCTAAAGTTTGGTTTGCCCGAAATCGAGTACACGCAGCGCACTTGCATCATCGTGGTACAGATCCAGGGAGAAGCCGAGGAGCTGCTGATCGGAGTAATCGTCGATGCGGTATCGGAGGTTCTTACGCTGCAAACCGGAGAAATCGAAGACACGCCCGATTTCGGCAGCGGCGTCGCCACTCCCTATTTACTGAGTATGGCCAAGATAAAGGGCAACGTGAAAATCCTGCTGGATATCGACCGCGTGCTGTCCTCGCAAGACGTGTCTGGATTGGGCTTCTGAGCAGGAGCAAAAATAGCGGCGGATTCCGAGCACAAGGCGGCCGGGGTGGAAGCATCTGCCTCCAACTCTCTGGCCAACGATCCGGAGCTTGTCAACGACTTCATCTTGGAAGCCCGAGAGCATCTGACCAATATTGAGTTGAACCTGCTGACTTTGGACCAGCATACCGCCAACAAGGAAGCAATCCATGCCGTGTTCCGCGGCTTTCACACCATCAAAGGCATATATTCCCCCCGTATTTTCAGCGGCGTTTGCGACCAGGCTCAACGAGATGTGCCGTATACGCGTGCGCGAGGCCGCGGATGGCGATCGTGTGCAATCTGGTCAGGCGCTAATCGCGCCAGGCAATTTCCACATGACTATTCAGAAGCGCGGTGGGGAATACCGGGTTGTGGTCCGCGATGGCGAACGCGTTTGCTATCAGCGGCCCTCGGTCGACGTGTTGTTCGATTCTGTAGCTGCCGCAGCCGGTCCGGACGCTGTCGGCGCACTACTGACGGGCATGGGGAGCGACGGCGCACAGGGCCTGCTGAAGATGAAACGAGCCGGGGCGCGCACAATCGCGCAGGACGAAGCCACTTGCGTAGTGTTCGGCATGCCGCGCGAGGCCATCCGGCTGGGCGGGGTAGATCATGTGCTTCCGCTGGGCCGCATTGCCGCTCAATTGATGGGGCTCAGCTCCGCAATACCGGCGTAGAATTTCCCGCACGAGCCTTTCCTCTACACTGATTAAGAGGCTTTTGCGCATGACGGCGCCGGAACGCATCGGCCCGTACAAAATCAATCGGAAGCTGGGCGAAGGAGGCATGGGCGTCGTGTACAGCGCACACGACGTGCGCCTCGAACGCAATGTCGCGCTGAAGATGATCCGCGATCCCCTGTGCGACGAAAGCTCCCGCCGGCGATTTTTGCGCGAGGGACAATCGGCGGCGCGCGTCAATCATCCCAATATTTGCCAGTTGTACGACGTGGGCGAGGAGCAGGGGCGTCCGTATTTGGTAATGGAGCTCCTGGATGGCGAATCGCTGGCCGAACGCCTCGCCCGGGGACCCCTTGTGATACCCGAGGCGGTGCAGGTGATACTGGCCGTGTTGTCCGCGTTAGCGACCTTGCATCGTAATTCCATTTTGCATCGCGACCTCAAGCCGTCAAATATCTTTCTATCGGTACATGGGGTGAAGTTGTTGGACTTCGGCCTTGCGAAGGGAATTCGGCCGGAATCCAGCTCGGGCGGTCAGACACAAACGGAAATTACAGAGCGCGGCATGATCGTGGCAACGCCGCGCTATGCCTCACCCGAGCAGGTGACCGGGGGCCCGTTGGATGCGCGCAGCGACCTTTTTGCCGCCGGCGTAATACTCTTCGAAATGGCCACAGGCCGGCAGGCGTTTGCTGGGCAAACGCCGATCGAAGTATTCCATGCCATATTACATGACGAACCTCCTGCGCTCGGCGGCTCGCCGGCCGCCCCAGTGCTCGACCGCATCGTGCGCCGCGCTCTGGCTAAAGAGCCGCAGAACCGCTACGCTTCCGCAGAAGAGATGGCAGCGGATCTGCGCGAGGTTTCGCGTTTGCTGGATAGCGGCGCGCAGGTGGAGGTTCGCGCCGCGAAGCGGCTGATCGTGCTCCCGTTCCGCATCCTGCGTTCCGATCCCGACACGGATTTCCTGGCGTTCAGCCTTCCCGATGCGATCGCCGCGTCGTTGGCGGGTCTGAGCTCGCTCGTGGTGCGGTCCACCTTAATCGGGTCGCGGTTTGCAGACCCTTCGGTGGACCTCAAGGCCATAGCAAGAGACGCCGACGTCGACGTGGTGCTCGCCGGGACTTTGCTGCGGGCGGGTTCGCAGTTGCGCCTGTCGACCCAGCTGGTGGAAGCCGCGGGCGGGACATTAATCTGGTCGCGGACCTTGCAAGTAGAGTTGCGGGACTTGTTTCAGGTCCACGACACGCTGGTGAGCGGCGTGGTGGATTCGTTGGCATTACCACTCACGGCAGGCGAACATCGCCGCCTGGCGCACGATGCCCCTGCGGACGCTTCAGCATATGACTTTTATCTCCGGGCCAATGAACTGGCCCGCAGCTTGGAAGAAATTTCGGCCGCCAGAGATTTGTATGAAAAATGCGTGGCCAAGGATCCCACGTTTGCGCCTGCATGGGCCCAGCTCGGACGCGCGCGATGGCTGTCGGATAAATACAGCGCTGGATCGGTCGAACAGCTGGCCGCGGCCGAAGAGGCCTTCCAAAAAGCGTTTGATCTGGATCCCGATTTGCCGCTGGCACACAATCTCTACTCCCAGGTTCAAGTGGAGCAAGGGCGCGCCATGGAGGCGCTGAAGCGTTTGCTGGAACGGGCGCGCAGCACGCGCAATGACCCCGAGCTGTTTGCCGGCCTCACGCATGCATGCAGGTATTGCGGCTTGCTGCAGGCGTCCCAGGCCGCTCATCGGCAGGCCCGGAGGCTGGATCGCAACATCGCCACCAGTGTTGTACATACGTATTTCCTTATGGGCGATTACGAGAGCGCGCTCGATGCGAGTCATGCCGATTTCGGATTCGCTACAGCAATTAGCTTGGCAATGCTGGGGAGAACTGAACAAGCCATCAAAATTCTGGCCGAAAAAGAGGCCAGTACTAAAGGGCGGCTGGGCCGGCTGTACCTGGCGAGTCTTCGCTCCGCGCTCCTGGGCCAGCGTGACGAGGCGCTCGCCGTTGCCGACGAACAGCTCGCCGCTAGCTTCCGCGATCCGGAAGGATGGTACTACCTGGCGAGATTACTGGGTTACCTTAACGAGCCGGATCGCGCATTGCGGGCGCTACAACGAACCGTGGATTGGGGCTTCTTCTGTTTTCCTGCAATGACGTCGGACCCCTGGCTGAAAGCCCTGCGGGGCGAGCGCCGTTTCGATGCGATTCTAAGCCAAGCCGAAGAACGGCATCGCGAGGCAAATGATGCGTTCACCGCGCTCGGAGGACCAGCGCTTCTCGGCTGCGCCGGCTAGTTGCGCAGCGCAAACGTGAATAAAGCCTGTCCGGCTGCGATCGTGACGTACTGCTTATCTCCTACTTTGTACGTCATGGGCGCGGCTTCTTCCGATCCGCCCAGTGAAGCTCTCCATAACTCCGCGCCGGTGCGGGCATCCAGGGCATAGAAGTAGCCTTCTCGTCCGCCGGCGAACAGCAGGTCGGACGCGGTAGTAAGAACACCGCTAGCGGTCAGATCGGCCATCTTGTATTGCCATTTGATCTGGCTGGTGGCTGGGTCCACGGCGAGGATCGCGCCGTAATTCGTGTTCTCTACCGGCGTATTCTCGGCGCCGCGTCGAGTAGCCGGGCCACCTGGACGAATCGTGCCGCCCATATAGCGCTGGCCGGGCGCAAACTCACCGGACACTTTGCCCAGATTCATGCTGCTGTCCTGCCACGTCGGAATGTAGAACAGATGCGTGCGCGGGCTGTACGACGGCGAATACCAGTTCGTTCCTCCGAAGAGGTGCGGGAAAATCGTGACACCTTGCGCGTTCGGCTCGGCGCTCGAGTTCCGCATAGGCCGGCCGGCTTCATCCAGGCCGGTGGACCAATTCAGCTTGATGAATGGCGTGCCCGTCAAGAATTTCCCGTTGGTCCGGTCCAGCACGTAGAAGTATCCGTTGCGGTTGGCCCACATGAGCATCTTGCGCGGCGCGCCTTTCCAGGTGCCGTCCACAATCACTGGAATCTGGACCGCGTCGTAGTCGTACTCATCATGCGGCGTGAACTGGAAATACCATTTCAGCTTTCCGCTGTCGGCATCGAGGGCGACGGCCGAATCGCTATAGAGATTGTCGCCCTGCCGCTTATCGCCATTGAAGTCAGGCCCTGGATTTCCGGTGCCCCAGTAGATTAGGTTCAACTCGGGATCGTAAGATCCGGTGAGCCAGGCGGGTACGCCGCCATGAGCCCACGAGTCATCGGTCCAGCTATCGTGGCCCGGTTCGCCTGGGCCCGGAATCGTATAAAACTTCCACGCTTCTTTGCCCGTAGCCGCGTCGTAAGCGGCGATGAAACCACGGATCCCGTACTCGCCACCGGCCACCCCAACGACAACCTTGTTTTTCACGACCAGCGGCGCGTGGGTGATCGTATAGCCGAGCTTCGGATCGCCGACCTCAGTCTTCCACAGCGGGCGCCCGGTCTTCGCATCCAATGCGAGTAGCCGCGCATCCAGGGTGCCCATGAACAGCGTGTCACCCAGGATGGCTAGGCCGCGATTCACGGATCCGCAGCAGGGGCGCGCATCGCGGGACGGCCGGTAATCGTAATCCCAAAACGCCCGGCCGGTTTTGGCGTCCAGCGCGAATACGTGGTTGGGAGCCTCGACAATGTACATCACGCCGTCCACCACCAGCGGCGTCACCTCGAATTTTTCGAGCGAACGGGCCTGGAACACCCATTGCAGTTCCAGATTTTTGACATTCTGCGGCGTGATCTGATCCAGCAGGCTGTAGCGTTGGCTGGAGTAGCTGCCCGAATAAGTGAGCCAGTTCTGCGGCTCTCGCTCGGGATGCAATAGCCGCTCGTTGGAAACTTGCGCCGTCACCGCGCCGGCCGCAATCGCAAGCAGGCTCAAAATACGAAATTTCATGGCAGACCTTTCAACGAAAGCAGATAAGCGACCACGTCGCCGATTTCTTGGGGTGTCAATTTGTCCTGATAGGAGGGCATGGGCGAGGTTTTTTCCACAGTGTACTCGCGGAGATCGGATTTGAGCAGCGAAACCAGGCGCTCGTTTTGATCGAGCAACTGCACGGTGTGGGTGTCCTCATTGAGGCGCATGCCCGTGATCACAGTTCCGTTCTTGGTTACCGCGCGAACCATTCGTTCTTGCGGCAGAATCGTCTCGCCCGGAGTCACTAGCGACCGCTCCAAAGCCGCGGCATTCCGCAGGGCGCCGATCTCGCTCAGGTCTGGACCTTTTCGCGCGCCCCTGCCCGCCACGCGATGGCAGCCGATGCATCCGCCTTTGCCCTCGAAGATTTCGCGTCCGTGTTGCGCATCGCCGGCGACCGCGCCGGCCGAGCCGGACTCGTGCAGCGACCGTATGTATGCGACCAGAGCCGTGCGCGAATTATCCGGAAGGCTGAATGGCGGCATCCCCGTTCCGGGTACGCCGTTGGCGATGATCCGGCTGATCTCTTCGTCCGTGGATGCGCGCTTGAACTGGCCTTTGCGCATATCGACGCCGGCAACCAGATCGCCGTTCGGCCCGTGGCACGGTTGGCATTGCACCGAAAACAGCTGCTTCCCTTCCGCTACTTCGGCCGCACTGTACCGGCGTTGCTGTCCGGCGGCCGGCAGGCTGAGCAGCAACAGGGCAGCCGGAAACGCATGAATCCATCTCTTCATAAAGGCGAAATTATACACTAGCATTCGTGACACCCGAAGAATTTCGCAGGTACGGACACCAATTGGTCGACTGGATCGCCGACTATCGTGCGCGAGCGGCCGGTTTGCCTGTGATGGCGCAGACCGCGCCGGGAGCGATTCGCGCTCAACTGCCCGCCTGCGCGCCTGAGCAGCCCGAATCCTTCGAGACTATTTTACAAGACCTTGAAAAAATCGTGCTCCCAGGTCTCTCACACTGGCAGCACCCCAACTTCTTCGGCTATTTCCCATCGAACGGTTTACTAGCGAGCGTTCTGGGCGATTATGCCAGCACTGGACTGGGCGTGTTGGGCTTGTCGTGGCAGTCCAGCCCGGCATTGACTGAAGTTGAGGAAGTAGTGACGGGCTGGATGCGGCAGATGACCGGCCTGTCCGCCCAATGGAGCGGGGTGATTCAGGACACGGCCTCCACGTCCACTCTGATCGCCCTAATGTGCGCGCGCGAGCGAGCCACCGGCTACGGCCTGAGCCGCGGAGGCCTGCAGGCTGCGCCTCAACCGTTGATCGTTTACACGTCGGCAAGCAGCCACAGTTCGGTGGGTAAGGCCGCGCTGCTGGCCGGTTTTGGACGTGATAACGTGCACGTGGTGGAGCACGATGCGGAGTACGCCATGCGGCCGGGTTCCTTCGAAGCCTGCGTCCGGCGCGATCGGGAAGCCGGCTGCAAACCGTGCGCGGTAGTCGCGACCACCGGCAGCACTGGCTCTACAGCTCTCGATCCCGTCGCGAAGATAGCCGCGGTGGCGCGGCAATACGACCTCTGGCTGCATGTGGATGCCGCCATGGCAGGTTCGGCCATGATTCTGCCCGAATGCCGATGGATGTGGGATGGCGTGGAAGACGCCGACTCGCTAGTGATCAACGCGCACAAGTGGCTGGGAGCCGCCTTCGATTGTTCCCTGTACTACGTGCGCGACCCCCAGCATCTCATCCGCGTGATGGCCACCAACCCCAGCTATCTGCAAACCGCCGCCGATACCGAAGTCAAGAATCTGCGCGATTGGGGAATCCCGCTGGGCCGCCGCTTCCGCGCCTTGAAACTCTGGTTTCTCATTCGCGAGCAGGGCGCGGAAGGTTTACGGGCGCGCCTGCGCCGGGACCTCGAGAACGCCCAATGGTTGTGCGAGCGGGTGCGGACCGCCGCCCATTGGCGTGTATTGGCGCCGGTTCCTTTGCAGACGGTGTGCGTGCGTCACGAACCGCCCGGATTGGAAGGCGAAGCACTCGACCGGCATACGCTGGGATGGGCCGACCGCATCAACCGCTCCGGTGCCGCGTACTTAACGCCGGCCATTCTGGACGGCCGTTGGATGGTGCGGGTCTCCATCGGCGCCGCGCCTACAGAGCGCGAGCATGTCCAAAGCCTATGGGATCTTATGCAGCGCGAGGCGGCGCTCGCGGACTAATCCAAGTAGCACCAGCATACACGTGGGCAGCAGTGTCGCCAATACCAGCGCTAGGAACGACCAAATTGCCGCTGGCGGAGCAGGACAGAGGGTGCGGAGTATCGAGTAGCGCAGAGGCGCTTGATGCCAGTACCAGTTCCACAGTTGCAAGAGATGTGCGTGAGGGTCCGGAAAACCCCCATATTGTGGGATCAGCTTTGCAATCCACGACGCGACCGCCACATAAGCCCAGAGCACGACGTTTACTACCGCGAGCCAGGTTCCAGCAGGCCGCCACCGGTCCAAACCGGCAAAACAAAGCATCAGACTCGGAGCGAAGAGCACGGGTAAATACCACGGCGCCGCGACGGCCACTTGGCCTTTGCTACTGACGAAGAACCCTGCTGTTGCAGCGGCAAGCCCAGCCGCATAGAGTCCGATCGCGGAAAGCAGGACGATTTCCGCAATCGTTCGCCGGAACCGCAATGCGAATAGCACGAATGCCAGAAGCAGCAGAACAATGAGGACATCCAAGGTAACTGCTGAAAAGCTGGTGAACATATTGTTCCCCGTCCAAAGCGCATTATGCGCCATGTCGGCGAGACTCTTTGGCCATGGCACCTCGAGCGCCGCTGTGAAAATCTCTCCGAAACTCACCGCGGCAATGGAATCGTAACTGGCCGTTAAGCTTCGGTATAAGACGAGATTTCGAATGTACCAGGGGCCCGCGAGGGCCAATGGAATTCCGCACGCGATCGCAACAAGTCGCGCGCCAAAACGGATGTTCCGCGAGCACGCGATGAGGGGCGCTACGAATAACAAAGGCAGCAGAAGCAGCGCAAATGCTTTGATTAGCAGTCCCACTGCCATCGCGACCGCCGACAACGCGATGCGTGCGCCGGACGGCGACTCACAGGCGCGGATTATGGCCAAAACAAATACGACGAACCAAGGCAGCAACAGAGCGTCATTGCCAATGTGCGAGGAGACGGCGTAGATCATCTGGCAGCAAAAGAGGACGAACAGAGCCGCAGATTGCATGGCGCTGGACAAGTGCATCGCACGCGCGAGCGCGTTCGCGCCAATCCATAGCAGCAATATCGACGTAAAGGAAAGGACCAGCCGTAGAATCAGCACACGGCTCGTGAGCGGCTCGCTTGAAAGCCAGCGGTCCAACGGCGCCAAAACAAGGTAGGTCAGCGGCGCATGCTTGGCCTCATAGTTTTCGCGCGGCGAAGACTCGCGTTGGAACTCCCGCGGAATGCCGTCCAGAGCGTGCCTGCGCGAGACCCGCTCGGCGTTACTCAAGGCAAAATATTGTTGAAAACTGGTGCTCGGACGATATACAAATGGTTGGATGTACGTGCTGAGCGGCGTGTACTCAACCGAGGACCACAGCTCTCGAGACAGAGCGGTGCGCCCGGCCACTGGAAAGGCCGCCCGCGTCGAGATGTACTGCACGTAACCGTAATGATACAGCTCATCGAAACCCTCCCAGAGCGGCAGTAGGCCGCAGTACAGGGCGCCCCCGGCGAGGGCGTTGACCAGAATCATGGCGCGTGTTAGGCGCGCGGTGGAATGCATATTCGATGCGGAACTGCCCTTCCTAGGTGTACCATCCGCGGCCTCTTCAGAAATCCCGTTCTAGGCAGAGCGGCTCACGAAGCCTAATGAGATCAAATGACTTGCGAGCGTGTTCCGGCCTGTAAACGAATGTAATCCTCGCAACCCTCTGGTACCCTGCGTGCATCTGTTTAGTGTGGGGAGAGAAGAACTATGAAAAGAAAACTGCAGATGATTCCCTTGGTAGTCGCGTTGGCAGCTTTTACGTCTCCAATGTTTGCCCGCTACCAGGCAAAAGATTTAAGCGATGCGGTACGGCATGAACTGGTTTCACTGCCGTATTACAACATCTTCGATAATCTCGAGTACCGCGTGGACCCGAGCGGCGTTGTAACATTATCCGGGCAAGTAACCTGGCCGGTGTTGAAGTCTGACGCTGAGCACTCCGTCAGGAAAATTCCCGGTGTCACGCAGGTCGTGAACAATATCGAAGTGCTGCCGCTTTCGCCAATGGATAATCAGATCCGACGAGCGGAATATCAGGCAATATTCGGTTTCGGCCCCCTGTATCGTTACGCGATGGGCGCCAACCCCTCCATCCACATCATTGTGGACAACGGGCATGTGACGCTGATTGGCGTAGTTGACAGTCAAGCCGACAAGAATATGGCAAATATCCGCGCGAACGGCGTACCCGGTGTGTTCTCGGTAACCAACGACCTGCGGGTCGCCGAGAAGGGCTAAGCACGTAGTATCAATTCGCTCAACAAAGGCCGCTGGCATTCAGCGGCCTTTTCTTTACCTGCTAGCATTCAAATCCAGCTCCGGTATGTCAAACTGAAGTCGTGCCCGAGTTCTGCACCTGCGGCGCGCAACTGCCTCCGGAAGCGCGATTTTGTCATAAGTGTGGCAAGCCGCAGTACGACTATCCCGGCATCGTAGAAGAAGAGCCGGAAGCGGAAGCGGCGGTTCCCCTGGTCGCCGCACCACCACCTTCAGCCGAGATCAGTTTCCATAACCGGCTCGCGGTGAGGATTGGTTTTCTGGCGGCGCTCATGGCGATTCTGCTGTTCCTCTTTCCGCTGCCTTTCCCAATGATCCGCCTCATCGTTATCCTGTTCGCGGCGGGATTCGCGGCGGTTTTTCTCTATACGCGCCGGACTGGCCAAATGCTCAGCATCCGCGGCGGTGTGCGCATGGGCTGGATCACGGGCATTTTCTGTTTCATTTTCGTGAGCGTTCTCATGACGGCCGCCTTGGTCGCCATTTCGAACCAAGGGGGCTTGGCCAAGTACCTGAGCAGCCAGTTTCCGGCGAACGATGCGCGGTCCGAGACGCTTGCTCAAGCGCTGAGCGATCCCGCGACTCTCGCAGGAGGGATGCTGTTTGCCCTGCTCATGCTGTTTGTCATCCTTACCGCTCTGCCCATGATTGGCGGCGCGTTAGGCGCCAAGGTTCTCGCCAAGGAATGACGCTACCCGCAGCCCGTTCGCTCCGGGTTATAGCCGCGCGCCTCGTCCTGTTGGTCGCCGCGGCTTCGTTCGCACTCGCGCTTACCCCCGAGCAGCGCCAGCTCAACATCGAGTCCTTCGAACAAGTCTGGAAGACAGTGCGCGACAAGCACTGGCAGTCAAAGCCTGCCGGCTTAGACTGGCAAGCGGTTCATGACGAATTCAGGCCCGCCATTGATAAGGCCGACAGCATGGAAGCGGCGCGCGCGGTCATGAACGATATGCTCGGCCGGCTGCACGAGACCCATTTCGGGATCGTTCCCGCCGAGCTGTATTCAGACCTGGACGGCGAGAGCAAAACGCGCGATAACACCACCGGCATCGATGTGCGCGTGACCGGCTCCCAGGCGTTGGTCAGCTCGGTGGACGCGGGTTCTCCCGCCGCCAAAAACGGGGTGCAACCGGGGTGGCGAATTGTTCGAATCGGAGGCGCTGAACTCGCGCCGGTAATCGCCAAGCTCGATGAGTCCTACAGCAAATCCAGCCTGCGCGACATCATGCTGCGCCGCGCCATCCTGACGCGCCTGGACGGCGACGCCAGCGAGAGCATCAAGGTAGATTTCCTTAACGGGCGGAATCAGGCGGTAACGAAAAATCTGGCACGCACCAAGCCCAGAGGCACGCTAACGCAACTCGGCTACCTGTATCCGACGTACGTCTGGTTCGAGTCGGCTCGGGTCGGGGGCGGAAACGTCGGTTATGTCCGATTCAACATTTTTCTCGATCCGGCGCGGCTGATGAACCAGTTCGCCGAGGCAATCAACTCCTGCATGAAATGCGACGGCTTCATCATCGACCTGCGCGGGAATCCAGGCGGCTTGGGAGCCATGGCTATGGGCATGGCCGGCTGGTTCATGGATAAGCCCGACCAACTGCTGGGTACGCTCTACATGCGCGATACCACGCTTAAGTTCGTCATCAACCCGCGGGCGAAAACGTTCCGCGGCCCGCTCGCGATCCTGGTGGACGGCGCGTCCGCGTCCACGTCCGAAATTCTCGCGGAAGGCTTGAAGGATCTCGGACGTGCGCGCGTGTTTGGCACCCACACGGCCGCGGCGGCACTGCCGTCGATGTTTGAAAAGCTACCGAACGGCGACGGCTTCCAATATGCGGTCGCGAACTACATCTCCGAAGGCGGCAAACCGCTTGAGGGACTGGGGGTCACCCCGGATGTCGAAACCCCTCTGACGCGCCAGGCACTGCTCGAAGGAAAAGATCCCGCGCTGGATGCCGCCGTCGCCTGGATTCAAAAGAAGTAGCTACACCTTGGGCCGGATCATGTCGAAGCGGTCACGCGTACGCGTATAGCCGGTCGGTCCGCCCATGCGCCCGATCGCGCGCAGCTTGTCCGGATCGATTTTATAGTTCTCGACGATCCGGTCGTCGACATGAAAACGCAGCACCTCGCCGATTATCAGATTGCCGCCCCCGGGCTCCTCGCTGAACTCGATGCTTAAGTAAAGCCGGCACTCCATGCTGACGTGGGATTCGGTCACGCGCGGCGGTTTCACCACATCGCTCGCGACCGGCGTTAGCCCGGCAATCTCGAACTCGTCGGCTTCGGGCGGATATTCGCCGGCCGTCACATTCATCGCTTGCGCGATATCCTCCGACACGATATTCACCACGAATTCTCTGGTCATCGAGATATTGCGCAGCGTGTCCTTGCGAGGGCCGCCCGCCGGACGCGGGCCGGGGCAAAAACAGATCAGCGTCGGCTTCGAGCTAATCCCGGTGAAAAAGCTAAACGGCGCGAGATTTCTGATTCCTTCGACACTGACCGTAGAAACCAGGGCGATCGGCCGCGGCACGATGGAGCCGATCAGAAGCTTGTACAGATCCTGGTGCCTGGCGGTGCGCGCGTCGACGATCAATCAGCGCTTCTCCACCGGCTTCTTCTCCATCCAGCTTGCCCAATAATCCTTCCACTCAACATCTTCGCCGGCCGGCAGAACGTGGATCGGGTTCAAGCCGTCCAGCATGACCGCGTACTCGTCCGTGTGGGTCTTCTTCTTCTGATTCGCCAGCGCCTTGGGATGCGGACCGTGATGAATACCGCGCGGATGCAGCGTCGCCATGCCCGCCTTGATGTTGTCCTTGCTGAAGAAATCGCCGTCGTGATAAAAGATGAACTCGTCGTAGTCGGTATTGCGGTGGAAGAACGGCACGCGCAGCGCCTCCTCATCCTGTTCGAGCGGGCGCGGAAGGAAACTGCACACCACGGCGCCTCCAGTGACAAACGTTGTATGCGCGCTGGGAGGAAGATGCGCGCGATGGCTCATCACCGGCCGGATGTCGCGCATGTTGATCTTCCATACCGTCAGGTCGCCCTTCCAACCCACCACGTCGATGGGATTGAACGGATACACGACCTTCGAGATGTCGTCGTCCACTTTGATCCGGATCTCCCACTCGTTGCGGTCGTCAAGCTGCGGAGCCGGCTCGGGCGTGAATACGGCGGCTGGATCGTACAACGCGTGCTGGCCAAGCAAGCCTTTGTCGGGCTGCTCGAACTCCGTCTTGGACTGGACGATCAGGAAAAAATTGTCGCGCGTTTCCGGAACGACGCGATACGTGACCGCGCGCGGAATGTTGATGTAGTCGCCCGGCTCAAACGGCACCGGGCCAAAATCGGTCTCGATTACACCGCGCCCGCGATGCACGAAGTGCAGCTCGTCGCCGTCCGCATTGCGGAAATAGAAAGGCATCGGCTCGGAACGGCGTGAAACGTACAGCCGGACATCGTTATTGCCAAGAAAGGCGACCGGCATTCCCTCGGGGTTGTTCAGATCGCTGGGTTTGAGTTGGTTCAAATCGAAGCAGTGCGGCCGCAGCTTGCCTTCGAAACGAACCCAGCCGGTCGGCGGATGCGCGTGATACAGATGCGCCGATTTTCCGTAAAATCCTTTGCGCCCATGCTCTTCCTCGAAGGTCCCCTCCGGCAAACCAACGTGAGCCTGCTTGGTGGTCTTTCCTTTCTTCAGCGGATACATGGTCGGGTCTCCTGCCTTCAGTATAGGACCGGTCAAACGACGCGGACTTTGCCCAGCGCCGGATGCGCTCGTCTGCCGTGGTCTGTCGGATTGTGAGAGCGGGCCGTTGCGACGGGTCACAGGCAGGGAAATTCCTTCACAGGTCTCATTTCTCATCCGGCCACTTTCAATTGATCGAATCACCCAATGGCACCACGTCAGAGTGGTGCTATCTTGGTAGTGGAGGCGCCTCTATGGGCAACATCTCCACGCGTACCGCATCAGGTTTGACAACCACCGAGTCCCCCTTCATTGAACAGGCCAAGCGCGACAGCCAGTTGTACATAACGCAACCTTACGAACTCTATTCGGAAGAGAACCACCTTGCCTGGCACAAGCTGTACGAACGAATGGGATCTCGTTGGGTTCGCTATGCGAACGACCGTTTCATCGAGGGACTGAGCGCCCTGCATTTGGACCCTGCCCGGGTGCCGCGGCTCGAAGACGTCAACCGTTTCCTTGGGCCGCTCACCGGATTCCAGGCCAGAGCGGTCAGCGGTTACGTGCCCGCCTTCGTGTTCTTTGACTGTCTCCGCAATCGCCAGTTTCCCACCACGATCACCATCCGCCGCTCCGATAAGCTCGATTACCTCCCCGAACCGGACATTTTCCACGACATCGCCGGCCACGTTCCAATGCATACCGACAAGCACTTTGCCGAGACGCTGGTGCGCTTCGGCGAATGCGCGCACACGGCGGCGGATCTGGTATCGGGCATTCGCGATCCTGAGACGCGCGCGCATTGCCTGACCAGCATTATGCGCGCGATGGCGCGGTTCTTCTGGTTCACCATCGAGTTTGGGCTCATGCGCGGGCGCGACGGCCTGAAGGTTTACGGCAGCGGGCTCCTCAGTTCCTACGGCGAGATCGCCCACGCGATTGAGTCGCCGGAGGTCCAGCGCTATCCGATTCAGCTCGAGTGGGCTATCAATCAATCCTTCGAAATCGACCATTATCAGCCGCTGCTGTTTATCGTCGACTCGTTCGATCATTTGTTCGGTCTTGTGGATCAACTGGAAGGCTGGATGAAAGCGGGTAAGCTGAACAACGTGGCGGCCGGCGAGCCCGCAGTTAACGAGCAGGATCTGAAGAGCTTCCTCGACCGGCAAAAGGCCTAGGCTCAAGTCCGGCGCCCGAACGGTCGATTTGACGTCATAATAGGATCGTGCGTACCTGGGCCATTACTCTCTGCCTTTCCCTGGCTGCCGTGGCGGCCTGGGCGCAAAAACCAGCCTCTTCGGCTGCCGCCGCTGCGCCTGACAAAATCGGTAACGTAGATCTGTCCGGCCTCACGGCCGTGCAGAAGAAAGCCGTTATGAAGCTGCTGCATGAGCAGGACTGCTCCTGTCAATGCGGCCTCAAGACAGCCGATTGCATTGTGCAGGACCCGGACTGTTCTTACAGCCGCGCACTGGCCGGGATCGCGATCAAAGGCGTGAAGGACGGCAAAGCGCTGCTCGAGATCAGCAAGCTCATGGACGCTTCGCCCAAGGCTCACCGGCCGAAGTTACTTGAGGACCCGGTGACCATCCCTGTTGCCGGCGCGCCAAGCGTCGGTCCGGGCGACGCGCGCATCACGCTGGTTGAGTTTTCCGACTTCGAATGCCCCTACTGCGCGCTCGCCGTCAAGCAAGTGAAGGCGCTAATGGCGGCATATCCGAAAGACATCCGCTTGTTCTATAAACAATTTCCGCTGTCTATGCATCCCCACGCCCAGATGGCGGCCGAAGCGGCGCTGGCCGCCAACGAGCAGGGTAAGTTTTGGGAGATGCACGATATTCTGTTCGCTAATTTCCGCAAGCTTACGCGCGAGAACATGCTGGTTTGGGCGCAGCAGATCGGCCTGGACGTGAACAAGTTCAAGGCCGACCTGGATTCAGGAAAATTCGCGTCCGTCATCAAGAAAGATACTTCCGACGGCGACGCCGCCGGTGTGTATGGCACGCCCGCCTTCTTCATCAACGGGAAACTCTACAACGGTCCGATGACAATGGAAGCCGTGAAGCCGATCTTCGAAGCTGAATTGAAGGGCGGCGGCAAGACCGTCGCAAACAAAGCGAACTAGCCGGCGGCTCTTAAAGGTTTCCGCGCAGCGCCTGCTCCCGCTCGATCGCCTCGAACAGCGCTTTGAAGTTTCCCTTCCCGAAACTGCGGCTGCCTTTACGCTGAATAATCTCGTAAAACAGTGTAGGACGATCTTCCACCGGCTTGGTAAAGATCTGCAGCATGTATCCTTCGTCATCCCGATCCACCAGAATGCCGAGATCGGCTAGCTGATCCACCGGCTCGTCGATTTTTCCGCAGCGCTTCTCCAGATCGTCGTAGTAGGTGGTCGGCACGCGCAAAAAGTCGACGCCCTGCGACCGAAGCTTTGAAACCGTGCCGATAATATCGTTGGTCGCCAGCGCAATGTGCTGCACGCCGGGACCCCGGTAATATTCCAGGTACTCCTCGATCTGCGATTTTTTCTTTCCCACCGCCGGCTCGTTGATCGGAAATTTCACGCGGCCGTTGCCGTTGGCCATCACCTTCGACATCAGCGCCGAGTATTCCGTGCTGATGTCTTTGTCGTCGAAGTGCTGGTACAACTGGAATCCCATGATGTCCCGGTAAAACGCGACCCAGGAGTTCATTTGGCCCCAGCCGACATTGCCGACCATGTGATCGATATGCAAAAGCCCTACCGGCCGCGAAATCAGATCCGCTTCTTCAACCGCCCGGAATCCGGGCAGAAAGACACCGCGGTAGTTCTTCCGTTCGACGAAGCCGTGAATTGTGTCGCCGTAGGCAGCGATCGCGGAAATGCGCACCTGCCCGTCACGATCCTCGAATGTAGTTGGCTCTAAAATCGGTTGCGCCCCGCGCCGTGTGGTCTCACGAAACGCCGCCTCGGCGTCATCCACCCAAAGCGCAATTTCGCGCACGCCATCGCCATGCAGCCTGACGTGTTCGGCGATCGGGTTGTCCGGGCTGAGAGCCGTTGTCAGCACGAACCGGATCTTACCTTGCTGGAGGACATACGAAGCGCGATCGCGCATCCCTGTCTCAGGCCCGCTGTACGCAATGATCTGCATGCCAAATGCCGCCCGATAGTAGTAGGCAGCCTGCTTGGCGTTGCCGACGTAAAACTCGACGTGATCGGTACCGTTGAGCGGCAAGAAGTCGCTTTGCAGCCGCTGTTCGCTAGCCTGGTCTACCAACTGTTCCATATAGAGCCTCCCGTTATGAAACCACTGCCGTCAGTTTGCTTATCGCCTCCACACAACGCTGGTTATCTTGGTCCGTGCCGGTTGAAATCCGCACGCAATTAGGCAACCCGAAACTGCCCAACGGCCGGACAATGATTCCCTGCATCAGCAGCTCGCGCGCAAGTTGCGCCGCCTGCTCGGCGGTTCCCACCACCAGCATCACAAAATTCGCTTCCGACGGAACCACCGTCAATCCCAGTTCACGGAACGAGCGTTTGAAGAATTCCAGGCCGCGCGCGTTCAGCTCGAGCGACCGGTGCAAAAATTCTTTATCGGCCAGTGCCGCGATTCCGGCAGCCTGCGCCAGCGTGCTGGGTTCGAACGGCAGCTTCACCTTCAACAGATTGGTAATGAGATCCTCATGCGCGAAGCCATAGCCGATGCGCGCTCCAGCCAGCCCGTAGATCTTCGAAAACGTGCGCAGCGTAATCACGTTGTCGTAGCGATAATGCATCGAATCGGGGTAGCGCGGATTATCCTTGGCATATTCGAAATACGCTTCATCGAGGATGATCAGCACGCGTTCGGGAACGTGCTTGTAGAACTCGTCGAACTCGTGTTTCGAGAAAATCGTGCCGGTGGGATTGTTCGGATTCGCCAGATAAATGATCTTGGTCCGCTCGTTGATCTGGCCGGCCAGCGCCGCAAGATCGTAATGCCAGTCGCGGTACGGAACCGTACGGTATTTGACGCCGCGCGATTTGGCCAGTACCTGGAAACCGATGAACGCGGCTTCGGTGGTGAGCACCTCGTCCTCATCGCATAGAAAGGTGCGAATGATGTTGGACATGATGCCTTCCGAGCCGCTGCCGGCGATCACGTTCGCGGGTTTCAGGTCGAATTTGTCCGCTAAAACGCGGCGAAGATCCAGGCCGCCGTTGGGGTAGAGATGCAGCGAGGAGAGGGATTCCCGGATAGCCTCTACCGCGAGCGGCGATGGCCCCAGCGGGTTCTCGTTGGAGGCGAGTTTGCTGATGCTGGTGAGCCCAAACTCGCGCCGCACCTCCTCGATGCCCCGCCCGGCTTCATAGGGCCTCAGCGATTCGATATAGGGCGGGACCAATGCCATCCAATTTCAGTTTGCCACGTGGCGCGTGAACTAGCGCAGGCGCCACGCAGTAAAATAACGGATTACTCAAGGAAATGAATCTTACCCACCTGTTTGATCTGTCGCTACTTGGCCGCCGGGACACAATCGCACTGGAATTCCAAAACGCCACCTATACCTTCGGCGACATCGATGCCCGCAGCAACCGCTTAGCGCACCTGCTCGCCTCTCGCGGCCTAAGCAAGGGCGATCGCCTGTGCGTGTATCTCGCCAACTCGGTCGAGATGATCGATCTTTTTCTGGCTTGTGTAAAGCTGGGCGTAATTTTCGTGCCAATCAACATCTTGTATCGGGATCGGGAGATCAGCCACATCCTGCGCGATGCGGAGCCAAAAGCGGCCGTAACGGCGGCGGCGGATTTTCCCGATCTTATTCCCATCTGGAATCCGGCCGATCTTACCCGCGAAGGCGCCGCGCTGTCCCAGGAGCGGCCCCCTGTAGGCATCGACGGTGACGATCCGGCGGGCATCATTTACACCTCCGGCACCACCGGCACATCTAAAGGCGCGGTCCTCACGCACAACAATTTCGCATCCAATGCGATCAATTTGCTCACCGCGTGGCAGATCACCAGCACCGACCGTTTCCTGCTCGCGCTGCCGCTTTTCCACGTGCACGGGCTCGGCAACGGCGTGCATTGCTGGCTCGCCAGCGGCTGCCGGATGCGGCTACTGGAGCGTTTCGAACATCAGAAAGCCCCCGCCGAGTTCCTGGATTTTCAGCCCACCCTGTTCTTCGGCGTGCCCACGATTTACGTGCGCATGCTCGACTTTCCCGCCGACGATGCGCGCGCCATCGGCGCCCGAATGCGCCTGTTCGTGTCCGGCTCGGCGCCGCTATCGGCCCAAACCTTCGAGGAGTTTCGCGCTAAATTCGGCCACGCCATCCTGGAACGCTATGGGATGAGCGAGACCATAATGAACATCAGCAACCCCTATATCGGTGAGCGGCGTCCCGGCAGCGTGGGTTTCGCTTTGCCTGGCGTTTCTATCCGGCTGCTCGATGCCGACGGCAAGCCGGTGGCCGATGGAGAAACCGGCGAAGTGTACCTGAAAGGCCCCAATATTTTTGCGGGTTACTGGAGGCGCGAGGAGGCCACGCGCGCGGCATTCCTCGACGGATACTTCCGCACCGGCGACCTCGCCGTTCGCTCGCCCGACGGCTACTACACTTTGAGCGGCCGCAAAAGTGACCTCATCATCTCCGGAGGATTTAACATCTACCCGCGCGAGATAGAGGAGTTTTTGGAAGAGCAGGACGGCATTTTGGAAGCGGCGGTAGCCGCCATGCCCGATCGCGTGCGCGGGGAAGTTCCGGTCGCCTACATCGTGGCCGAGCGCGCCATCGATTCGGCACAGCTCGAAACGTGCTGCCGCGAAAAACTCGCGTCATTCAAAGTCCCGCGCTCGTTTGTCGTAGTGGATAAGCTCCCTCGCAACGCGCTGGGCAAAGTTCAAAAACATCTGCTCCCACGCAATCCGGCATGACCTCCACTCGCATTGAAGCGTATCGAATGCAGCCCGCCGCGTTCCTGGACTATGATTCGCGCTGGCCCGAAATCGCGGCCTTGCTAAAGCACTCAATTGAAGACCAGGACGCCCGGTTGCACGTGGACCACATCGGCAGCACCTCGGTTCCGGAATGCCGCGGCAAAGGCGTTATCGATTTAGCGGTGACCTATCTCGAAGGAGACCTCGATGCCGCCAAAGCGGCGCTTGATTTGCTCGGCTTCCAGCGGCAGCACGGCCGCGATCCTTTCCCGGAATCGCGGCCCATGCGCGAGGGTAGCGTTACGGCACTGGGCGGGACCTTCAATGTCCACGCCCACGTGATCCTCCGGGACGGCGAAGAACACCGCCGGCTGCTCGGCTTTCGCGATGCTCTGCGGCGCGACACCGCCCTGCGCCGCGCGTATGAATCCGACAAGCAGCGTATCCTAAACAGCGGCGTAACCGATTCGCTCGAATACTGCTACGCCAAAGAGAATTTCATCCAGTCCGCTCTTTCGGCCATTTTCAAATCCTAAAATAGGAATTGGCGCGAGCGACTTCCGAGTCCGCCGTTTCTTCCTTCCGGGCCAACAGCCCGTGGCTTCCGCTTGCCTTCACGTGGTTCCGCTGGCTCTGGATCGCCTCGATTGTTTCCAACATCGGCACCTGGATGCAAAACGTCGGCGCGGCCTGGGCCATGACGACAATGGCGCCATCCGCGCTCCTGGTCGCACTGGTTCAGACCGCGACCAATCTTCCGGTTTTCCTTCTAGGCGTTCTCGCGGGCGCTATCGGGGACATCGTCGACCGCCGCAAACTTTTGCTCATCACTCAAGGCTGGATGCTGCTCGCCGCGGCGGTTCTTGGCGCACTCACCATTGCCGGGCATAGCGGCCCCTGGATTCTGCTGTGGCTGACGTTCGCTCTGGGTCTGGGCGCGACAATGAACGGTCCCGCCTGGCAGGCCATCATGCCGGAGTTGGTTCCGAAGGCGGAGTTGCCCGCCGCGATCGCTCTTAACTCGATGGGCTTCAATGTGGCGCGCGCCGTCGGGCCGGCTTTGGGCGGTCTCGTGGTCGCGGCGATCGGTGCCGGCGCTGCTTTCATCCTGAATGCGATCTCGTTCATTGCCGTCCTGATCGTGCTGTATTTTTGGAAACGCGCGCCCGAACATTCGCCCGATTCCACCGAAACCGTTATGACCGCTATTTGGGCCGGCATGCGCTACGTCCGTTTCGCACCGACCATGCAGTCGGTCCTGCTGCGCTCGGGCACCTTCGTGATCTCCGCCAGCGCCATTTGGTCGCTGTTGCCGCTGGTCGCCAAAGTCGAGCTGCACCGCGAGAGCAGCGGGTTTGGCGTATTGCTCGGATGCCTGGGCGCCGGCTCGATCCTGGGAGCGCTAGTCATCGGCCGGCTCAGGCAACTGTTTTCTCCGGAGGTCATCGTCACCTCAGCAGTCGTAATGTTCGGCCTGGCTAATATCGCGCTCGCGTACCTGGAAAGTTTTGCGGCGGTAGCTATTGTTTTACTGACTGGAGGCGTAGCTTGGATGTTCGCGAACTCCAGTTTGAACACGGCCGCTCAAACCTCGGTGCCCGCTTGGGTCCGGGCGCGCGCGATGGCTCTGTACCTGTTGGGATTCCAGGGGTCCATGGCCATTGGCAGCGTGATTTGGGGTGAAGTAGCCTCGCGGTTTGGACTTCGGACCACCTTGCTGGTAGCCGGGATCGCGCTCGGCGTGGCGGCCGCGGCCACCGTTCGGCTTCGCCTGTCCGCCTCCGAACACCTGGATGTGAGCCCGTCTTTGCACCTGCCGGATCCCACGCTCGCGATTGAGCGTTCGCCCGAGCACGGCCCCGTCTTGGTAACTGTCGAGTACGCCATCGAGCCGCAGCGGCACGCCGAGTTCGCCCGCGCCATGGACGCGCTAAGGACGATCCGCCGCAGGGATGGCGCGGTCCGTTGGGGACTTTTCGAAGATGCTGCCATCCCCGGCAAGTACATTGAAACCTTCGTCGTCGACAGTTGGGCCGAGCATCTGCGCCAGCACGAGCGTATGACGATAGCCGACCGCGATGCTGAGGCGGCGGCGCGGGTTTTCCATATCGGCTCCGAGCCGCCCAAGGTTACCCACTGGATCGCCGCCCGGGAATAGCACGCCAACTGTTATCAGTCGACAGGCTGAGAGCTTGCTGGAATATAGACAAAAAGAGCGGCCCGCTACCTGGGCCGCTCTTTCTGTGCAGAACGGATTCGACAGCTATGCCATTACTTTCAAGAACGCTGTCTTGAACTTGTCCATTTCCTCGCGCGTGCCCACCGTAACTCGAACGGAGGTCGGCAGCGCGGGGAAAAGCCGCCCGATGATGACCTTTTCTTGGCGCATCCCGTCGATTACTTCCTGTCCTGGACGGCCGGTGTCCACCATGAAGCAGTTGCTCTGCGACGGCAATACTTTGTAGTTATGCTTCTCCAGGAACGCGATGGTGTCCTCGCGGATATCGCCGATCATCTTGCGCCGTTGCGGCACCAGGTTGGGCAGTTTCAGGCTGGCGATGCCGCCCGCGACTGCGGTAACTGGCACGGCGAAAGCGCCATAATCGGTGATCTTCTTTAACAGATCCGGCCGTGCGATCGCCGCGCCCAGGCGCAGTCCGGCCATCCCATATAGCTTTGAAAACGTTCGCAGGACGACGATCTCTTTGTCCTTCGCCACGAGATCAATTACGGGCTGCCCGGTGGACAGGTGTAGATACGCTTCGTCCACCATCAGCACGCTTCCGGCCGGTTTATTGGCGAGCAGCCATTCGATATCCGCCCGAGGGGTCAGCGAGCCGGTCGGATTATTTGGGTTGCACAGGTATAACAGGCCCGCATTCGGGTCTGCTTTGGCCATAGCCTTGACGTCGTGCGAGCCATCTTTCCGCAGAGGAATCAGCACGCGTTTTGCGCCGATAAAGTCAGCAGCTTCGCCGCCCGCCTCATAGGTCGGAGCGGCGGCGACATAGCTCTTCTGCGGCGAGCAGAATGCCAGTACGGCTTGGTGCAGCGGAGCGCTGGATCCTGGATACGCGCGGACGTACGACGCCGGCACGCCTTCTTGCGAGGCCAGTAGCGCGAGAAATTCGTTAGTCTGCTCGTACATGTACCGCCCGCCGCGTTGCACGACGCTATGGATCGCGTCCGCCGCCTCGGCGCACGGCCCCCATGGGCTTTCGTTCGCATTGATCCGAACCGCATCGGGAGGGATCGGCGCTCCACGCTGCGACATTTGCGCCAGAGCGGGTTCATTGTAAAACGGCAAGGTGGCTCCGGCTGCGAGCACCGAGGCAATGCGACCGAAGTGGCGGCGAGAGAAGCCACGCCGCAGGAGATCCTGCTGTTGCTGAGAGCTGAGCATAGACGTCACGTACCCTCCTTACGTGCTCTCTTGAGCATACACCCGAAAAGAGGGGGGTGGAATCAGGTGGCGCTACGGCCCGGGTGACCACCTAAGGCGCATACCCGCGCTGCCACGGCTCGCTCTACTGATGGATCGCGAGTGTGATGCCAGCCTGACTGCTGTTGCTTCCGACTGTGACCACCACAGGAACGGCCGTACCTGTGGTGCTTCCGGTGGGCACAACCGCGTTAATTTGGAGCAAACCGAGGATCGACCCAACGATAGGTCCCGCGTAGGACACGGTAGCACTGGTGCCGCCGATCGTTACCGTCGGCAATGGATTCATCTGCGGCAGCGGGGATAAGGACGCGGGAATAATGTAGCCCGTATTGCTGGTGCCCGTCGCGTCCAGTGGTTTGGCGTTATAGTCGCCTTCGCCCGTCAGATACAGGAGCACAGTGTCGCCGATTTTCGCCGGCGTCGTTCCGCTGTTGAAGCTGTACTGGCTGGTAGCCGCGCTGTAGTTGAGTGCGGCCGCTTGCCCCATTCCCGAACCGTCGGCGGTGAAAATGGCAGGCGCGCTGGCGGCAATCGTAACGGTCGCGGTCGCCGGCGGATTCGAACCGTTGGTGACCGACCGTTTTGGTTGCGGGCGCCGGCGTCGTACGGTACTTGGACGTTCACCTGGTTAGCGCTGGCATAGATGATGGGCGCAGGCTTGCCATCGATGCTGACCGACACTCCGGATAATGACGTGTCCACGTAACCACCCGTGACGGACATCGGCGCCGGTGCGGATGGCCCGATGTTGGTGCCAAAAATCGCGATCAATTCTCCGGGACTGATTGGCCCGACCGCCCAACTTGAAAACGGTAATCGTGGAGTCGCCGCCATTTACGGGCAGCGTCGAAGGCCAGGTGCTGGCTATCGTTGGCGTGCTGCTGTTTACAGTCAGGTTCACGGTCACAGTTTGCGATTTGGCAGTCACGGCCGCCCCCGAAGCAACGATGGTGACCTTTCCCGTATACGCTGCCGCCTGCGGCGCCAGACCGCTCGCGTTCACCGTCACCGTCAAAGCCACCGGATAGCCGGGCAATACCACTCCGACTCCGCTGCTGGAGTCATTCGCTACCGTCATCCATGCCGATCCCGAAGTAGCAGTGTAAGAAATGGGCGCGCCGTTGGTGGATAGCGTTACGGGTTTGGCTCAGCGTGGCGCTTGGATACGTAAATGTCAGCGTGCCGGGGCTGACCGTCAGCGGGGACGGAGCGGCGGTCACGTTTAGGTTGACCGTAATGTTCACCGGGTTCGTCACCCCACTCACGGTCACCGCGATCGTCGCGCTGTATGCGCCTACCTGCATCGTGGTGGGATTCACGCGGACGCTCAAGCTAGCCGGCAAGTTTCCGCTGGCCGGAGTGACCGTCAGCCAGAGGGCATTCGTAGGCGGATTCACGGGCGTCACCGCCATGCTGTACGTTGGGCTCCCGCCGCACGCCGGGAAATTTGAATGCCGTGCTGCGTACTCCCGAAAGGGCTAAATGACTTTAGGCCGGTTCGCGATGCTTTTGCAGCAAATTGCGCGCGATGATCAACCGCTGCAACTCATTGGTTCCTCCGCCGATCACCAACAGCGGCGCATCTCGATAGTACCGTTCCACCGGAAAATCCTTGGAATACCCGTTGCCGCCCAGAATCCGCATCGCCTCCAGCGATACCTCCGCGGCCGTCTCGGTCGCAAACAGCTTAGCCATGCCCGCTTCCAGGTCGCAGCGGTCGCCGCGGTCTTTCTTTTCGGCGGCCGAATAGATTAACAGGCGGGATGCTTCGATTTTGGTGGCCATGTCGGCCAGCTTGATCTGAATTGCCTGGTGCTGCGCGATGGGTTTGCCGAACGTGGTCCGGCGTTGTGCGTACCGGATCGCTTCCTCAAAGGCCGCTCGAGCCAGGCCTAAGCCGCGCGCCGCCACGTTCAGCCGCTCGGCCTCCAGGCCCGTCATCACGTGTTTGAAGCCCTGGCCTTCTCCGCCTCCAATAAGGTTTTCCGCTGGAACCGGAAAATCGGCGAAATGCAGCTCGCAGGTCTCGACACTCTTATATCCCAGCTTGTCGATATCGCGGCTAACGTTTAGTCCCGGCGCGCCCTTTTCGATCACAAAAGCGCTCATCCCGGCATAGGCCGGCTGCGCCGCGGCATCGGTCTTGGCCAGCAGCAGGAATGTATTTCCGTACCGGCCGTTGGTGATCCACATTTTCGACCCGTTTACCCGATAATTGCCCCCGTCCCTTACCGCCGACGTACTGACGTTCTGTAGATCCGTCCCGGCATTGGGCTCGGACAAACAGATGCCCCCGCGCCGCTCTCCGCGCGCCAGACCGGGCAGAAAGCGCTCCTTCTGGCTTTCGCTGCCAAAGCGCACCAATACGTCGCACAAGACCGAGTGGGTTCCAATCACGCCCGCCAACCCAAGCCAGCCCTTGGACAGCTCTTCGAAAACCATCGCGAACGTCGTATAATCGACCTCCGCGCCGCCGTAGCGCTCCGGAACATTCAGGCCGAATAATCCTAATTTGCGCATCTCCTCCACAAGCTGGTGCGGATATTCGTTGCGATGTTCCATCCCGGAAGCGACCGGCAACACTTCGTTTTCGACGAACCGCCGCACCGTGCTGACGATCAATTCCCGTTCCGATGAAGATTCGCGCATGCGTTCCGGCAAGTAGTTGACGATAGCACGGCTGGAGTCCGGAATTCGCGCGATGCTAAAGTAACCTCGTGCAGCGCTTGCCACCGTCTGTGATCTGGGCTGTGGCATTTGCCCTGGCCTGCGGCGCGCTGTACTATCTGGCGAATCGCGCCATCTACTATCCGGTCAAGTTTCCGGGCGGCGATTGGGGCCGCCAACACGAGATTGGCGCCTCGGACGTGTGGCTGGAAACTGAGGATCATGTACGGCTGCACGGGTGGTGGCTGGCTTCGCCCGGTTCGCGTTTTGCAACGCTATTTCTGCACGGGAATGCAGGAAACGTCAGCCATCGTGCCGCGCAGATGCAGGAGATCGCCGCCGCCGGGTCTTCCGTCCTGGCGCTTGATTACCGCGGCTACGGTCGCAGCCAAGGTTGGGCCACCGAACGCGGACTTTACAGGGATAGCGAGGCCGGCTTCATCTATTTGCTGAAGCTTGGTTTCCATTCCCGCCAGATCGTACTACATGGCGAGTCGCTCGGGTCCGCCGTCGCAATCGACCTCGCAACTCGGCGCCCCTGCGCCGGATTGGTTCTCGAGGCGCCCTTCACTTCAGCCGCCGACGTGGCCGCTTCGATCGTCCCCTTCCTCGGTCCTGTTCTGATTCGAAGCTACAATTCACTACCCAAAATCCGCTGGCTGCTCATGCCTAAGCTGTTTATCCAGGGAGACCGGGACGAGGTGATTCCGACGCGCTTGGCTGAGAAGCTATACGCAGCTTCGCAGATGCCTAAATCTTTCTGGGTTGTTGAGGGAGCCGGGCACAACGACATTCTCGCCCGGGCCGGACCCGCGTACCGGGAACACTTGCGATCGTTCTACGCCAGCCTTGCACCGTCGATGGCGCCCACCAATCGACGGCGTCGTATCTTTTAAACTCGCGTTCGAACGTTACTCGACGTTATGTGTGCCTATGGGGGCTGGTCGGGCCAAGTCCCTACCGCCTGGACGACGCCGGTGGACTCCCCAACATCTCGAGAGCGTCGTGACTTGGACCCGACATATTCATCAACAACACGGCGGTTATTGAGCGCCCCCGGCGCGAACCCTCGAGTGACCGCTCCTTACCACCCGCGGCTAGTCCTCCAACTCCGAAAGTCCGCGCCGAACCTGGATAAATCCTTACCCTTTAACCTCTACTGCCCGAAAAATGCCTGCGTGCTCGTTGATCGACTTCAGGGTATCCACAACGTCCCAATAGGTAAGCGCACCCTTCTGTTCCGCGAACAGGACGACATCGTCCAGGCAGAGAATACCTTGCAACGCCCCCTTGCTATCTGTTACCGGCAGCCGGCGCACCTTCTGCGCTGCCATCGTTTGCAGTGCGATATGAATGTCCTCCCCGGCAGCTGCATAGAATAATTTCGGCAGACTAACATCCCGTACCAACACTTCCGACGGCCGGAGGTTTCTTGTCCCCAATGCGATCGCGATGTCCCGGTCCGTGATCATTCCGATGACCCGGCCGTTTTCCACTACCGGCAGTGTGCCGCAGCCGGCTTTCCAAAGAATTTCCGCCACCGCAGCCAGGTTCATCTCCGGACTGCAGAACCTTACGTTGCGAATCATTACGTCGATGACTTTCATGGCTCCCCCCTATCTACGTCCGTGAGGAGTACGATTGCTGCCGAGGTACCTGCACGGCAGTACCCGAATACCGGTACGCCGATTCTCGAAAGGGATAGGAACTGAAGAGGCGAGTGCTGGCGATTTTGCCACACCCGCAGGGTGCGGCTTTCAGCCCACACCAAAGGTTGCCCTCATTGCATCCATTCTTTTCATCGAGGCTTCAGCGGATTCCTCGGCGCTAGAATAAAAATGAATGCCGGTTCAGATCGGCCGCATAGAATCCGACTTTTCCAATCCTCTCGGGCTGCTCAGCGACTGCCATCGCCGGATAGAAAAATTCCTGGACGTGCTCATTCGGCTGGCAAACCAGGACGCCTCCGCCTCACTGGGTCCGGCGGAGCGCGAAGCGCTCGAGAAGAGCCTGACCTATTTCCGCAACTCGGCCCCGAAACACACCGCGGACGAAGAAGACTCGCTATTTCCCCGCCTTCGCAAGTCCGGAAACGGCCAAGCAGCGTTGGCCTGCCTGGCTGAATTAGAAGCGGACCATGAGGCTGCGGCTCGCGACCACGATCTCGTCGATGCTCTCGGCCGCGCTTGGTTGAATGCCGGTGTCTTGAACGCCGATCAACGCCAGCAGATGCGCCAGGCGCTGGCTCGTCTCTTGGATATGTACCGGCGCCACATCGCTATCGAAGATCGCGAGCTGTTTCCGTTAGCAGCCAGCCTATTGCCGCCCGATCAGATCGCGGAGGTCGGCCGTGAGATGGCCGATCGCCGTGGCGTGCCGCACAAATAGGTTATGAGCCTCGGCCGGATCTTAATTGTTCTAGGGCTGATCGTTGTCGCATTAGGCGTCATCGTATCGCTGGGCGAAAAGCTCCCGATCCGCTTCGGCCGCTTCCCCGGCGACATCGTCGTTCGGGGCAAGCACACCGTCTTTTATTTCCCGATCGTTACATCACTGCTCTTGAGCGTCGTTCTCACGTTCATTCTCTGGCTGTTCAGCCGCCGTTGATCCCGCCCTTAGCACGCACCGCCGACGCATCGCTACGCGGTCAAATACCACGGCACATCCAGCACCGTGATGTACTGATTGCCCTTTACGAACAATAGCGCCTTCAAGATTGCGGCCCGCTGGTTATGCAAGAAGTAGTGATACCAGTGCCGCTCCACCAACTCGGGTATAAGCACCGTTATATATCGATTGGGGAACTTCGCCTCCATCTCCCCGACGAAGTTGAGAATCGGAGTGAAGAACAGGCGATAGGGTGATTCGGTGACCGTGAGCTTAGGGGGCGGAACTCCGAGTTCGAGCGCCGGCGTCTCCACCAGATGCGTCCAACTCTCGCGCAGATCCTGGACATCCTCCGCGCCTCGAACCTGTAGCGCGTGAACCTCGGTCGAAATATTCATCGCATAGCGCAATGCTTTTGCGGCAATCTTGCTCCACCCCTCCAGCGGCACCACCACTACTGGCGCCTGAAGCGGCGTAACATCGAGCGGCGTGTCCAGCTCGATTTCCTGCTGCACCGCCCGATAATGCCGATGGATGGTGAACATTACCGTCAGCAGTAAAGGAATCAGCAATACCGTGATCCACGCACCATCGGTGAATTTCGCGGTTAGGACCACTCCCACGGTAATGGCCGTTGCGATCGCACCCAAGCCGTTGATGATTACTCCGCGCGCCGCGCCCGGGCCGCGTGTGCGCTTCCAATGCGCCACCATTCCGGCTTGCGAGAGCGTGAACGCCAGAAAAGCCCCAACCGCGAATAGCGGAATCAGACGGTCCGTCACTCCCCCAAAAATCACCAGCAGCAATCCCGCGAGCGCCGCCAGCACGTAAATTCCGTAGGAGAAGACCAGCCGCCTGCCGCGAATTGAAAATGCGTGCGGAAGATATCCATCTTCGGCAACGATCTGGCAGAGCCGCGGGAAACCGGCGAACGCAGTGTTGGCTGACAACGCCAGCACCGCCAGAATCGAGCCGATCGAGATATAGTAGAATAGCCCTTTGCCCGCCACCGCGGCTATCAATTGCGACAGAACGCTCTGATAACCGGCCTGCCCCGGCGCGGTTGCGCCGATTTGGTACACCGGCGTAAGCCAGGCAATACCGGCCAGCATCAGAATAAGAATCCCCACGATGGCCGTCAGAGTGCCGCGCGCCGTCTCAACGCGCGGTTCGCGAAAAGATTTCACGCCGTTGCTGACGGCCTCTACGCCCGTCATCGCCGTGCAGCCGCTGGCGAATGATTTCAGGATCAGCCATAGCCCGGCCGCGCCTGCCGCCGGCTTCAGAGGAGGCGGCGCGATCACCGGCATGGGATGGCCGCCGCTGGTAAATTCCCTTATCAGACCCAGCGCGATCGCGCCTAGCAGGCAAACGACGAACACGTACGTCGGCAACATAAAAACATTGCCCGTTTCGCGCGCGCCGCGCAAATTGATCAACGTGATGATCGCCAGAATCCCGAGACACAGCCCGAGCGTATGCGGCAATAAGCCCGGCGCCGCGGAAACCAGCGCGCCCACGCCGGCCGAGATCCCGACCGCGACCACCAAAATGTAATCGATGATCAGCGCCGCTGCCGCCAATAGGCCTGCGCCCTGCCCCAGGTTCTCGCGCGCGACTGTGTAAGATCCACCTCCGCCCGGATACGCTGCGATGGTTTGCCGGTAGGAAATGTAAACGATGACCAGAAGGACGATGATGCTGAAACTGATCGGAACTGCATATTGAAGCGACGCGGCGCCGAGCGGGATCAGCAGCGTAAGCGCGGCCTCCGGGCCGTAGGCCGCCGAGCTCAACGCATCCAGGCCGAACACGCCGATCCCCGCGGCGGTTCCCAGGCGCTCCTCACTCTCTTCGTAGTTGGCTAATGGTTTGCCAAACAGCACATCGCTGAGCGACATAAGCAACCATTATGTGGCAGCAGGTGCCCGCGATGCGCCCAGCTGGAGCCGCGCTCTTACTTCGCAGCCGCGGCGAACAGACGGTTGGCGGTAATGTAATCCATCGCGCCTTCAGTGAATGACGAATAGGTGCCGTGCTCGCGCAGTTCACCTGCGATCCGCCGGGTCAGACCCATGGTGGCGCGCATGGCGCCCGAGCCGATGGTTACGCGACGCACGCCCAGGCGCTCCAGCTCGGCCACTGGAGGCGCTCCGGCCACCGCTAAAATATTCAGCGGGCCATCCACGGCTCGCGCGAGCTGGCCGATCGTTTCCGCATCCCGAACGCCCGGCGCAAACAGGCTGTCGGCACCGGCCTTGCGATAAGCGTTCAGCCGCTCCACCGCTTGCTCTAAAAGCATCGCTGGATCGCCGCCGGTGGAGTGGAGGTATACGTCCGTGCGCGCGTTGATTATAAGGTTACTTTTCGCGCGGACCGACTCGATCAATTTCACTTGCGAGCTGACTTCCACCAGCGCACCCGCCCGGCTGTCCTCCAGGTTCATCCCGACCGCGCCCAATTCCGCCAGCGCATGCGCGGTTCCCGCCGCATCGCCGTACCCTGCTTCAACATCGGCCGAAACCGGAACAGAAACGGCCCGCACGATCCGCCGAATCACGTCCAGCATTTCGTCGCGCGAGACGCGTTCCCCGTCCGGGTATCCGATCGAATTAGCGATTCCGGCACTGGTGGTCGCAATCGCCGGGAAACCCGCAGCCTCGAAAATGCGTGCACTCGCAACATCCCAGGCATTCGGCAGTACCAGAATCTTGGGTCCGGCATGAAGTTTCCGGAAAAGCTCGATGTGATCGCTCACAACCCGTTGCCCCCGGCGAACCGCCGGAAGAAGCTGTCAGGCTTCCATTCCGGGCGCGAGGGCGCATCCGCCACGCGCTCGGCCAGCGCCAGAATGATTCGGTCGAACTGCGCCGCCGCGACTTTGTCCACCGGCTGATTCAAATCGTCGGAAGGCGCGTGGTATCGGTCCCGCAACCAGTCCTTATGCAGCTTCTCTTCCGGCGACCCGGGCAGATAACCGAACTTGAACGCCAGCGCGGGAATCCCGTGCCGGATGAAGCTATACTGATCGCTCCGGATAAAGAGATTTCGTTGCGGCTCCTTATCGGCCTGGACTTGAACGCCCGCGGCTTGCGCCACCGCTCGAATGTCATCGCCCAAGGTCGATTCATCCAGCCCCTGCACCTCTAAGTAGTGCAGCGCGTGCAGCGGCAGAAACATGTCCATGTTGATATCCGCCACGATGTTCTTGCCGCTCACCGTCGGATGCGCGGCGAAGTAACGCGAGCCTTGCAGCCCTTTTTCCTCACCCGTTACCGCGAGAAACAGAATGGAGCGCCGCGGCTTGGCGTTGGATTCGTGCAGCATGCGCGCGATCTCTAGATCCGACGCTACGCCTGAAGCATCGTCCATCGCTCCGTTGTAGATCTTGTCGCCGTTAATCGGTTCCCCTACGCCGACATGGTCCAGGTGAGCCGTCAGCACGACATACTCGTTCTTCAGCTTCGCATCCGAGCCCGGAAGCACAGCGGCCACGTTTTGCGACTCCACTTTCCACTTCTTGAGCTGCACGTGCGCTCGGACCGACACCGGAAGCGCAAAATGCGGCAGCGGCCGGTCACTGTCGGCATCGGCCAGAATCTCGGCGATTGTATGTCCCGTCCCTTGGAACCATTTGTCAGCACGCTCGGCGTTGATCGTCACCGCCAGCCGCAGCCCTTGCGATTCGTCGAGCGAAGGATCGGCCAGGCTCATCGACGGCATAAAGCGCGACAGCCGCGCGCGCGACCAGGGAATATCCATCGATTTCGGATTCTGGATCGTTGCGATTCCCACCGCGCCCGCCGCCTTAAGGTATTTCCAGCGCTCGCCGCCGGAAGAGTAGTGCGCCTTCAGGGGCCCCGGAATCGAGGACGGCCCGCCCGATACCAACACCACCATCTTTCCCTTGAGATCCAAGCCCGCCAGATCGTCGTAATGCTTCTCCGGAACACGCAAACCGTAGCCAACGAAAACAGCGCCGGCTTCCGTATCCGGCTGGATGTCTCCGCGCAGGCTGAACGTCGCGTCATCGCCTAGAACCAGCGGCTCCGCCTTGCCATTCCGAACCAGCGCCAGATTCGACTGCTCCTCCACGATCTGCTGCACGTCGAACGGCACCGGTTGGATATAGCCGGAAGTGCCCGCCGGCTTCAGACCGAATCGCTCGTATTCGCCCGCGACGTAACGCGCGGCTTTCAGGTGTTCCGGGCTTCCAGTGTTGCGGCCCTGCATTTCGTCGCTGGCCAGATACTGGATGTGCGACCACCAGCGCTGGCCTTCCGCATTGAAGTCAACCGTGGCGGCCAGCAGCACGCCCGCGCTGGCAAACATGAATAAATGGGATTGAATTTTCATTGTGCAACCGCCTTGGCGGCTTTGAATTCCGCCCGCCGCGCGCGTAGTTGCGCGCCATGACTCTCGGCATGTTCCGCCATGAGCCGCAGCAGCTCCCGCAAAGTCATCCGGCCGCGGCCGGAATGGCTCCCCGCGCGCTCGAACGCGCTTTCCGGCAGATCCTTCAATAATTCGTAGTTCTCGCCGCGAATGCGCCGGAACGTTTCCAACGACTGTGAGGGCTTACGTCGCGCGTAATCCAGATTCTTGCCCCAGGCGTCGTGATCCCAGACCTCCAGTCTTGGATTTTCTTCAGCCAGGATCTGGCGCATACGCATGGTGGCGACGATCTCGGCATCCGATAGATGCGCCACGATCTGCCGGATGCTCCATTGTCCCGGCTCAGGAACGAAATCTAACTCCGAACCCGCAGCCCCGGTAATCGAAACAGCAACCAGCTCGGGCCCGCGGCGGAATCGCTCTAGAAGATCTGAAATTTCACTCATACACGTCTAATTATTATGGCGCGCTGGCCCCGCGCGTGCTCTGGCGCGGTTTCCATGCAACGCCCGGTTGGACTGTTGCGCCGTCCGCCTGCGGCACAATGAAAGCAGGATGGCCAAGCGAGTCCTCCTGATCGGCGCTACCACCGGCTATCAGACCCGTGTCTTTGCCGGCGCAGCCGAGCGCCTGGGTTACGAGCTGGTGCTCGCCACCGACCGCTGTCATATCCTAGATGACCCCTGGGGAGATCAGGCGATCCCCCTGCGCTTTGAGGATCCCCAACGTGCGGCTTCGGCGCTGGCCGAAAAGGCGCGCGTGGATGGAATTGTTGCCGTAGGCGACCGCCCGGCCTATATTGCAGCGCTCGCGGCCGAACGCATGGGACTCCCTTACAATTCCTCACCCTCTGTCGAAGCAGCGCGCGACAAGTTTCTCGCGCGAGAGCGATTCCGCAGCGCCGGAATGCGGGTGCCCGAATATTTTCGCGCTCTGATCTCGGACGGCCCCGAATGCGCCGCCGATCGGGCTTCGTATCCGTGCGTGCTCAAGCCCCTCACGCTTTCCGCCAGCCGCGGGGTCATTCGAGCCAACAATCGCCCCGAATTTCTGTCTGCCTTCGAGCGCATTGCCGCCCTGCTCGCCGACCCCGAAATCGAGCGTCTTCACGATGATCAGAACCGCTTTATACAAATCGAGCAGTTCATTGAAGGTCGTGAATTTGCTCTGGAAGGAATTCTCATCGATGGCCGCTTGCGCGTTTTAGCCGTCTTCGACAAGCCCGATCCCCTGGACGGTCCCTATTTCGAAGAGACCGTCTATGTCACTCCTTCGCGCGAAAGCGCGGAAACGCAGCACGGGATTGTCCGTGCGACGGAGCAGGCCATCTGCGCTTTAGGCCTCACTCGGGGGCCCGTGCATGCCGAGATGCGCGTGAACCGTCACGGCGTATGGATGCTGGAAGTGGCGGCGCGGCCCATCGGCGGCTTGTGTGCCCGTATGTTGCCGGGCCTCGAAGAACTGATTCTGCGGCACGCCGCGCGCGAGGACGTATCCGCTTTCCCGATGCCCACCGATGCTGCGGGCGTAATGATGATCCCAATTCCGCGTGCCGGCATTTACGCTCGTGCCGGAGGGCTGGACGATGCGCGCTCGGTCCCCGGGATCGAGGACGTCATCATTACCGCGAAGGAAGGACAAAAACTGCTGCCGCTGCCGGAGGGCAGCAGCTATCTCGGATTCATCTTTGCGCGGGGAGGGTCGCCGGCCGAGGTGGAAACCGCACTGCGCACGGCACACGCAATGCTGCGCTTCGAGATTGCCGCGGCCTTAACCGTGGTGCAGCTCTAACCCTTGGCCTTCGGCGGAACGTAACCGGGCGGCAACGCCGCGCCTTCGCCGAAGAAATAGTCTTCCATCTGCTTCAGGAGAAACTCTTGCGCCTCCTGCGTCCCGAGGTTGAGGCGGTATTCGTTCATAATCATCTTCATTTGTTCGAGCCACATCTTCCACGCCTCTTTCGACACGTTGTCGTAGATCCGCTGGCCCAGAGGATGGTTATCGAATGGAACCTCGTCGAGGCCGACCATCTCCCGCTGAAATTTTACGCAGAATACCTTGCGTTTGCCGGTCTCGTCCTCGATTCGAGGGCCAACCATTCCGCTGCCACAGCCCATGGAAGTTCTCCTTTGCCAGTCTCTGAAAATTAGGATAACAGGCTGGCAAAGGGCAGCCGCCGCGAAGGACCGCGAAGTCCATGGTGGGCCCACGCAGGCGCGTGAGTTTGAACGCTGCTACGCTACCTGCGACTTCCTCGCCGCCGATTTCTTGCCTTCCAGGTATTCGGATAGCTTTAAAGGACTTCGCGCGCCTTTTTCCATCGAGCGCTGCACGGCCTTCTGATACCTGCGCAGCGTTTCCCGTTTCACTGGCTCCTTGACATTGCACGTCTCGATGTCCAAGAGTATCTCTATCTCCCACGACTGGAAGGTGTTACGGTTTAGAGTGCCGCGCACCAGATCCTGCAATAGCTTGTTAAACCGGTTCAGCACCACTTCAGGATCTTGGTTCTCGACGGACATATACATAAGGGGTATCGGCGGGAACCCGGAGAACCTTAGGTGCCGCCCCGCATGAATTGTTAGGCAAAACCCCGAGTGCGTGCTTCCCGCCGCGCCCACGGCGCTATCGGTTGGCTGCCGGCGCGTCAGGCGTTGCCGTCACCCACTGGGAATTCAGCGTGGTAGCGTGCACCTTCTTTTCGTAGAAGATGAAGGTCCCCACGTAAGGGTGCAGGCTCAGGTGGATAGACCTCTTATCGTCTTCAACCGCATTGACCATGCTGGCCGCGAAGGGAACACGAACGCCATTCAGCTCCAGCCAGCGCAGCTGCACGCCGATTTCAAAATAATCCTTGGGCTTCGCGGCATGCTGCGCGAACGTCAAAATGCGGCCCCGCACGCGCGTGCCTTCCGGCGCCAGGACTTTCCCGCTGGTATCCGTAATGGGAGAACGTAACACGCCCTCTATCGGATCTCCCGCCGCCGCACGGTCCGAATCGATCGGGGTCACGATCCGGCAGTCAAAGGCAAGGCCTGGCGGAATGCTGGCTGGCGGCGCGCCGGTCGACGTGGTGCCCGCATCCTTGGACTGATCCGCTTCCGCGATATCAAAGCGGAGCACCGATTCACCCACGTATTCCCGGCAACTCGAATAATCGCTAACGCTCTCCATCGCCGCGCCATTTCGATCCATCGCCATCGAAGCAGCTTCGCTCGGGATCAGGACATCGGCGTTTCCCATGCGCAAATGGCCGTACTCCAGCTCCTTGCTGACTTGGCAGTAGCCGGTCTGCTCCGGCAGCACCGCGGATCGCGCGGTCACCCGCGCTAATTCGCCGGATTGCGCATCCAGGAAGATCGATCCATCGTACGCCGTCACGAAATTTTCCCAAGCCACTTTCACGGTGTATTGGCTGCTCTCGGCCGGCGTCTGGTAAGAAAACTCCAGCAGGCGTTTTCCGCCCACGCTGCGTTCCCCCTCAAAGTGCATGCTGGGATGATCGTTGAAGATGGCCGCCACCAGCGAACCGAAATCCCCCATGCTGGTCTGTCCGCCCCCGACCAGCTTGTGAAGATCGTCTTCTTCAAAGCGCGCCGCACCTACCCAGGAATAAACCTCGTGTTTATCGGCGATGGCCACGTCCACGCGCAAGCGGTCGGAGGAAATTTGCGCCGAGCCGTGTTTCCCCGGCGCGCTCGCCTTGACCGTTTGATCGCAGCTCGGCGGATGTTTGCCGGCCGCGCCGCCCGCATAGGTCCGGCGCACTATGGTCTGAACGCAAGTAAAATTCGGCAGATGGCTGACGCGCTCCAGCACGCGTTCCCGCGCGCGCTGGTAGAGTTCGTTCGGATTCGCCACCGTCTGCGCCGACAGCAGCGCTGCCGCTGAAAACAAAACGAAACCGCGCACGATGAGAACACTCCGCGCCTTCGCCATGTCAAGAAATTATCGCAACTTGCGAGAGAATAGGAAACGGAGCCGCTCATGCCCGACCAAAAATTCGACCAGCCGCGCATTGCGCTGAACCGCATTTACACCAAAATGGGCGATGAGGGCGAGACGCACCTGGCGGGCGGCCAGCGTGTCGCCAAAGATTCCGCGCGCATCGATTGCTACGGCACCGTGGACGAGCTGAACGCGTTCGTCGGCATGGCATGTGTTTCAGCCGCCGAGCGCGTGCCCGGTCTGGCCGCCATCCTCCGCCGCGTGCAGCACGAGTTGTTCAACCTCGGCTCCATCCTAGCGACGCGCCCCGACGACGTGCATCCGAAGCAAGCCCGAATCACGCCGGCCGAAATCCGGCAGCTCGAGAAAGAGATCGATCAAGCGAATGCCGAATTACCGCCGCTGCGTTCCTTTGTTCTGCCGGGCGGCTCGCGCCTGAATACCGAATTGCACGCCTGCCGGACCATCTGCCGCCGTGCCGAACGAGCCGCTGTCCGCCTGGCCCGCGAAGAGCAGATCCCGCCCGAAACGGTTCAATACCTCAATCGGCTCGGCGACGCATTTTTTGTCTGGAGCCGCTGGGCCAACCATGTCCTGGAAATCGACGAAGTTTTGTGGGAACCCAATCAGGCCGCCTCGGCCCTCGACGGCGAGTAACTGCTGCGCCCGTGCAACAATGACCCGGAATTTCGGTACGCATGATCGCTGGCGCGTCCATGCCCGCGCGTTGGGGTACAGTTGTTCTGAATGAACCGACGGAATTTCCTTTTTGCCTCCGGTGCCGTGCTGGCGCCGCTTTCCGCCGCGCCTGGCCAGACCTCGCGCAGCATTTTGGAGCTGCGCTACATGCGTATGCGCACCAGTCCCGACAACCAGATGCAGCGCACCAGCGATTTCCTGCGCTCGGCCGTTCCCGCGCTGAAGCGCTCCGGCATCTCGCCGGTCGGTTTCTTCGCCAGCGTTATCGGTGAAGAAAGCCCGTTCATCCTCGCTCTGGCCAGTTTTCCCAGCCTCTCTGCGATGGAAGCGGCTCGCGCCAAAGAAGCCGAGGACAAGGAATACCGCGCACTGCTCAAGGCGTACACCTCCGCCCCGGCGCGCGGCTACGAGCGTTTGGACAGCTCGTTGCTGCGCTGTTTCGAAACGATGCCGGACGTCGAAAACCCTCCGGCGGACGGCCAGCGGCCACCGCGCGTTTTCGAGCTGCGCATGTATGAGTCCACCTCGAGCGCCACGCTGGCGCGCAAGATCGACATGTTCAATACCGGCGAAATCAAGATCTTCAAGCGGCTCGGAATGCAACCCGTTTTCTGCGCCGAAACCATCGTAGGCGCGCGCATGCCCAACCTGGTGTACATGCTCGCGTTCGATAATCTGGCGGCCCGGGAAAAACTCTGGCAGGCCTTCGGCGCCGACCCGGAATGGCAAAAGCTGCGCTCGCTGCCCGCAAACAACGATACCGAGAACGTTTCAAACATCAGCAATTCGATCTTGCGTCCGCTGCCGTTCTCCGACATACGCTGACGCAACCCTGGGCGGCATCGTAGCGTCTAAGGGTGGGGCGGTATGCGGGCAAGTACAAAGAGATACACCCTGGCTGTCGCGGTTGTCGTGGCTGCGTTCGGCTCGATTTCCGGCGAAATTGCCGCGCGCGCCATCTCGGCCAACATTCAAGGCAGGCACATGCCGTTCGGCACGGTGCTTGACCCGATTTTTGCTTCGTCCGCAAGCCAATCCATCGTCGGATACACGCGCTGCGGCGATTCGGCCATCTGGACCGGCCACTACCTGGCCGCCGAATCGTTCCGCTACAAGGTAACCAGCGACCCGGATGCGCTCGCCAATGCCCGCCGCGCCTTGGCCGGCCTCAAATCTCTCGTCGATGTGACCGGCACGGACCTGTTGGCGCGCTGCCTGGTCCCCATGAGTTCCCCCTTCGCCGCAGGAATTACCCACGAAGAAGCCGCTAATGGAATCCACAACAGCGGCCAAAATTTCTGGATTGGAAATACTTCCCGCGATCAGTATCTCGGTGTCTTTTTCGGCCTCAGCGTTGCCTATGACTTCGTGAATCAACCCGACGTGCGCGCCAGCGTTCAGGCCTTAGCTACTCGTATGCTGAATTTCCTTCTCGGCCATGCCTGGACGATTGTCATGCCCGACGGCAGCGTTACTACCACGTTCATCATCCGCCCGGACGAGCAATTGACAATCCTGCAGATCGGTAAACAGGTCAATTCGGCCCAATTCGCCGGCCCGTACCAAAATCTCGCCTCCGCCGAAGCCACGCTCGCCATCACACCTGTCGCCTTGGAATCCCAAGACGACCGCAGCTCGTATTTCAAGTTCAACCTGGATGCCATCGACTTCTTCAATCTGATCCGGCTCGAAAAGGACCCGCTCCTCCTGATTCAATACCGCGCCGCGTACAAGTTTTATCGCGACGCCACCAAAGATCATATGAACCCCCACTTCAACATGATCGACCGCGCGCTGAATGGCCCCGATGCGACGCGCGACGCCCAAACGGTCACGTATCTCAATCAAACGTTGCAGCGTCCCACTCGCGACGTGTACGTGGATCTGCGCGGCCAATACCCTTCTTGCGTCAGCTCGGACCAGTCCTGTAACCCGATCCCGATCCCGCAGCGCGTCCCCACCGACTTTTTATGGCAACGCAGCCCGTTCCAACTGGTCGGCGGGGGTTCCGGCACCATCGAGAGCGCGGGCATCGATTACATCCTGCCTTACTGGATGGCCCGCTATTACGGGGTCGTCCCGGACGGCAATTTCCCAGGGACCATTCATAAGCGCATCTGAGCGCGCGGTATTCCTGCGCGGTATGTCACTATAGTTGTGTCATGACGCCACAAGCTCCGCCGAAATTTCAGTTGGTGAACACCGCGGATTACCGCGAAAGCTACGCCAACAGCGTCCAGATCCGGGTCAACCTCTGGGATTTCTTTCTGATGTTCGGAACCGTCAATCAGGCCGCGCCCGATAGCGTCATGATCCATAACTTTCAGGGAATCTACATCAGCCCGCAGCAAGCCAAGGCGTTGTTGAACGTCCTGACGCAGAATATTTCCCAATACGAGGCCACCTTCGGCGAGATCAAGTTGGAGCCTCACGCCCAAGTCAGCGCAATTCAGTGAAGCGGGGCGCGTTTTCCTTCGCGCTAATCATCCTCGCCGTTGGCATCGCGCACACGCCCTATCTGCGCCTACCTTATTTCTGGGACGAAATGGGCCAGTTCATCCCCGCCGCGCTCGACATCTTCCACGATGCGGCTTGGGTCCCGCATTCCACGGTTCCCAATGCGCACCCACCCGGCGTCATGGCTTACCTCGCGCTGGTTTGGACCATCTTCGGGTATTCGATCCCAGTCACGCGCGCGGCTATGTTGCTGGTTGCGAGCCTGGCCGTATTCGTCACGTTCCAAATGAGCCGCCGGTTGAGTCCCGCGTGGGCATTCGTGCCCGTGATTCTGTTGCTCCTCGATCCGCTGTTCTACACCCAGTCCATGCTGGCTCAGCTGGACATGCCGGCCATGCTCTTTACGCTCGTGGCCTTGCTGTTTTTTCTCGAGGCGCGCTATAAATCCGCGGCCCTGGCCTGCACAGCGCTGGTATTGACCAAGGAAACCGGCCTGCTCCTGCCGCTGATTTTGGGCAGCGTGCTTTGGCTCCATCCCTCGACTCGCAAGCAGGCCTGCTGGTTTGCCGCGCCGTTCGCCGTGTTGGCAATTTGGTTCTTTTTCCTTTGGCGCGCTACCGGACATGTGTTCGGCGATGCCGGATTCACGCACTACAATCTCGGCTATGCCCTGCACCCGGTCCGCGCCTCCGCGTCGCTGATCCGGCGGATCTACTATCTTTTCATTGCCGATTTCCGCTGGGCTGGCTCGATCGCAATCCTTGTGGCGTGGCGGCGCGTCAAACTCTACCGCACGCGCGCTTGGCAAATCGTCTGGCTCTTTATTGCGGCGCACACAGTGATGGTCAGCCTGATCGGAGGCGCCGAGCTCGAACGGTATTTGCTGCCCGTCCTCCCACTCGTCTATATCGCCATGGCGGCGGCTTGGAGTTCCATATCCGTCCGGGCGCACGTCTCCGCATTCGCAACCGTCTCCGCTGGCCTGCTACTCGGTTTTTTTGTCAACCCGGTCTTCCCATTCCCTTACGAAAATAACCTCGCGATGGTGAATTTCGTCGAGCTGCATCGCGACGCCGCCCGCTATCTCGAGCGTGCCTACCCGGACCAGACCATCTACACCGCCTGGCCGCTCACGCAAGCTCTGCGCGATCCCGTCTTCGGGTATGTCACCCGAAAAATGAACGTGGCCGAAACGTCCGACCTCCGTGCGTCGACGCTGGAAACCATCGAGCCGCAACGAGTGAAAATCCTGGTCCTTTATTCACGAACCTGGGAGCCCGAATGGGGCGTCCTTCGATCGCCGCTGGTCCGAAAATTTCTGGCCCGCTATTACGAGTACGGCCCCGAAATGACCGCCGCGCAAGTCCGCCAGCACTTTGGCCTGATCACCGTGCAGCGGTGGACCCGGCGTGGGCAGTGGGTGGAGATTTATGCCCGCGAGAAAAGCACCAGCGCCGCCTCGCTGCACCCGGCTTGGCCTCCTGCCCACGAGGCTAAAAGGTGAAACGCAGCTGCATTTCCAGCCGCCGGTTATTCGCGTTTTCGTAAAATCCCTCGCCATTCGGCCCACCGGCGATCTGCGTGGCCGATCCGAACAATGGCGAAGTAATGTTCCCGATAATCGGCCCGGGATTGGTGTGATTCAAGAGATTTCGCACCGACAGGCCGATGCTCAAGTTGTAGCGGTGCCCGCTGGATGGATCGCCGATGATGCCTCGCAATCCACCGCCCGACGCCGGCGCTGCCACTGCCCCACCGGTTCCCGCCGGCACACTGGCCGGCGGCTTCGCGGCCGATTCCTTCCGTGCTCCGAACCCCACTGATTTCGCGATCCGCAGGTTTACGCCGATCTGCCCCGGTCCCCGTCCCGCGTTGCGTCCAATCAGAGCCTCACCCGCAGAGGGTCTTGGATCCAACAATCCGTAAGGCGTCTCGATCAAGCCCGGCTTGCTCGGATCGGTTGCCACTCCAGGGCGTCCGTTGAACAGCGTTGTGCCGTAAAGATCGCTTCCCGCCGTCAGATTGAAGGGCGCCCCCGTCTGCGCGACCACAAACGGGCTGACGCGAATGTTCCACCGGAAGTTAATCGATCCGCCCGTAGTAATGCGGTGCCGCACGTCTGTAATCGCGGGTCCGTATTCTCCCGAGAAATTGTAAGGGTTCGCGGGAAACGTCCCGACGCCGTCGCTGTTGCTCATGGCGCGGTTCAGCACGTAAAATCCGAACAGCGAGAAGCCTGCATTGATCCGGCTGTTCAGGTTCACAATTAGCTGGTTCTGGTTGTAAAGCCCCGACGACTCCATCAGGAAAATCGGATTGGTGACCCCATAGGGAAACGCGCCGATTCCCGGCAGCGGCGCATTGATGTCGTTCGAGCGCAGGACGTGAACGCCATGCGAATTTGCGTACGTCACTGCGAGCGTCGTGTTCGCGGGCAATTGCCTTTCTAGCGTCAGGCCGGACTGCATCGTGTACGGCGCGCGCACACTCCGGCTGACCTCCTGAATCACCTGCGTCGATCGAAATCCCGCCAGCGTTGCCGCCGGGGGAATTTCGGGAAAGAAATCCGGATTCGTAATCACGTACTGCTGTTGAACAATCCCGTCGTAACGTTCCGCCGCCAGGGTATTCGCGAGCGCAAACCGGTCGTAGAAAATTCCGAAACCGGCGCGCAGTACCGTCGTGGCGCGCGCGTTCGGCCCACCGGCGCCCGGCGCCCATGCCACTGCGATTCGGGGCCCGAGGTCGCGCCAGTCGTGAATGTTCGTCTGCACCTCATACCGGAGCCCCAGGCTGAGCGTGAGATTCGGCCGAACCCGCCAGTCATCGGTCGCATACGCGCCCAAGTCGAACTGGCTTACCGTAAGCGCCGGCTGGCCGGCGTTGATGCTGAACTGTGTCGCCCCTCCGCCCAAGGCGCGGATCTGCGATGCCGTATAACCCAGCGATTGGAACAGCAGTGTGCGCCGGTATCTTTCAATGGATGTGATCGGCGCCAGCAAAGGCTGGCCGTTCGCGCCGGCCACCGGCTGATTGGTTGCGTCCAGCACCGGCTCGAGATCGCCGCCGCCAAACGTGAATGTCCCGTTGAAATTCAACGGCTGAATATTCTGGTCAACCTGCTCGCGCACCCGGAACCCGACGCGAATGGAGTGCGTGCTGTGGGTTATATAGGTGTTGTTTTGCGCCTCGTAATAGGTGAACGTGTCGAACGTCTGCCCGAATTGCGATCCGCCGCCGTTAAATGCGCCGAGTACCTGCATTTCAGGCCCTGCCGAATTGGCCGCGATCTGCTGCGCGTTGCGGTTGTACTGGAAGCGCGTTTCGTTAATCGTCGAACCAAGTACCGCCGTCGCGGTCGCTTGTACCAGTTGATTGGTGTACTGCATCCGATATCCGCGCGCGGGCAGATCCAGGCCGCCGACGCCGTCGTCGGGAATTTCGGCGTGTGTGTAGCTGTAGCGCACCGTAGCCGTCAACTTGTCCGTGAGCTGATGATCGATGCGCGGGTTCAGGCGCAAAAACCGCTGCGGCGTTGAAATGAATCCGGCGAACGGCTGGATCGCAAAAGTTTTCGGATCTACCGTGACCGCATTGAATATGAACCCGTTGTCCACGACGTTTCTTTGAAAATCCAGAAAAAACGACGCCCGGTGCGAGAGCGGGCCGCCCACATTGCCTTCGATCTCGTTCAGCAGAAAAGGCGCCTTTTCCGGCGCATATGGATTGCGCGTGTTCCAATAGTCGGTTCCCAGGTTGTAGTCGACTGTGCCTCTATACCGGTCCGCGCCCGGTTTCGTGAACACCTCGACGCGCCCGTAGCCGAGCTTGTCGAACTCGGCCGAAAATGGATTCTGATTGATCCGAACCTCGCGAATCGATTCCTTGGGCGGAAGCTCCGCCCCGCTGAAGCCGTCCACGAAAATCGCGCCGCCGCTCGGCCCCGCCGAGGGCCCCGCGAGCGCCTGCAAGTCCGATTGCAGATCGTCCGGATCGTCCGACAACGCCTGAAGATCGTCCCCGCGTAACACCACAGCACTGGCGTTGTTGGCCGCATCCGTGCTAACTGTCGGCCCCGGACTATCCTGGACGGTCACCTGCTCCTGCACGGCTGCCAGCGTTAGCTGAAGATGCAGCGTCTGGATACCTGCCTTCAGCGCGATTGCGGCTGGCTCCGGCTGCGAGAAATCCCGCGCGCTGGCACGAACCGTATACGTGCCGGCCTGTAGGCCGGAGAATGTGTACGCGCCATTCTTATCCGTTGTGGCTGCTTTCGAAGCTCCATCGGCAGCCGTCACCGTCACCTTGGCGCCGGGCACAACGGCTCCGCTGGGATCCGTCACCGTTCCGTGTAGCGTCACGATTTGCGCCCACAGCGGTGACACCGCGCCTACCGTGACCAGGAACCAGCGGAACCACATGAACACGAGTCGACTCAGTCTATCAAATGGCTCCATTCTAGAATCGCTTAAGTCCTGCGCTGAACAAGCGTGTATCGAAAAGAAAGCCGCAGCCGCGCGTCGTGTCCGCTTCCCTTGCCCAACAGGACCAAAGTTTGACCTACTTCCTTCCCCTGCTGTGATAGGCCCGCCCGGACAGTTCTATTCCTTCGAAGCTTATACCCATTTGCGTTGCCAGACCCAGGAACTTGCGCTTAGCCTCGCAAGCGGTTGCGCCTTGGGTGCGTGAGAGCACGCATCCGCGCGGCGGATTTTACTGAAAATACAGTGGTTGCGCGTTTGGCATGCGATGCGCAATCCCACCAGCAAGTTCCTCCACTCTGACAAGGAGTAATCAATCAAATGCTCATAAAAATCTATAAGTGTATTTCTGCCCGCAGCACATGCCTTCTGGTGCTACTACTGATCGCAGTCTGCGCGGCAAACGTTTACGCCCAAAGTCTTCAGGCCCAGCTTGCCACGCGGCCCATGACTCGCGACGACATCGCTGCCTACGGCCTCCCCGCCACCATGGAGTTGACCGGCGGCCTGAAAACGGTGGGCGTGGGCCAGCCCGTTCATCTGGAGGCCGAGGTCGACATCAACGTGCCGGCTTCGCAGATATCCAGTGTCACCTGGTCGCTGTCCAGCAAACCCGCCGGGTCCAGCGCGGTGCTCGAAGACAGTCCGCTCGGCGCCAACGTGCCCGTATATCTGCCGTCGGACAGGGTCATTTATCAAGTGGCGGGCCGCAAGCTACTGCGCCCCGATAAAGCGGGAATCTACAACATCAGCGCCACCGTAACTACGGCCGGTTCTGGCGTCGCAACGCTTTCTGTCATGATCACCGCCAGCACCTACATGGGAGTGGGCGCCTGCTCGGGATGCCACAGCAATGGTCCCGCCGGAACCGCCTGGTCGATGGTAAATGACTGGTCGAAAACCTTGCATGCCGAGGTATTCAAAGACAACATCAACGGTGCCAATGGAACCACCTATGCCAGCAGTTGCTGGGGCTGCCATACGGTCGGCTATGACACCAACCCCGCGGCCGTAAACGGCGGCTTCGATGACGTGATGGCGCTACTGGGATGGACTCCTCCCGCCGTCATGCAGCCCGGTAATTGGGATCAAGTTCCCGCGGCGCTGCAGAATGTCTCCAATATCCAGTGCGAGAATTGCCACGGGCCCGGCTCTACCCACATTGCCTCCGGCGGCGATCCGCGATTAATTTCCAAAGACACCACTGCCGGTGCTTGCGTTCAATGCCACTCGGCGGCAACGCACCATATCAAAGGCATGGAGTGGGGGAACTCACTGCACGCCGTTACCACGCGCGATCCGTCGGGCGCCGGCCGCGCCGCTTGTGTCGGTTGTCACACCAACAATGGCTTTATCGACCGGATCAATGGCGTTCCTGGAGCTGACCTCTCTTATGACGCGATCAGTTGCCAGACCTGCCATGAGCCCCACGGCGAAACCACCCCGGCCACGGCCGCACACCTGGTCCGCACTCTGGGTCCAGTGACGCTGGCCGATGGCACGAAGGTAACCACCGCCGGAGCCGGCACGCTCTGCATGAATTGCCACCAGAGCCGCCAAAACGCCGCTGTCTACGCCGCCAAGACCACAGGTAGCGCTTACTTTGGCCCCCACGACGGCCCACAAGCCGACATGCTGACGGGCACCAACGGCTTCACCTATGGCAAGAATATCCCTAGCTCCGCCCACGGCGATGTGGTCGCGGATACTTGCGCAAATTGCCATATGCAGAGCCCCGCCGCTACCGACCCGGCGCTCGGCCAAGTCGGCGGCCACACGTTTAAGATGAGCTTTGCCGGCACCGGCAAGATTCCGGCCGTGCAAATGGTTGCCGCTTGCCAGGGCTGCCATGGTCCGGACGTCACCAACTTCAACTTCCCGTTGATGGATTACGACGGCGACGGCGATATCGAAGGTCTGCAAACCGAAGTGCAGCACTTGCTGGATCAGTTGGCTGTCATGCTGCCGCCGGTGGGACAGGCTAAATCGAGTCTCAATATCGATGCGACCTGGACACAGCCTCAACTCGAAGCTGCTTACAACTATCTCTTTGTGCAAAAGGACGGCAGTCTCGGAGTCCACAACATGGCCTACACCGTGGGCCTGCTGAAAGCTTCCATCGCTGACCTTAAGGCGAAAAGCGGCCAATAACCGCGGCTCGCCCAAATGCGGGCAGTCCGTTTCACGTTCGGCCTTTGGGTCGCCTCGCGGCCCGAAGGCCTTTTTTTTCTGAAACCCCAACTGAAAGCATCCCGCTCGACCCGCGCTCCTCGTCTCCGTCCCGCCCGTCCCTCGCGTTCCGCCCGTCCGTCGTCTCCGCCCGTCCGTCGGGTCCCGCCCCTCCCGTCCGTCCCTCGCGTTCGTCCCTTGCCGCCCGCCCGTCGCGACCGTCCCGCCGAAGCTGCTATGCTGGTTTTGTCCTCGTAGAGGCGCGGACGCCATTAGTACCCGCTAGCGCGATTCCGGGAAGCTCCGGTGCTGCGGCGAAAGGGGCGATTGAATTCCGCCGAAATCGGCCGCGGCAGCTTCGCCCGGTGCGGTTGGGGGGCCAGGCTAATACCTGCCCACTGTCATCGCGATCTCGTGGAACTGGGATCGGGTGGAGCGCTACCGGGAAGCGCGTGGTCCGCCACGCGACTTATCCCTCCTCCATCCCTTCTCGACGGAAATCATGAATGCTTTCGAACTAACGCGCGCGTTGGTCGACGTTGAATCGATCACCGAGAACGAAGAAGCCATCGGCAATCTGCTCTTCGCCCGGCTCTCCGAGCTGGCGTCGCAGCACGACGGCCGCGTGGAGCGCATGCCCGTCGAGCCGCATCGCTTCAACGTCCTCGCTACCTTTGGCGATCCCGTCGTGACCCTGTCCACCCACATGGATACCGTCCCGCCGTTCTTTCCGTCACGGGAAGATAGCGACCACATCTGGGGCCGCGGCGCCTGCGATACCAAAGGCATCATCGCCTCCATGATTTTTGCCGTGCGCGAGCTTCTAGAATCAGGGCAGCGAAACCTGGCGCTACTCTTCGTAGTCGGAGAGGAGCGCAACAGCACCGGCGCCATCGCCGCCGAAAAACATCCACGCGGCTCGAAATTTCTCATCAATGGCGAGCCTACCGAGAACAAGCTCGCGCTCGGCTCCAAAGGCGCTCTCCGTTTCGAGCTCACCGCCAAAGGGAAGATGGCTCACTCGGCTTATCCCGAGCTGGGCGACTCCGCCATCGAGAAATTGCTGGACGCTCTTGAGCAACTCCGCCGCCTGCCGCTCCCGAAGGACGACGTCCTGGGCCAGAGCACGCTCAATATCGGCACCATATCCGGCGGGCGCGCGCCTAATGTAATCCCCGACCACGCCGCCGCGGAAATCTTCATCCGCCTGGTGGATGACGGCAATTCTACCCGCGAAGCCGTAAAGCGGGCCATCCAGGAAAAGGTTCATCTCACCGAGTTGCTCCGCACCCCGGCCGTCCATCTCGGCTCTCTCCCGGGTTATGACACCACCGTGGTGGCATTCACCACCGATGTCCCATGGTTCGGCCACGCCTGGGGCAAGCCTTACCTGCTCGGCCCCGGCTCCATCCATGTTGCGCACACCGCCGAAGAGCGCATCCCCAAGCAGCAGATCCTGGAGGCCATCCAAATTTATAAACGAATGGTCAAACAGCTACTGAACTCATGACGCAAGGAACGGATTTATGAACGGGCAAAAAATCGAAGTCGGAATCCTGGGCGCGACCGGAATGGTCGGCCAGCATTTTGTGAAATTTCTGCAGAACCATCCCTGGTTCGAAGTGACTTGGCTCGGCGCCAGCGACCGCTCGGCCGGCAAGCCCTATTGTGAAGCTACTAGCTGGCGTTTGAGCGGCGTGATGCCGCCTATGGTGCAGTCTTTCCCCGTCGAGGAATGCAAGCCCGGCAACGCGCCCCGCCTCGTTTTCTCCGCCACCGATTCTTCGGTCGCCACCGAGATCGAGCAGGCTTTCGCGCGCGCAGGCCACGTTGTCGTATCCAACTCCAAAAACCACCGCATGGATGCCGATGTGCCCCTGCTCATCCCCGAAATCAATCCCGATCATCTCAAGATCATTCCGCTCCAGCAGCGTAAACGCGGCTGGAAAGGCATGATCGTAACCAACCCGAATTGCGCCACCATGGTTCTGGCCATGGCGCTCGCGCCGTTGAAACAGTTCGGCATCGCCACCGTGATCGCCACTACCATGCAGGCCATTTCCGGCGCAGGCTATCCCGGCGTCGCCTCCATGGACATCAACGCCAACGTCATCCCGTTCATCGGCGGCGAAGAACAGAAAATGGAGCAGGAAACGCAGAAAATCTTGGGCGACTTCAGCGGCGACGCCATCCACTCGCTGCCCGCCAAAGTGAGCGCGCACTGCAATCGCGTCCCGGTGGTCGACGGCCACATGGTCGCCGCCAGCTTTGCCTTGGAGCGGAAGCCTGCTCTGGACGAAGTGATCCAGGCGCTGACTAACTTCACCAGTGTTCCACAGCAGCGCAAGCTTCCCAGCGCCCCCGCTCAGCCCATCACCTACATGCCCCAGCAGGACCGCCCGCAGCCTCGACGCGACGCCGAACGCGACAACGGTATGGGGACCTTCGTCGGCCGCGTGCGCGAATGCCCCGCGCTTACTTACAAATTCATCGCGCTCCAGCACAACACCATCCGCGGCGCAGCCGGCGCCGCCGTCCTCAATGCCGAGCTCATGTATTCCGAGGGCCTGCTGGATTGACCCCCAGTTCCAAATTGATGGCACTTCCCGCGCGCCCGATCTCGGACGCTCCCTGTATCCCGCGCAGGAGCGCGCACGCCTCATGATCGTGATGAAATTCGGCGGTACCTCGGTCGAATCGGCGGAGGCCATCGAACGCGTCGCGGGCATCGTCAAATCGCGGCTGGACCGCAAACCCGTCGTCGTGGTCTCCGCGATGGGCAAAACCACCAACCGCCTGCTCAAAATCGCCGACCTGGCGGTCCACGGCCAGCGTGAAGAAGCGCTGCGCGAACTGGTCTCCTTGCGGGACTTCCATCTGCGCGAATCCGGCATGGAGCGCACCGTCGACGAGCACTTCCAGGAGTTGTCCGAACTCGCAAAAGGGCTGGCCGCTCTCGGCGAGTTGACCCCGCGCTCCGTTGACACCATCTCCAGCTTCGGCGAGCGCCTCTCCAGCCTCATCGTCACGAATTATTTCAAGCACCATGGCTTGCGGGCCACGCATCTCGATTCCCGCAAGGTTATTGTCACGGACCGCCGCCATACTCAGGCCGCACCCGATCTACAAGAATCGTACGCGCGGCTCGCCGCCGCTATTCCGCCCCTGCTCGAGGATCACGTCGTCGTCATGGGCGGATTCATCGCCGCCACTTCCGAAGGAATCACGACTACGCTCGGCCGCGGCGGTTCCGATTTCACCGCCTCCATCGTCGGCGCGGGCATCGGCGCCGACGAAATCCAGATCTGGACCGATGTGGACGGAATGCTCACCGCCGATCCCGGCGTCGTTCCCCATGCCCATCGCGTCAAAATCATCTCCTTCAGCGAAGCCGCTGAGCTGGCCTACTTTGGCGCGAAAGTCCTGCACCCTTCTACGGTGCTCCCTGCCATCGATCGGAACATTCCCGTGCTCATCCTCAACTCCCGCCGCCCCCACGTGGAAGGCACCCGGATCGTCGCGCAGGCGGTCTCAACCACCAACCTGGTCAAGTCCATCGCCTGCAAAGCCAAGGTCACGGTCCTCGACATCCACGCACCCCGCATGTTCATGGCGTACGGTTTCATGCGCCGCATTTTCGAAGTGTTCGAGCGCTACCAAACTTCGGTCGACATGATCGCCACCTCCGAAGTCAACGTCTCCCTCACCGTCGATCAACCGGAGCACTTGAAGGAAATTGTCAAAGACTTGCGCGAGTTTTCCGAAGTGTCCATTGAAGAAAATGAAGCGATAATTTGCATCGTCGGGGACAATATCCGTTACACTCCCGGCGTGGCCGCCCGCGTCTTCAAAGCGCTCGCAGGGGTGAACGTGCGCATGATCTCGCAAGGCGCGTCAGCCCTGAACCTCGGTTTCGTAGTCGCGGGCGAGGACCTGCGCGCCGCCGTCTCAGCTCTCCACGACGAATTCTTCCGCGACCTGGACCCGGAGGTCTTTGATGCATAAGCCCCACCGGGCCGCCTCGCACCATGCTTATCTGGACCTATGCCTAATCTAGCCATCGTCGGTTACGGCAAAATGGGCCGCCTCATCGACCAACTCGCCCCGGAATACAACTTCACGGTCACGGCCCGCATCGACATCGGTCGCGACGAATCGCTCTCCAACGCCGACGTCGCGGTAGAGTTCTCCACGCCAGCGGCCGTCCTCGAAAACATCCGCAAAGTCTCCGCCGCCCGCATACCTCTCATCGTCGGCACCACCGGATGGCTCGACCATATCGCCGAAGCCAAGTCCATCGTCGAGGCGAACAACTCCGCGCTCGTCTGGAGCCCCAACTTCTCGGTGGGCGTGAACGTCTTCAACCGCCTGGTCTCCGAGACTGCCCGGCTCCTGAAAAATGAAAAAGAATACGGCGCTTGGGCCTGGGAAATTCACCACATCACCAAGAAAGACGCCCCATCGGGTACACTCATCAAGCTCGTCGAGCAAATGAAAACCGCCGGATTCGATCGCCCCATCAGCGTTAGCTCCAATCGGGCGGGCGCACACCCTGGCACGCACGAGATCGGCTTTGACTCCGCCGCCGATACCATCACGCTCCGCCACACCGCGCGCAGCCGCGAAGGCTTCGCCCGGGGCGCTCTGAAAGCGGCACAATGGATTATCGGGCGCCGTGGATTCCACGAATTCAGCGACGTCCTCTTTGGAGGCTGACATGTTGTTTCACGGCTGCGGCACCGCATTAGTCACCCCGTTCCGCAAGGACGGCTCGCTCGATGAACCCACTCTGCGAGCATTGGTCCGGCGCCAAATCGATGCAGGCATCAACTTCCTCGTCCCCTGCGGCACCACCGGTGAAAACCCGACCCTCTCGCGCCGCGAGCACTTGCGCGTCGTCGAAATCACGCTAGAAGAAGCTCATAAGCGCGTCCCGGTCCTCGCGGGCGCGGGCGGCTACAACACCGCTGAAGTCATCGAGCTCGCTCGGGAAGTGCGCGCGCTCGGCGCTGACGGCATCCTCAGTGTCACGCCTTATTACAATAAGCCCACTCAGGAAGGCATCTATCAACATTTCAAAGCC
>Ga0209062_1000796_pt1 | contig 74627 bp, 63 predicted proteins | sample Coa_R2_2_FD_187158 | JGI IMG/M metagenome (GOLD analysis project Ga0209062, IMG submission 187158) | Surface soil microbial communities from Centralia Pennsylvania, which are recovering from an underground coalmine fire - Coalmine... | ecosystem: Environmental > Terrestrial > Soil > Unclassified... | reverse complement strand
AAACCATCCTTTCTGGCTGCCTGACACAGCCACGCGGCTCCCTCAGCCGATCTGCCCGGAGCGTGCGCGTCCGCCTTTGGGAGCGATACAGGCGGACGGCGCTGCCAGCCGGGAGGCTGGGCTGCCGTCTGCTGCCGCTCTCGATGGCTGACAACGCTCAGCCCGTCCAGAGGATGGGAGGCCGCGAGGGATGGTCTACCCAGGTGGTAGAATGACCCGTTAAGCCCCATCCTCCGGTGAATCCGGGGATGGGGTGAGTGGCGTCTGTGGTGTTGTTAGCACCTTGGGCGCCGTGCCGTTGTCTGGTCAAGAACGTAACCCCTGCACAATCGAGGGGCTAGAGAGAGTATAACGCCTGCTCTCTGAAATGTCAAGCCTGGGGCGTCAGCAGCCACTCATGACGTTTTCCTTTTTCGCCAGGACCGGCGCCCCACCCCATCGGTCACTGAAGTGGCCGCCAGGTTGTAGCCGCCAGCCATCCAACAATGGTTTTGTTTAAAAATACAACTTCATGAACCGTCGGCCTTTTTTTGTGAAGACAGGATCAGCACATGACACAGACCATTTCTCTTGGCAATACCGATCTCCAGGTTTCGGCGTTGGGGCTGGGAACCTGGCAGTGGGGCGATCACAGTACCTGGGAGTATGGCAAAGACTACGCGCAGGCTGATGTCGAAGCGGCCTATCGGGCGAGCCGCGCCGCAGGTATCACCTTCTTTGACACCGCAGAGATTTACGGCAGCGGCGTCTCCGAAACGATCCTGGGCGGCATGGTCCGCCCGGAGCGCGATCAGGTCATCGTTGCTACCAAGTTTGCGCCCTGGCCCTACCGGCTGACGGCGGGCGCGCTCCACAAAGCGCTGGACGCCAGCCTCAAGCGGCTGGGTCTGGAGCGGGTCGATCTCTATCAGATTCACTGGCCCTGGGGATCGCCCATCAGAATTGAGACGCTGATGAACGCCCTGGCCGACGAAGTGGAGCGTGGCCGCGTGCGCGCTGTCGGCGTCAGCAACTATACCGAGAAGCAGATGCGCCGCGCCCATGCCGCCCTGGCAAAGCGCGGCATTCCCCTGGCGTCCAATCAGGTGCAGTACAGCCTGCTGCATCGCCACCCGGAGCGCAGCGGCGTTCTGGCGGCCTGCCGCGAGTTGGGCGTGCGGCTCATTGCGTATAGTCCTCTGGCAAAGGGCGCTCTCACCGGCAAATACCACGAAGGCCCCAGAGTGAGCGGCAGTCGGCGCATGAGCGGCGTCTTTCGCGCCTCCGCGCTCCAGGCCTCGGCCCCGCTTATCAAGCTGCTGCGCGAAATTGGCGAGGCGCACGGCGGCAAAACCCCTGGACAGGTTGCCCTCAACTGGCTCATCCGCCAGGGCGCCTTGCCCATCCCAGGCGCCAAAAGCGCCGTCCAGGCTGCCAGCAACGCCGCCGCGCTCGGCTGGGAACTGACCGACGAAGAATTTGAGCGGCTCAGCGCGCTGCCTGCTGGCGGTTAAAACCGCGCCTATGGGCCTGCGGCCACCAAGTCGGCTTGCGCCGACTCCCCGCCCTGGCCTGCCGTCACGCGCTCGCTTTAACCCGCGAAGGCGGGTTTGTGGCGGAACGCCCATAGGCGCGGTTTTAACCGCCAGCGCTGAATACGACCGTGACCAATGGAAAAGGACTCAAGCAAGAGGATTTGGCAGATATTGCGCCGCAGGGCAGAATCTCGGAGATTCTGAGCGGCAAGCGGGCCATCAGCAAAGAGATTGCCAAAAGGCTGGCGCGGCGTTTTGGCGTCCACGCCGATGAGTTCCTCTAAACGCCATCCTCCTTACGCTCCAGAGGTGATGCGCCCAATCTTGTCAGCAAATATTTCAGTAAACCAGAGGCTCCCATCTGGCCCGGCGGTAATCTCCCAAGGGAAACTTCCAGGTGTGGGCACCGAGAACATGATGATCTGCCCATCAGAAGTGATGCGCCCAATCTTGTCTGACTCGGTAAACCAGAGATTGCCATCTGGTCCGGCAGTAATCCCTCGGGGATTGCTGCCCTCTGGTAGGAGGAACTCGGTGATCTTGCCTGCTGGAGTGATGCGTCCGATCTGGTTGCCGCTCGACTCGGTAAACCAGAGATTACCATCTGGCCCAGCGGCGATACCCCAGGGATGGGTGTTGGGTGTGGGGAGAGGAAACTCAGTGATCTTGCCAGTCGGAGTGATGCGTCCGATCTGGCTGCCGCCAAACTCGGTAAACCAGAGATTGCCATCTGGCCCGGCGGTGATCCCGTAGGGGCTGATGTCATACGTGGGCACTGGGAACTCGGTGATCTTGCCAGCCGGAGTGATGCGTCCGATCTGGTTGCCGCTCGACTCGGTAAACCAGAGATTGCCATCTGGCCCGGCGGTGATCTCGTAAGGGCTGTTGCCGGACGTGGACAGAGGGAACTCGGTGATCTTGCCAGTTGGGGTAATGCGTCCGATTCGATTGCCGTCGTATTCGGTAAACCAGAGATTGCCATCTGGCCCAACAGTTATCCCAGAGGGGCTACCGTCAGGTGTGGGCACCGGGAATTCGGTGTTCTTACCAGTTGGGGTGAGGCACCCAATCTGGTTGCCGCCAGTGACATCTCCAAGAATATCTGGCTCGGTAAACCAGATGTTGCCATCTGGCCCGACAGTAACTCCATCAGGATCACCGGGCGCGGGCAGTGGAAATTCAGTAATGGTTACAGTCGGAAGAGGCGTTGCAGTCGGTCTTGCTGTGCTTGTGGCCTTCGCACCTAACCCTGCCAATGGTCCCTTGCCCAACAGGCCCAGCCCGACCAGGCTGCTACTCACCACGACCACCAGAATGCCTGCCGCAAGTACCCTGACCCACTGCCGCTTTCCGCGCCCCAGCAGCCGCAGCAGGCGATAGTTCCCAAACTGCTGCCCCACGCGATCACTCATACGCCACCCCCGTAATCGTTCGATCAAGACTGGTAAACAGAGACTTGCTGCTTGTAGCTGTATTCTAGAGCGGTTGAGCAGCGGCGTCAAGAGTGCTGTATGTGTGGGCATGTACCTCAACCCGCGCCAGCGGGTTTCCTGGCCGCAGGCCCCTAGCGGCGAATTTATTCGCCTTGTGTGGTGTCAAGAGGCACCTCTGCCTATCAGGCTATTGACAGGCAGGCGAGAGCGCAGTAGACTCTCGGCAGACGGCCTGTGAAACAATCTGCCATGCAAGGCTTTGTCTACTTGATCGGTTTCTTTAATGAAAGGGGGCAGCGGTGGAAGAGAATGCGGGCAGTATTACGACCCGCCCATATTTGGGCCGGGCATAGAGACGCGGCGCTTGCCGTGTGCTTTCACCCCAAAGGAGATCACCTGGCAAGCTGTGGCGCCGATGGCCTCGTCTGCATCTGGCAGCCAGGCTTGCAACAGCCCATCCAGCGCCTGGCCCAAGGCGGCCAGCCAACTTCTCTCTTTGCTCTGGCGTTTCACCCGCGTGCTGATATACTGATAGGCGCCGCAGCCGATGGATACCTCTGGCTCTGGAACCACAGCATCGGACGCCTCGTAGACATCTGGGAGGGGCACACCGCCGAAGTCCTGGCCCTGGCGTTCAGCAGCGATGGGCGCCTGCTGGCCTCTGGCTCGGCAGATACTTCCGTTCTTATCAGGGACGCCAATCAAGGTGCCCCCCTGAACCGGCTCAATCATCCTGATACCGTGTGTTCGCTGGCCTGGTCGCCCAATGGACGCTATCTCATAACCGGCGCCCAGGACGGGCTGGCACGCCTCTGGAACCTCGCTGACAATCGGCCTCCAGCCACTGTGCTTCAGACGAATGGCTGGATCAACGCTCTCGCCTGGAGTCCCGATGGTCGCCAGGTAGCCTGTGGCCTGGAGACAGGGCAAACTATCCTGATGGAACTGCCTTCCTGGCACCCGTCTCAAGCGCTGAGTGGACACAAGGGCGGCGTTCTGAGTGCCGCCTTCAGCCCGGACAACCAGATACTTGTCACTGGCGGCGCCGATGGCACTGCCCGCCTGTGGGATGTTGCCACAGGTCGACTCATCGCCAGCGCCGGAGATCATCGCCAGGCCGTCACTGGCGTGGCTCTGGCTGCTCAGACGGTGCAGTATCGTCTTTTCTGGCTTGCCACCGCCAGCCGCGATAATCAGGTGTGTCTCTGGTCACTCGCCATTTTGCCATGAACTGGCGTTGAAACCGATGAAGCCATGAGCGCGCTAGAGCGGCGCCGCCCGCCGGGCGCGCTGGCCGGGGCGAAACCGCAGCGCCGCCTGAAATGCCTCCAGCAGTTCCCCTGCTGTCTGATAGCGGTCTTCTGGCAATGGCGCCAGCGCCCGCTTGAGGACCGCCAGCGCTGGCACCGGCAGATCAGGGCGGGTCGCTTGAAGTGGGATATTCGTCTTGATGGCTGCCCGGTGACGCAGCATCTGATTCAAAATCATGCCCACCGAGTAAACATCGCTGCGCTGCTCCGGCTGACCCTGCACATGCTCAGGCGCCATATAGAGCGGCGTGCCTGTCACCTGACTCAGCCCTGCCTGCCCTTTGCCCTGCTCCGCCGGACGGACCAGCCCAAAATCCGAGAGCAGCAGCTTGCCGCTCGCATCAATCAGCACATTACCAGGCTTCAGCGCCAGATGCGCCAGTCCATGCTGGTGGAGATAGTCTAGTGCCGGGCAGATTTGCTCCAGATAGCGCGCAATTTCATCCAGCATCAGCGGCCTTGACATGCGATCAAGCACCCCTTGCAGCGTGCCGCCCTTGAGATAGGGCATCACCAGATAGGGCAGGTAGCCCTCGATCCCGAAGTCCTGAATGGCGATAATATGCGGATGCGCTAACCGCGCCTGTTTTTCCGCTTCGCTGACAAAGCGCTTGCGGAACCAGCCATTGTACAGGTGCTTCTCTAGCAGCACTTTGATGACCTGTGGATAGGGTGTCGGCCAGAGGTCTTCGACCGTATACACCACCCCGACGCTGCCCTTACCCAGCAGCTCGCCCAGCCGATACCTGCCTCCCAACGTCCGCCCAGACAGTGGACCCGGTTCAGCCATACGCACTCCCCCCTTCGGAGCGGAGACAGATCAGAATGCACAGCTCACTCCATTTGCAACGCACGCCTCGTATATTGTAGAGTAACCTGATTGGTGTGTCAATAGAGTGAAAGTTCATTGCGCTCCAGCATTTCGCGTACTAACCCAGCAATTTCTATGCCGATCACTTCACTTGCTGCCTGCTCCATCTTGACGCCCACCAACCCGCGTGGTATACTGGTGGTAACTGAATACGAGACCGCTCGATCAATACCCCTTCTTGCACATCAGGGCATGACCCGTTGAGGGTATTGAAAGAATGTTGAAGGGGACAAAGCGCTTCGAGCGCCCAGTCAGCGAGCTAAGGACGGTGTGAGCTTAGCGTTGGGCGAGATGCGCAAGCCACCCTGGAGGTCTGTGATCCACCACGTTTCGACCCGTTGAGGGTATTGAAAGTGGAGGTCTGCCGGTGGCCCACCGTTAGCGGGGCGGCTGGTGTCGTGTACGCGCGAAGCCAGCACTGAGCGGGAGCTTTTTGGCTCCAAGTGAGGTGGTAACACGGGTCTTCAGCCCGCCCTCAGAGCAATCTGAGAGCGGGCTTTTTGTTTGGCAATGATTGCAGGATGAAGAAAGGACGACATCCATGACCGGAGACGAACTACGTCAATCATTCTTGAGCTTCTTTGCGGAGCGCGGGCACGCGATTATCCCTTCGGCGCCGCTGGTGCCCGAAAACGACCCAACCGCGCTCTTTATCAGCGCCGGCATGCAGCCGCTCGTGCCCTATCTGCTGGGCGAGGCGCATCCCAAGGGCAAGCGCCTGGCGGATGTGCAAAAGTGCCTGCGCACCGACGACATCGAGGAAGTGGGCGACATCAGCCACAACACGTTCTTTGAGATGCTGGGCTTCTGGTCGCTTGGCGATTATTGGAAGCAGGATTCGCTGCGCTGGACGCTGGAATGGTTTACGAAGGTGCTGGGGCTGGAGCAGGAGCGCATCTCGGTGAGCGTCTTCGCGGGCGACGACGACGCGCCGCGCGACGACGAGGCGGTGCAGGTCTGGCTCAGCCTGGGCATTCCGCCGGAACGCATCTACTATCTGCCCAAGAAAGACAACTGGTGGGGACCAGCGGGCAAGACCGGCCCCTGCGGCCCCGACTCCGAGCTTTTCTATGACACAGGCCGCCCGAAGCATGGCCCAGATTGCCAGCCGGGCTGCGGCTGTGGCAAGTATCTGGAGATCGGCAACAACGTCTTTATGCAGTACAACAAAACGGCGGAAGGCACCTATGCAGCCCTGGCGCAGCGCAACATCGACGTGGGCCTTGGCCTGGAGCGCACGCTTTGCGTCATCAATGGCGTCGAGGATGTCTTCACCACCGATCTCTTCGCGCCAATTGTTCAGCGCATCCGTGATCTGCGCGAGAGCCAGCGCAGCCGGCCAGTTCTCTCGCCGGAGGAGGAGCAGCGCCTGACGCGCATCATCGCCGACCATCTGCGCGCGGCGACATTTCTGATTGCCGATGGCGTCACGCCCAGCAATGTAGAGCAGGGTTATATCTGTCGCCGCCTGATTCGCCGCGCCGTGCGCTGCGGGCACGAGCTTGGCCTGCCCGGCGGCTTCACTCCCCAGGTGGCACAGAGCGTGATTGAGCGCTACGGCCATATCTATCCCGAACTGCGCGAGCAGCAAGAGAAGATACTGGCGGAACTGGGGCGCGAGGAAGAGCGCTTTGGGCAGACCCTGGCGCGGGGCCTGCGCGAGTTCCAGAAGCTGGAAGAAGCGCTGCGTCAGCGCGGCGAGATGGTGCTGGCGGGCGAATCGGTCTTCCGGCTCTTCGATACGTTTGGCTTCCCGCCCACGCTGACGGCGGAACTGGCGAAAGAACACGGCCTGACTGCCGACCTGGACGGCTTTGAAGCGCTTTTCAAGCAGCATCAGGAACGCTCGCGGGCAGCCAACGAGGGGCGCTTTGCGGGTGGGCTGGCCGACCACAGCGAGCGTACCACCCAACTGCACACGGCCACGCACCTGCTCCAGCAGGCGCTGCGCGACGTGCTGGGCACGCATGTGCATCAGATGGGCAGCAACATTACTGCCGAGCGCCTGCGCTTCGACTTCTCGCACCCTAAGCGCCTGACGCCGGAGGAGATTCGAGAAGTGGAGGAGATTGTCAACCGCCAGATTGCGCGCGATCTGCCAGTCACGATGGAGATCATGCCGCTGCAACAGGCGCTTGATTCGGGCGCGCTGGCGTTCTTTGGCGAGCGCTACGCCGATACGGTCAAGGTCTACAAAGTGGGGGATTACTCGAAAGAGGTCTGCGGCGGCCCGCATGTCCAGCATACCGGCGGCATGGGACGCTTCAAGATCACCAAGGCCGAATCCATCGGCCAGGGCGTGCAGCGCGTTCGCGCCGATCTCATCAAGGAGCCAGAGCCAGCGCAGAGCCGCTAATCCAGATGCAGGCGAGTGGGAAAAATGACCTGCCCGCTCGCCTGTTGTGTTTATCCCTGCGCCGCGCTCAGCCCCAGGCGGGCGCGAATTTGCTCCAGGGTGTCAACTCCCGCAAGGGCTGTAACAGTTTTCAGCGTTGCCTCATCAGCAGCTTTCAGTGCCTGAATGATCTCATCACTCACTGGCCCAAAGCGACCTTCTAGCACCTCGCGGATTGCCTCTCGCCTCTCATCCGCTCTGGCCTCTTTGGTCAGGATTGGATACAGGGGCGATTCTTTCATGAAGTCAATGTTTCCCATAAAGAACCTTTCGTAGATCGATGTCGCCAGACTTGCTGAATGCCTGCGAGCAATGAAATCCACCAGTTCTTTACGCTGCCGCCTTCGTTTTGCGTCTGGTGAGAAGCTGCCGCAAGACGCCAAAAGCGATGCCGGGACGGAACAGGACGGCGGGCGGCTTGAGCAGATGGGCGACTTCGGTATAGATGCGGTAGGCGCTGGCGCTCTGGATGGTCAGCATCTTGACTCCATCGGTGTAGCCAAAGGTCAGGCGGGTCAGGAAGCCAGGTCGCCCGCCCTCGGTTTCGGGGCTGCGGAAATCTTCGCCGGTTGCCATCAGCCAGGGCGTAGCCGTGATCTTTGCCAGCACCTTTTGGAAGCGCCGCCCCAGCCCGGCCAGATCGCCATTGGGCAATCGCTGGCGCTGTTCGCGCAGGCACTGATCGAGCGCCAGCGCGCTCTGCGCCGCCACCGTCATGCCCTGGCCGTAATACGGATTAAAGGCGCAGACGGCATCCCCAAAAATGACCAACCCATCCGGCCAGCGCGCCAGCCGCTCATAATGGCGCAGCCGATTTTCCATGCGCTGATAGCCATAGATGGGCGAGAGCGGCTGCGCGTCTTTGATGGCATCATACAGATGCGGGACAGGCATGCTGCGGGCATACTCCAGAAAACCGGCCTCGTCGGTTGGCGGATAATCCCGCGCGGCGCCGCCCAGCGTGACCAGCCAGCGATTCCCCTCAAGAGGGATGATAACACCGCCGCGCTTGAACTCCGGCGGCTTATACAAAATGCCCAGCAGTTGCCAATCGCCCTGGAAGTTCTCCGGGCGCTGATAGCAGCGGCTGGCATAGCCTGGAAAACTGTTGATAACCGTCTCTGGAGGGCGCGCGTAGCCCAGCGCTTCCAGCCATTCGGGCGCCTTTGAATCGCGCCCGCTCGCGTCCACGACCAGATCAGCCGCCAGTTCCTCTTCAGGGCCAGGCGTATGGGTATCCGCGCTGCGCAGGCGCACGCGCGCGCCTGCGACGCCGGTTTTCTGAGCGTTGGGCACGAGGCCAATGGCTTCGTATCCAGCCAGCACGCGCACATTGGCAAGGGCAGCGACCCGTTGGCGGATGCCCCATTCCAGCAGTTCCCGGCTGCATGTAATCCCCCAGAAATCTGAGGAGAAGCGGGGACACCAGCCAAACGCCGTATACGTTCTGCTCTCTTTGAATAAATCCAGGCGCGGCGCCCCGGCGGCTTCTAGCTCTTTCGTCAGGCCGGGGAAAAGCTGATCCAGAATCTGCTGCCCGCGCATCAGCATGAGATGAATATGCCGACCCTGGGGCACGCCCGCGCGAAAGGCTGGCTCGTCAGGAAAGTGGTCGCGCTCAATCAACGTGACCTGGCTGAAATGATCGGCCAGGATGCGCGCGGCCAGCAGCCCGGCAATGCTGCCGCCAATGACCAGCGCCCGGTTGCTGTTCGGTTCAGACATCAGACAGTTTCCCTCCTTTTTTGGGCATCCTGACCCCTGGCTAAATGCCCAGATCGCGCTGAAGCCTTGTCAGTTCTGCCTGGAAGTTCGCTTCAAGGGCTTGCTTCTCTTCCGCTGAAAGAAAGCTGTGGCGCGCGCCATTGAGCAGGATCATGTTGATCGCTGCCAGATCGAAATTGAAGGGATCGGCCAGCAGCGCGGCCTCCTGGTTGAGCGTGGTGTTAAAAAGCGGCGGATCGTCGGAGTTGATGGTGACGGGGACGCCAGCGGCGTACAGGCGCGGCAGGGGATGCGCGGCCAGCGCGGGATACACGCCCAGGCAGAGATTGCTCGTCGGGCAGACTTCCAGCGGAATCTGCTGCGCGGCCAGATGCGCGACCAGCGCCGGGTCTTCAATCGAACGCACGCCATGCCCGATGCGCTCGGCGCCCAGCGCGCGCAAGGCGCCCCAGACGCTTTCCGGGCCAACGGTCTCGCCCGCGTGCGGCGCGCTGTGGAGTCCCGCTGAGCGCGCTTTCTCGAAGAACCTGGCAAAGCGCTCCGGCGGATAACCAACCTCCGCGCCGCCCAATCCAAGCGCCACGACGCCCTCGCGCATGCCTTCAATGGCTACCGAGACCACATAGTCCGCCAATTCTCGATTGCGCCCCTCATCCTCAACGTTGCGCACAATATCAAAGACCCAGCGCATCTCCACGCCAAAGTCGGCGCGCGCTCGCTGGCGCCCGCGCGTCAGCCCGCTGAAGAACGTATCAAAAGGGATGCCCAGCGAGAACTGGTGTGTGCTGGGCGAGAATGTGACCTCGGCATAGCGCACGTTCTGGCGGGCCATTCCCGCGCCGAACTCATAAGCGATCAGTTCATAATCTTCTGCCGTTCTCAGGCAGCCGGTAATGGCAAAATAGATCTCAATAAAGTGGTCGAAGCTGCGGAACTGAAACCACTGTTGCAGTTCTTCAACTGTCTGCGCGGGCAGGGCAGCGCCGTTGCGCCGCGCCAGCGTCAGCAGCGTTGCCGGTTGAATTGAGCCTTCCAGATGCACATGCAGTTCCGCTTTGGGGGCCGCGCCCAGATAGGCGGCCAGGGTCTCTGTGAGCATTCTTCTCCTGTTGGCGCAGATGCTTGCTACAAGCTGCTGATGAATTCGTCGAGCGCCCTGGTCACGGCCTCCGGCTGCTCGACCGAGGACATATGCCCCGCATCCGGGATGACCATGTATTTCGAGCCTTTGATGCGACGGTGCAGGTCTTCGCTCTTGTCTGGCGGTGTTGAGATGTCCTGGTCGCCGCAAAGGATCAGCGTGGGCACGTTGATAGCCCCAACCATCTCGCTGACATCATCGCGCTCGATCACCGGAATGATGGCATTAAAGAATGCCTGGCGATCTCGCTCTGCCGACCAGTAGGCATGCCAGCGCTCCACCTCGGCAGGATTTTTCTGCGGGAAGGCCGGTGTATAAAAGGTCGCATCCAGCCCGGCAATGATGGGTGGTACGGCGCCATACGCCAGGTAGGTATCAGCCATTGCCCGATAGGCGGGCAAATGCTCTTGATCATCGGCGGCAGAGCTATCAATCAAAGTCAGCGACCGGAACAACTCAGGATGGCGCGGATACAGCCGCATGGCGACCATCCCGCCCATTGACAGACCCACCCAATGCACCCGATTGATGCCTAGATGCTGAAGCAGGGCGTAGGCGTCGTCGCCCAGGTGATCCAGGCTGTAGGCGTCTGGATCGCCCGCGCCCTGCGTCTCACCCTGGCCGCGCCAGTCCACAGCGATCACACGATAGCCCTTGCTGGCAAAATGCGCCATCTGATGCTCAAAACTGCGCCAGGTGTAGAGCAAGCCGTGTCCAAAAAAGATCACCTGATCGCCAGTGCCGCGATCTTCGTAGTTGTAGAGACAGCCGTTGATGGACGCCTTTGGCATGCTGTTATGCTCCTTCGTCGTTGCTGGCGGCATTTCAGCCAGAGTATTCGCCGGATGCTTTCGAGAGGACCAACATTGCGCCTCTCTCGCTGCCTCTATTGTACCTGGGCTGCCCGCTTTTGGGAAGAGCTTGGCGATTCCAACAGCGCGCGCTCGTAGCCAAACAGGCCGGGACCTGGCTATCCGTTTGACATCTGCTCACTGAGCAGGTATACTCTCTGCAAGCGCCGAATTGCGGGCGCGAGTTGTCCCGGAACGGCTGGCACGGTCGGTGAAATAAACACCGACCAGCCATACCCCAACCCTGACTGGAGCCAGGAAGATGAGGTTACACTTCATTGTACCGGATATGGCGACCTTCAACGCCACCTTCTGGTCTCCAGCAAGCAAGCGAAGAAACGGGCAGAGCAGTCGTCACGGCTGCGCGTTTTGTCTCCTCCATTAGCGGCCTTCGCCTGCCACCGATTTACCCCCGCCTCTTAGCGGGGGCAGCTCACGGTGGTGGCGCCGCAGTGCCTCCAGGTACAGCTTTAGCTGCGGCTTGCACGCACTCGTGTCCTGGATAAAATGAAAACTCCATTACTCGCCAGACTATCAACTCTGCCCACTCTGCCTGGGGGGTGGGCACGATGGGCACGATGGGCACGCATCATGGCATCCTCTAGTATAGCATCGTGCCCTTGAAAATTCGGGCGCTCATCAGGTATACTCTCTACCATGATCCCTCACGTTAACGAGACCGTTTCTTCTGTCACAGAAGGGCCTGAAACATCCTCTGACGATCATCTCGCTCTCTCAGCCGCGCAGCCTGGTTCTGCGTTGGGGCGCCTGGGGCGCCAGGCGTTCCATCGCGTGGTCGAAGTTGGCCCCTGGGGCGTGCTGGCCTATCCCGATTTCCGCCTGCTCTGGAGCGGCCAGTTGATCTCTTCGGCTGGCACGCAGATGCGCGTCGCGGCGGTTGCCTGGCAGGTGTTCCTGCTCAGCAATTCTGCCTTTCAGTTAGGGGCGCTCGGACTCTTCCAGGCCGTCCCCACAATGGCGTTCTCGCTGGTGGGTGGGGTAATCGCCGATTCATTTGACCGCCGCAAGCTGCTGCTGGTCACGCAGATCACGCTGGCGCTCTGCTCAGCCGCGCTGGCCTTGCTCACTATCTTCCACCTGATTACGGTGCCGCTGATCTATCTCATCGCTTTTCTTTCTTCGTCGGCGGGCGCGTTCGACTTCCCTACCCGCCAGGCGCTGATCTCCAAGATCGTGCCCAACCGGCAGTTGACCAACGCCTACTCATTGAACATGATGATGTTCAGCCTGGCAACCATCGTCGGGCCAACGCTGGGCGGCTTTGCCATCGCGGGATTAGGGGTGGCGGGCGCGTACTGGTTTGATGTCGCGTCATTTGCCTGTGCTATCATCGCGCTGGTGCTGATGCGCGTGGATGGCCGCCCCGGCGAGGGACGCGCCTCGCCCGGCGTAAAAGCGATGGTGGAGGGCCTGCGCTTCCTCTGGCGCCATCCCGTGATTCTTTCGGTAATGCTGCTCGATTTCTGCGCCATGTTCTTTGGCTCCACGCGCAGCCTTTTACCGGTCTATGCCGTGCTTATCTATCATGTCGGGCCACAAGGTTTTGGGCTGCTGCAAGCCGCGATGGCCGTTGGCGCTGTGCTTGCCACGCTGCTTTCCGGCCCCATTGCGCGGATACGCCGCCAGGGCCTGGGCGTCCTGCTGAGCATTGCAGGCTATGGGGCCTGTGTAGCGCTCTTTGGCTTTTCTGCCTGGTCGTTCGCGCTGGGTCTGTTCTTCCTGGTCGCTTCCGGCGTGATGGATATGATTAGCACAGTCTTGCGCAGCGCTATTGTGCAGCTTGGCACGCCCGATGACCTGCGGGGACGGGTCAGCTCTGCGGCTGCCATCTTCTCTATTGGTGGCCCGATGCTGGGCCAGTTCGAGGCGGGCACGCTGGCGAATTTCACGACGGCGCCCATCGCGGCGGTCTGCGGAGGGCTGGTGGTCATTGGCTGCGCCGGAATCGCCTCCTTGCTGGTGCCCGGTGTGCGCCGCTTCTTGCCCGGCGAAGAGCGCGCCACCCCCAAAGGATAAGCCGGGCAGCGTTGTCAATTTACAAGTTCGCCGCGCAGCACCGTAACCGCCTGCCCGCCGATAGCGATACGCGCGCCGTTCACGCGCACGCGCACCACGCCGCCGCGTGCCGAGGCTTGATAGGCGCGCAGCTCCGTTTTGCCCAGCCGCTGGCTCCAGAAGGGCGCCAGCGTGCAATGTGCCGAGCCGGTCACGGGGTCTTCATTCACTCCGGCGCCTGGCGCAAAGAAGCGCGAGACAAAATCATAATCGGGCGAGGCGCTGCGGCTGGTGACGATCACGCCGCGCATTGGGATGCGCTCCAGCAGGTTGAAGTCGGGCTTGAGGCTGCGCACGACCTCCTCGGAGTCCACTTCCACCAGATAATCAAACTGACTCTTGCCGACGTAGAGGAACTTTACGCCCAGCCCGCGCGCCAGATCATCGGGCGCGTCGGCGTCTGCTGCGGGCGTGGCCGGAAAATCCATCTCAATCCAGTCGCCTGCCCGTCTGGCCGTCAGCACGCCGCTGCGCGTGTAAAAGCGCGCCTGCTCATCCGGCCCCAGATGCCCTTCTTCCCAGAGGACGTGCGCGCTCGCCAGCGTGGCGTGCCCACAGAGATCAACCTCAACTGTCGGCGTGAACCAGCGCAGGCTGAAGCCATCTTCCTGGCGATGCAGAAAAGCCGTTTCGGAAAGGTTCATTTCCATCGCTACCTGCTGCATCCAGCGCGCGTCGCCCGGCCCAGGCAGGATGCAGACCGCCGCCGGATTGCCTCCAAAGGGCGTGCTGGTAAAAGCATCTACCTGCGTAATCTTTTGTCCCATCGGGGTATTCTCCTGCGTATCAGCGTAAAGTCGCTACCTGGAAATTATTGAACGCAACATCAGTATTTTCTGCGCCTTCTAACCCGATCAACCCTGCCGAGAAGGTAGCATCATCGGCTGCCCCGATTTTAGCTCCATCAACAAAGAAATCAATATGCCCGCCTTGCATACGCACCAGCAAGGTATTGACGATATTCAGCCCTGGTTTGATAGCAGGGTCGGCTTTCTCGCTCACAAGAGCTGTTCCCTGGTTGTTAACGAATTTGGCAAAGCTCCATAAACTGTTGCTGTTGATGAGGAAGTTGTAGTAGTTGCCATGACTCACGTAGCGAAAGCAGATGCCAAAAAAGGCGGCGGTTGTGCCATTGAGCTGTTTTACCTGCACCGAGATGGCAATATTGCTCTGGACGCCGATGGGGGCAAAGCAGATGTAATCTGCCCTGACCTGATAGCTGCCGTTCGCAAACTGGCATCTATTATTGACCGGCCAGGGATTGGTGGGCGAGGTCAATGGGTCGGTAAAGATCACTTTTTCGATAGGGGTAGGGGTGAAGCTAGGCGCCAGCGTGGGGCGGGTTGTGCTGGTCGCTGTCGCGTGATTGCCACGCCCTCCGAGAACATAGACCGCAACGCCCGCGCCGCTGGCGAACACGACGGCCAGGATCGCAAGACTCCCAAGGATCAGCCAGAAGCGGCGCGGGCGTGAACCAGGAAGAGCTGCTTCTGGCCGCGCCCGGCGCAGCCGCGGTCTCGTCTCAGATTTGTCTGCGACGGCGTTTGGGGCGTACAGCGAGGCATGCGTGGGAGGCATCTCCTGTGAAGTCAATGGCCGCCCATAGTTGTTGCCCCAGCCCGTCTTCGGTGATGGAGGGATGCTGCTTGAAATCCTGGTTGGCGCCTGATAGATCGAGTGATCGGGCCGTGTCCCGCTGGAGGGCACTTCTCTCTCCAGCGCCATGAGCATGGTGCCACAGTGAGGGCAAAAGCTGGCGGTAGCTTCTTCGATCTCGGCACCGCAGACAGGACAACGCATGACAGTACCTCATACAGAACTGAATCAGCTTTGCGGCGCCCAGGTCAGTAAGCTCGCGTTGCTGATAAAGCTGGTGCCAGTCGCCTGGCTGTTCAACGTGTAAATCGTGGTTTGTGTGGAATTATTACTGCTGCTGGTGAGGGCGAAACTGACGCCGTTAGGCGCCCAACTGATGTCGCTGGGAGAACTGATGCCCACCGCTGGCGTATAGGTTTGAAAAGTCGTGTCAGCCACATCATCGCTGACCGGGCCAGGTCCGTTTTGCGTGTCCAGCACCACCGTCTGGCCGTCGGGCGAAAAGCTCAGCGTAATGGGGTTGCCAGCTTTGAAGCTGCTAAAAGGGATTTCTGAATCGACAAAGATTTGCGTGCGGTCGCTGTTGCTGTTGAAGTTGATGTACCAGAAGCCGTTATCCCAGGTAGTGTCTGGGGTCGTCATGTTAAATCCCATGACCACATGCGAGCCATCGGGAGACACATCCCAGTTGACAGTGAGGGTGGATGTGCCCGCCGGGGTGATGGCCGCTGACGAGCCTTCTGTGCCCACCGCGACATCATATTGATGCAGCATCAACTGGTTTGTATTGGAGTCTTTCATCGCGTAGTAAATGGACCCCGCGCGCACCTCGATTTCAGGGGTGCCAGTGATCTGGGTAAGCTGGCTGGAGGCATTGCTGGTAATGTCCTCTTTCCAGACGTTGGTGTTGCCATCCACCTGCTTGAAAACCAGGACCGTCTTGTTGTCAGCCCAGCCAAATGTCGCGGGCTGCTGAGTGCTAGGGACATTCAACACGCTGAGGGCGCCAGTGCTGGTATCAATCACATAATCAACGGGATTGCCCGCGCCTTTGCGCTCGAAAGCCAGGTGCTTGCTGTCAGGCGACCAGGCGAGCGAAGTAATGCTGGTCCCGCTGGAATCAGGGAGCTGTGAGAGCTGCGCCGCTGCTTTGCCTGCCTGGGCAACCCAGACCTGCCCATCGCGCGCAAAGGCGTAGGTAAAGGCGTTGGCCGGTTTGGGAGTAGGCGTTGGCGTCAGCGTGGGAGGCTTGACCGTTGGGGTTTGAGCAGCGGTAGGGGTCTGGCCGCAGGCGCTCAGCGCCAGGACCATCAGGAGACTAAAAATGGCAGCGCCACGCACGCGGCGTGCGCAATGAAACAGCGTGAGGCTGAAATTCCTGAACATGCGACTGATTACCTCTCAGGATGGGGATAGGCTGCCCGGCTTTTCTCTGGCTCAACTGGCACAGCCAGCGCTATACTCTAGCATAGTTTGAGGACAGTCGCAAGGGGAAAAGAAGCTGGCGGATAGAGCCGCCAGCATCAGGGATCAGTGCAGGGAGTATTGCCAGCCGGAAGCACGAAATCGAAGCAGTAGGGATTGGCGGGCTTATTCCACCATTCGGTCATGAAGTGCAGATGGGGACCAGTGGAATTGCCGGTTGAGCCTTCCTGGCCGATCTGCTGCCCAACGGTCACATAATCACCCGCATGCACCAGCGGCGGATGTTCCATGTGGCCGTACATTGTGGAAAGGCCCCAGCAGTTATTGATCTTGACCGACCACCCCAGGCCCAGATTATCCCAGCCGGCGAAGACCACCAGCCCCGCCTGCGCCGCCAGAATTGGCGTGCCCGCCGGGTTATCCAGATCAACACCGTTGTGATACCACGTAAACCCGCGAGCAAATGAGGCGTTGGGGTTGGGTTCGATCAACTGGAATGCCTGGCGATCAGCTTGATTATCCGCATTGCCCTGGGGCGCGCACACGTTCTGGGGGTCGGTGGCCCCGCTCAGCGAGTTCCAGGGGTTGGTGCCAAACACGTTGCCCGACTTATCGGGTGGCGGTGGGGGAATATCAACCACTGACTGATAGGTTGCGCCATAGGTGGGGTCAGTGGGGATTTTCAATTCCATGCCAACATATAACTGATCGCCGTCTTGCAGGTTGTTCATCTCCAGAATGCCGCCCGGCTGCACGCCAAAGCGATTGGCAATACTCTGCAAGCTGTCGCCATAATGGACAGTGTACCAGTGATAGGCAACCTGGGCCGTTGACGCGGGGGCGCCAAAGTTTGCCAGGCTGTTGAAGGCGCTGACGATCTGGTGTGGGATGTCAAGTGGTGCTGCTGCCAGAGCAATGGTGCTGAAGGACACTACCGCCAGCCCCAGGATGGCAACGATCATCAGGAAAGGGCGTGGCCGATGGGCACGCAGTGAGAGCGGCGAGTGTCCGAGCGCGCCAGGACGGGGAGCCACCTTGCCCCGGCGTTTAGCAGGAATAATCATCGGCCCCGTCTGGCGTGGCTCCAAATAGCTTGCTGCCTCGCGCCGCTCCCCGGCAAGCTGGGCCAACACCCTGCTCGCCGCGCTTCGCCGCACCAGGGCGCCGCCAGGATTGAGCGGCGCCAGCGCGCGCTCATTGCGACGGCGCTCATCCTGATGAGCTTCTTCCCAGGCTGGTGCTTCATCCACAGGCGTGGGATAGGCATCGCCTTCTTCATCATGCTGCGAAGCGTATGGCTCGTGGGGGTGAGAGGCTGCAAACCTATCAGGTGTATAGGTTGCCTCGTCCTCGCTGTAATAGGCTGCGTACCCATCATCGGGTGCCTGGGCTGCTCGCTGATCGTCTTGCTCGCCTGTGTGGTAGGCTGTCCCGGCATCTTCTGCTTCCCAATAGGTTCCGGCGTCCTCTTCCTGCTTATAGCCGTCGTCGTTCCAGTCGGCGCTCCTGCCTGAACGACCTCCACGCCCTCGTAACATACGCTGCTATCCTCGAACATGCGCGCCGCCGGGCCTCAACGGCATCATACGCGGCACATCAAAACACTGCTCCTCACAAACATCGCTCAAGCTATTCCTCTTTATTCGCCTATATACTCTAACGAAGAACGCTTCGATTTGCAACCTTGCGTAGCCCCCTAGTACCTTGGTACTGCCCAATAGCTACCAGGAACGCATGAGCTAAACGTTCTTTGCGGCATAGAAAGCTACCACGCTTGCCGCCTGGTGAATTACGCGCTCGCGCAGTTCCGGCGGCTCTAGCACCTCCACCAGCGCGCCAAAGCCCAGGACCATCGTGCATGCCGCTTCGATGGTCTCGAACGTCGGGCGTATCGTGACCCAGCCCTCGGCATCGGGCGGATCAGCCTGCGCGATCATGGCCTGCGCGCTCTCGCCAAAGACCTGCGGTAGAATCGGGACACCCTCTGGCGCGATGCGCAGCGTGACCCGATACTGTGGCAGACTTGCCCGAAACTGCCTGCACCAGTCCGCCCAATAGGCCGCCAGATCAAAGCCTTCCGGGCGCTCAAATGTTTCGTCCGTCAGAGTTACCGCTTGCACCCGCGAGACGCGATAGGCGCGTATCTCACCCTCCACCAGACCAACGACATACCAGATGCTGGTTTTAGCAACCAGCCCCAGCGGACTCACCAGGCGCTCAACGGTGGTTTGATCTTTCCGCCGATAGGTCAGTTGTACTTTGCGATCTCTCCAGACGGCTTCCTGAAGGATGCGCAGGTGGGGCACTTCCTCGGTGCCGGGGGCATTCCAGGCGGCGGTATCCAGGTGCAGCCGCTGGCGCGCGCGCTCCGCGTCGTGACGCCGCGCCGAAGGCAGCGCCACGATCAGCTTGAGCAGCGCTGCTTCCAGCGCTTTATCCAGTCCCAGATCGGCAAGAGGCCGGGGCACGCCGGAGAGCAGCAGCGTGCGCACATCGGCCTCGTTCAAGCCGGTCAAACTGGTGCGATACTCGCCCAGCAGCGCGCACCCGCCGCCCGGCCCGCGCTCAGCGTAGACAGGCACGCCCGCGACGCTGAGCGCCTCCAGATCACGATAGATCGTGCGCTCCGAAACCTCCAGCTTGGCCGCCAGCTTTTGCGCGGTGATGCGCCGGTTGGCCTGCAAGAGCAGCAGGATAGAAAGCAATCGATCAGCGCGCATGCGTTACCCTCTCAGCTTGTTCAGTGCGAAGACATCATCTCATACTCTCCTGAATCTCTGGCTCAAGCATAGCATAGATTCCTGACAGAAGGCGTCAAGAATAGGCCAGTATGCTCGTAATGCCTGCTAATACGGCAAACAGCGATACCTGCCCGCATAAAGCGATGGGGGCAAAGACAACAAACGTCTGGAGTGAAAACGCATGGAACTGATGACCAATCGCAACACGCCGCTGACCCCGCGCACAACCTTTGATGGCCCGATGCTCACGTTCGACTTTCCTGCGCTTCACATTGGCGTGGCGGAGTACGAAGAGGGTCCAACGGGCTGCACGGTCTTTACCTTCTCGGAGGATGTTGCCACTGCCATTGATGCGCGCGGCGGCATGGTTGGCAAGACTGATGACTTCGGATGGAGTCAGGCCATCTGCCTGGCAGGAGGTTCGCTCCCCGGCCTGGAGGCTGCGGCGGGCGTCAGCGCCGCGCTCTTTGAGCAGAGCGGCTATTCACTGGAGAGCGTGCCGCAAGTCAACGGAGCGATCATCTTTGACTATGGGCAGCGTGAGAACCGCATCTATCCTGACCTGGCGCTGGGTCGGGCGGCGCTGCTGGCGGCGCGTCCGGGCGTCTTTCCGCTGGGGGCGCGCGGCGCGGGCCGTTCCGCCGGATGCGGCGCGGTCTTTGATCTGGCGCGCAGCGAACCATCCGGTCAGGGCGGTGCCTTCCGGCAGGTGGGGCCGACGAAGATCGCCGTCTTTTCGGTGGTCAACGCGCTGGGGGTGGTTCTCAATCGCCAGGGCGAGGTCGTCAGGGGCAACCGCGACCCGGAGACGGGGCTGCGCCCTCATCCACGCGAGGAACTGGAGCGCCGCCTGCTGACGGGCGAGCCAACGTCGCCGCCTTTTGGCAACACAACGCTGACGGTGATTGTAACCAATCAAAAGCTGAGCAGCAGAAGCCTGAACCAGTTTGCGCGCCAGGTGCATTCCTCAATGTCGCGCATCATTTGCCCGTTCCACACGTTGGTGGATGGCGATGTCCTCTACGCAGTCACAACCAACGAGGTTGAACATCCAACACTGAGCGTCGCCGGACTGGGCATACTGGCCTCAGAACTGCTCTGGGATGCTATTCTTGGCATCTATCAATAGCGCAGAGGAGCAAACGCATGCGGTACGCCATTGATGTCCCGAACTTTGGCGACTACAGCGACCCGCGCGTAGTTGCTGAACTGGCCCACGAAGCAGAAGAAGCTGGCTGGGATGGCTTCTTTCTCTGGGATCACATGCTTATGGAGAATAGCTGGCGGCTGCATATTGCCGATCCCTGGGTGGAACTGGCGGCGATAGCCATGCGCACGGAGCGCATCCGGCTAGGGCCGCTGGTAACGCCGCTGGCCCGCCGTCGTCCCTGGAAGGTTGCCCGCGAGACAGTCACGCTGGACCGCCTCTCCGGCGGGCGCCTGATTCTGGGCGTGGGCCTGGGCTATCCGCCGGAAGCGGAGTTTGAGCAGTTTGGCGAGGAAAGCGACGCCAGGGTGCGCGCGGCAAAGCTGGATGAAGGGCTGGATATTCTGGTGGGCCTGTGGAGCGGTGAACCCTTTCGTTATGAAGGGCAGCAGTACCATCTGAAAGAGACGACCTTCCTGCCATCCCCGGTGCAGTCTCCGCGCATCCCCATCTGGGTAGGCGGCTACTGGCCGAACAAAGCGCCATTTCGGCGCGCCGCGCTCTGGGATGGCGTCTGCCCTGGCAGCCTCAACGTGGAATGGGATGAAAATATGCCGTTGGAAGAACTGCGGGCCGCGCTGGCCTATATCAAGGCGCATCGCCAGAGCGACGCACCCTTTGATGTTGTGCCGGGCGGCTACATGCCTGATGACCCTGCCAAAGCAGCAGAGATGCTTGCAGCCTATGAAGAGGTCGGCGCGACCTGGTGGGTCGAAAGCTGGAGTCCCCGGCGCGGCTCGCTGGATGCGATGCGCCAGCAGATTCGCCGGGGACCGCCGAGGAGATAGCTTCAAGGCCCGGCGTAGTAGAAGACGATATAGCCCCCAACGTTTGCCGAAGTATACCCGGCAAAGCGCGGATCACCGCTGGCGATCAACCGGCTGATCTGCTGGGGCACGCTGCGGCTGACTTCTGCGGTCGTCAGATCGAAGACATAGGCGGGATGTGAGGCATGTTGCACCGCCTGGGCGTAGGCGGGAACGCGATTGAAATAGCCGGGGGCAAAAGCGTTGGTATTGCTCACGATGTAGCAATCGACGTTCTCCTGGGCATCAAACATCAGTCGATAGCAAACCCACCAAGTCGTATAGAAGCGCGTGGCGTGGTGCGCTTCCAGAAATGCAATCACCTGCTGATCGCGTGTGCCCGCAGGCACGCCGTACAACCGAGGGTTAGCCGATTGCTGCCACGCCTGCATCGCCCCCAGGATGCCAATGGCAAAAAGCGCCAGCAGCGGCGCCACCGCCAGCAGCGCGAGCAGTCGGGGTCGCGCCGTCGCGGCAATATGCTGTTTGCGCGTTCGGAGCCAGCGCCAGCACGGCTCGATGCCCTGGCTCAGTGGGGCCACGATCAAGGGGGTAGAGAAATAGACGCCGATGATATAGCGCGTCGCTGTATCGACATCCTGATAGGAGGAGCCAGTTGCCATATATTCAAGCAGGGTCAGCCCTCCGCCCGCGACCAGCATCATCCGGCCCCACCAGCGGGCATCAAAGCGGCTGCCAGTTAATGCAGTGTTATGTTTAGGCGCGGCCAGCCTTTTTCCAGGCCACCTGCACGGCCTTGGTGGCGAAGCCTCTAACCGCAAATTGATTCGCCAGGCTCCTTTATAAACCGCGCCTTGAGGCTGCGCCGCCAGGTCTCCCTGCGGCGGCTCTCCACCCAGGGTATGAGGGGTGCCCATCTGGGGCGGAGAGTCCGCGCAGGCGAACTTGGTGGCGCCCGCAGGCGCCTCTAGCCGCAATTTTAATCGCCAGGGCTGCCCGACGCGCCGGGCGTTCTGCCAGACATCGCGCACCAGCGGCCACGCCGCCGCAAGCCAGCAGCCGATAAACAGCAGCGAAAAAGGCGCGGAGATCAGCGCCTCGCGCAGCGCCTGCGCTGGCATGGGGACAACATTGGGCGAGGGCCAGAGAGGACAGCCGGTGCAGATGGTCCGATTGCCAAACATGCTGGGCAGGCCAAACAGCAGCGTCGCCGCGATCTGCCAGCCGATTTCGCTGAAGAATCCCACGATGCCGTTGTGTGTCGAGAAGACTGATGTTTCGCCGGATGCGCCGATGATCTCAGCCAGTTGGGTGCCGGGAATCACGATGAGATTGTGAATAACCGGCGCCATGCCGATGAGCAGCCCGCCAACGATCACCAGCATCTGAAGACGCCGATTCCGACGCCGCTCCGGCCCTGGCGCGGCTTTGATGCTGCGCCTGGCTTCCACGCCCAGCGCAATGGCTGCCACCAGGACAAACGGCACCATCAGAAAGGTACTCCAGATGCCCAGCCCCGCGACCAGTCCGATAGCCAGATCAAGCGCCAGCCTCACCCGCGCGTTCCCGCGCCGACACAGGCGCAGGTAGACCAGCCCCAGCAGCAGCGCTCCCAGCAGCAGGGTGTCTTGCGCGTGGGCGCCCGCGCGCAGCGTATAGAACAATTCCTCGCCAGGCCCCAGCCCCAGCAGCGCAATAGTCATTCCGGCCACGAGCGGCGAATAGATGGCGCGCGTAAAGAGATAGAAGATAAGCAAAAAGAGCAACATCTGCACCGTCGTAGTCAGATGCAGCGTGAAATTGGTTGGGCCAAAGATGCTGAAGAACGGCGCCTGAAGATAAGCATCCAGCGCCCCAACATGGTATTCCCCATAGGTAAAGCCTGGATGCGCGCCGTGCCAGAGAATATCATCCACCATCAGCCCGATGGTCGCCTCGTCGCTGTTGACGGACGGCCAGCCTCGATACGCCAGCGCCAGCCGCAGGATCGCGGCGCAAACCAGCACAGCGGCGACAAAAAACGCCTCGCCTCTTGGCAATCTCAGGAGCAGCGCTCGCCGCTTCGGCGGATGTATCTTGTCGAATTGCCTGGTTATTGACTGCAAGGGCCGTGTGGTATGAGTCCTCATGCGCGTATCTAAACGTCCCCGCCTGCGCCCATTTCAATCATCATCCCCCTGCCTTTCGCTTCTGCCACCCCTCTTTCCCATTATATCCTCTGCTGCCTTGCTTCAACCAGATGTGCCAGGGAGCGGCGTCCCAGAGATGTTTGAGCAGATTCAGGATTGCGTCTCTCGCGGCTTCCAGAGCGGATAGGGAATGCCAGCCAGGCGGTTGATAACGAACGCCTGGATAATGAGCAGGATCACAGCGCCCATCAGGATCACCAACTGCCAGGGCTTCGTCAGGATGCCGAGTGAGATAATCAGCGTTGTCGCTCCGGCGGGCGGATGCGGCGCGCGCAGCAGAACCATCAGCCCGGCGGTTAGCCCCAGGGAAAGCCCGGCAGCCACAACACGCGGCCCGCTGACGCCCACTGCCAGCGCTGGCCCGGCCATAGTAAGACCTGTAACCACTAGGCTGAAGTAACCGGCCAGCACGCCGATGCCATGCCCAATCACGGTATTACGGGGTGAGGCTGTTGGGGCGGTTGGCGTGTAAAAGAAGAGGAAGGCGGTTGGGCCAAGCGAAGGAAAGATAAAGGGACTGCCGGTAATCAATGCCAGCGCGGCCATAATCCCAATGCTGATGCAGCCGTTAATAAAGCTGAACAGTGCCAGAATGGGAGTGCTGGCATAGTGTTTGAGCAGCCAGGACAACTGCGCGCGCTGTATGATGCCGCGCACGACATCAGACATTTCTCCGCCGATGGGGTGTTCGCGGTCAATCTGATAGCGTTTGCGAGGCGGCGCCGGGGCTTCTGGTGGGTTGATTGGCTCGTTTGAGGGTCGCTCAGGCTCCTGGTGAGTTTTCACGCCGTTCTCTCCTTACCCCATGCTCATAGCCCGATAGTCCGGCGGCGCGGCCACAGCCAGACGACCAGCGCAATCACAAAGCCTGCGCCGCTGGCAAGGGCCAGCCAGCCGAGGTCTTGCGGCTGCCCCGACAGCAAGGAGAAAAGCGCGTCCGTCACCAGCCAGAGCTGGGCAATGAGAATGGCTCCGACAATAAAGACCTGGCCCTGGACAATGGCGATGCGCCCTGGCGAGCCTGGCTCGCGCGGCCCAGGCAGCGGGCCATGCGGTCCGCGCGGTGGCCGGTGGACGGGAGGGTCATCGGGATTTGCCACTCGATGCTGCGCTGCCTGGTGGGCTGGCCGCGCGCCAGCAGCAGGCTCAGCGTGATGCCCGGCGCTGGCCCGTGTCGCATGCTCCTGAGCCTCTCTGACCTCTTCAAAGTGGTGGTCTTCAATCTCGCTCATCGGGGCACCTCTTTGACGGCATAGATGACGCCGTTGTGAATGGCAAGCTGGATAATCGGCAAGGGACGTATCGGCGGCCCAGCCAGCACTTCGCCTGTCGCGGCATCGAACAGCCCTTCGTGGCAGGGACAGTGCAGGTGCTTGCCATCGCCAGTGTAGAGGACGGCGCACGAAAGATGTGTGCAGACATCGCTGTAGGCTACCAGCCCTTTGCCCGGCAGATTGATAATGATGCCCTGCGCGTATTGATCGGGGAAGTTGAAGACTTTCCACGCATTTTCCCCTAACTCATCTACTCGCGCGACTGGCACCGACTGCACGTTGGGGCCAGAGGGAAGGTTGCCAATGATGGCAAGCGCGCCGGTTGCCAGGAAGAGCGCGCCTGTGCCACCCACCAGAAAGCGCAGGGTATCGCGCCGCGTGACCAGATCATCTTCGCGCCAGGGATAGGGAAACTCTTCGCGCCACTCCTCAGTTCTTTTTTCGCGGGATGCCTGTGGACTCCCCACCTCTTCTGTGGTCGAGTTATCGTTCATGGCGGTTATTCCTCCTCAATGCCCGCACCATTAGCGAGCGCCCCTACCGGCTGAGGCGTTGTATGGGCTGGTTCGGGTTCCGGTTTCGGCTGAATCTCCGGGGGTGTGCGCGGCGTCCAGGGCTGGGGCGGTGCCTCGCGCTGGGGCACGCCTGCCGTTTCCGCATTCACCCATTGCTCGGCATTGCGCGCTGCTGCTGCTTCGGGCATTTCTGCCAGCTTCCCGAACTGGGCGGCCTCGGCCATCGCCAGCAGGTCGAGCGTCTCATCTTCTTCGCGCATAATCACATAGTTGCGAGTTTGCACCCGCTGCGCGCCAAAGTAAAAGGTGTTGACCGGCTTTGCCCCCTGCTTTCCACGTCCAGCCGCCAGCCATTCTTCATAGGTGCCATAGAAGATTGCCTGCGTCGGGCAGACGGTGGCGCACATTGGACCCTTTCCCTGGCTGGTGCGATCATAGCACAGATTGCACTTGCGCATGTAATGCGCCTGGACGTTGAACTTGGGCACGCCAAAGGGACAGGCAAAGACGCAGTTCCGGCAGTAGATGCAGCGCGTTTCATCGGCCTGATGCACCACCCCATCGGGGCTGACCAGAATGGCCTGTGCCGGGCAGACCTGCGCGCACGGGGCCAGCGGGTCTTCGCAGTGCATGCACAGCGTTGGCGAGGTCGCCACCGTGTTTTCGCGCTCGATGAAATCAATATAGATCATGCTCTCGCCCTTGTGCGTGTCGCACTCGCGGCAGGCAGCCACACAGGAGCGGCACCCGATGCAGCGGGATGGATCAAGAAAGATACGCTTGACAGCCATCGATCAACTCCTACAGTGGCCCACTACTAGCGGAACGTTGGCGTTGGTTTGGCGGCGGCTATCGGCAGTTCGCGCTGCCGCGCCCGAAGCGCCGCCGCGTTGGCCTCGTCCTCCGCAGTGGCCCAGTCTGGCGGCTGCGCGGCGCGGCTGAGGGCTGCCGCGCAGACTTTATACTCTGGAATCTTCATCATTGGCTCCAGAATCGGGTTGGTCAGGATATTTGCCGCCTCGGTATGTCCGTAGTGGTAGGGCACAAAGATAGTATCCGGGCGAATGGAGCGCACAACCAGCGCGCGCATGGTCATGGCGCCGCGCCGGGTGCGTACCGTCGCCCAATCGCCATCAACAATGCCCAGCTTCTCAGCCGTTTGCTCGTGGACTTCCACCCAGACATGCGGCGCCTGTTCGCGCAGGAAGGGCACCCGCCGCGTCTGGTTGCCGGAGAGGTAGTGATAGACGACTCGCCCGGTGGTCAGGATCAGCGGATATTCCTCGTCCGGTTCTTCGGCAGGCGGCAGATAGGTGATCGGGTGGAACCGCGCCTTGCCATCGGGGAAGCCGAAGCGCTCTTCGTAGAGTCGAGGCGTGCCGGGATGCTCTTCCGAGGGGCAGGGCCAGAAGACGCCGTTCTGCGCCTCGATCTTCTCATAGGTGATGCCCCAATAATCGGACTTCGCGCCCCGCGTACACAGGCGCAGTTCGTCGAAAATCTCGCGGGGCGATTGGAATGGGAAATACTGGCCTTTGCCCAGGCGGCGCGCCAGATCGCAGAGAATCTGCCAGTCGGGGCGGGACTCGCCCAGCGGCTCAATTGCCTTGTTGTATTTAATCACGCGCCCTTCCAGGCTGGTGGTGGTGCCCTCATCTTCGGCCCAGGTCGTGCCTGGCAGGACAACATCGGCCAGTTCTGCCGTCTCGGAGAGAAAGAAGTCCGTGACAACCAGGAAATCCAGCCCGCGCAAGGCGCGCTCGACGGTATGCTGGTCGGGGAGCGAGACCATCAGATTCGAGCATTGCACGTAGCAGGCGCGAATCTCGCCGCGCAGCATGGCCGGAATCATCAGCGTCGCGGGATAGCCCGCGCGCGGCAAGTCTTGTTCATCGATGCCCCAGACTGAGCAGATATACGCCCGGTCTTCGGGGTTCTCGATCTCGCGGCAGCCGGGCAACTGCGAGGCTTTCTGCCCAACTTCGCGCCCGCCCTGGCCGTTGCCCTGGCCGGTGAGCGTGCCATAGCCCGCGCCAGGCCGCCCAAAGTTGCCCGTTGCCAGCGCCAGGTTGGCTGCGGCCACGCCGTTATCCACACCCTTGCTCTGATGCTCCAGGCCGCGCGCGGTATAGATTAACGCCGCTTTGGCGCGCCCGTAGGTCAGCGCCGCCTCGATGATGGCTTCCGGGCGCAAGCCGCAGACCTTCGCCACGCGCTCCGGCGGATACTGCTCTACCAGGGCTTTCGTCTCTTCCCAGCCCACCGTGCGCTCGCGGATAAAATCCTCGTCGATCAGCCCGGCTTTGAGGACGACATGCAGCATGCCATTAAGCAATGCCGAGTCAGTGCCAGAGCGCAGCGGCAGAAAGATGTCGGCGGTGCGCGCGATGGGCGTCTGGCGCGGGTCGGCTACAATGAGCTTGCAGCCGCGATCTCGCGCCTGCCAGAGATAGCTCGTCACAATCGGGAAACACTCGCCAACGTTGGCGCCAATGACAAAGATGCAGTCGGCGTGGAGCATATCGCTGATCGGGTTGGCGGCGCGGTCAATCCCAAGCGAGCGCTCATTTGCGCCGGTTGCCGAAGACATACACAATCGCCCGTTGTAATCGCAGTGGCGCGTGCCCAGGGCCACGCGCGCAAATTTGCCGGTCAGGTAGCATTTTTCATTGGTCATCGAAGAGCCGCTGTAGATAGCAACGGCATCTTTGCCATGTTCGGCCTGAATGGCGGTGAAACGCTGGGCAATGGTATCGAGCGCTTCGTCCCAGGTCACGCGCTCCAGCGGGCTGTTTTTGCCGCCTCGCCGCATCAGTGGATGGAGCAAACGGTCAGGATGGTTCACCGTTTGATAGGCCGTTGCGCCCTTGGGACAGAGCATGCCGTGATTCAGCGGAAAGTCTTCGCGCGGCTCGACCCCCACGACTTTACCACCTGCCACCTTCAGGTACATGCCGCACTGCACGCCGCAGTAGCAGCAGTGGGTGGGCACATAGCGGTCAACCTGTTCTTCAGAGTTCCAGCGGGCAGGCCCCCGCTCTCCTGGATAGAAGTCAAAGGTATCGACCTGCCGACGGTGGAAAAGATGTTTATCGACACTCATAGTGTTCCCTTTATAAAAACTGATTGCCGCCCCGGCCAAGCGCCGCCAGATTTGCCTGGGCGCGCATGATTCGTTTGCACTCCGGGCACAGGTCTTGCCACCAGATGCCGCTGGTGGCTGCTGCTCTAGCCTCTTCTGACGTGGCAGGCGGCGCTGCTCCGGCTGGCCCTGGCTGCATGGCGTAGTTCTCTCCTACGTCATAGAGCGTCTTTTTCAGGTCAGCGATAAAGCGGGCTGGGGCAAACTCCGCGCCACAGCGCGCACACGTTTGCATCTCGGTGCCCTCGCCAGTGCGCCAGTAGAGTTCAATGCCAACGGTGGCCGGGCGCTCGATCAGGTGGAAGAACTTGCCAAAAGGCAGGGAGATCAGCCAGAGAACGACCACCGCTTCGTGGGTCAGCGAGAGAAACCAGTAATACGCGCCGCCCAGCCAGGCGCTGTCGGCGGTGAGCGCCAGGCCGGTGATGACAATTGCCAGCAGCAGCACCAGCGGCGCCAGATCAAAGCGAAAGCGCTGGACGGCAATCAAAGCCAGATCGTGGAAGCGTCGGTGAAAAGCGAGTACCAGCCCGACGAGGAGCAAAAGCGCCGTAAAATCCAGCGCGTGAATGACCACAAAGCCAAAGACGGAATCAACCGGAAAGGCGAAAAGCGGGAAGCCAAAAAACCACAGGTTATAGCGGGCGTCTGGCGTCTGGGTGAAGCGCAGCCAGCCAAAGGTCAGGGGGAAGGTGATGCAGCAGGAGAGAATCACGCCCCAAAAAATGCACTGATGGGTCAGCCAGCGATAGAAGCCGCGCTTGCGGATAAACTGCTGCGAAAGCAAATCGGTGATGATGGCTTTGGGGATCAGCGAGGTATAGCGGCGAAAGTTGGCATAGGAGAGAAACAACTGCCAGCTTCGTCGCCAGTAGCGCCCGGTAGGTGGGCGCGCCAGCCAGAAGGTGTATTTGTAGGTGACGGCAGCCGTGGCAAAGATGGTGGCTACCGCGTAGCCGATGAGCGAGGCGTCGAACCAGTGAAAACCCCGCGAACCGATGGCAATCAAAGCGGTGAGCAGCGCCGCCGCCGCCGCGCCCAGCAGAATCGAGCGAGCGCGCAGACTCATAGAGCAATCACCCCTCTTCCATGACAACGATACTCCACCTGTGGAGAGGCTATCTCCAGGCGAATCTTTTTCTTCGTAACAAGATGTATTATACGCAGCAGGTGCGTCAATCATCAGATAGAGGATGCCATGTTTTCAATCAGGAAGCAGCAACTTTTGTCACAAAAGGGAGACCTGCGCTTCAGCGCGCCGGTCAGGGAGATATATGTCACAGTTTCTGCTTCTGACGACAGCTATCATCTGACCAGACCTTGCATCCCCCCTCTTTCTGGAGGTTTCTATGATTATTCCCTGGCTGGATACCCTTGTGCTTTGGATTCATATCCTGGCGGCTATCTCCTGGGTAGGAGGTATGCTCTTTGTAGCTTTTATCCTTGGCCCTTATGTGCGCCGCGCCTTCCCGCCTGAGCAGCGCACCCCGCTGCTGGCCGCTGTTGGCAAGCGCTTTAGCTTCCTGGGTTGGAGTGCCATCTTCACACTGATCTGCACCGGCATCTACAATGCCACGCGCTTTTTAGGCTCCTGGGATGCGCTGTTCGCAACCGTGTTTGGGCATATCCTGCTGGTGAAAATTGCGCTGGTTGGGGTGATGATTGTGCTGAGCATCATCCACGACTTCTTTCTGGGGCCGCGCCAGCGCGACCTGGGGCAAAAGATGCTCCAGGCTCAGGCATCCTTCTCAAAGGCTCCCTCAGAGCCGGTTTCCGCTCTCCAACGCCTGCGCCGCTGGACCATTCTGGTTGCCCAACTCAATCTTGTGCTGGGGATAGCGGTGATTCTGCTGGCCGCCGCGCTCCAGTCGTTTTAGCAGGCCGGGAGGGACAGCAGGCAATGGATACCTCTCCGGCACAGCGCTCTCCAGCAGGCGCCAGACAGCCGCCTGCCTCGCAGGAGCCGTTCGGGCGGGCGCGCCCCTGGGTCACAGCCTCGTGCGCGTTGGGTCTGGGTGCGGGCTTTTTGCTGGCAGCGATCCTCAGTGTCACCCAGGCGCTGAATGTGCCGTTGGGCCTCTGGTGGCTTGCGCTCGTTCAGGCGCACGGACACGTTCAGGTCTTTGGATGGGCCGGGCTGCTGGTACTGGGGGTGGCGCTGCATTTTCTCCCCCGGCTGCGCGGCGCGCCGCTCGCCTATCCGCGCATAGCTCCCTGGCTGCTTGCGCTGCTTGGCGGCGGGCTGATTCTGCGGGCGCTCGGCCAGCCATTGCTTGCGCTGGCAGCGCCGGGCGCCATGTTCTGGCAGGTAGTATTGGCGGGCGCCGGGTTGGCGGAATTCGCGGGGGCCTGCGGTGTCGTTGGCTTGCTCTGTCTGACGCTCAGGCGTGGCCCCTCCCTGGCACGCCGTCCCGCGTTGCAGGCATTCCTCCCCTACGCGCTTGCCGGATTGCTCAGCTTCTGGCTGGCGCTCGCCCTCAACGCGATTGAAGGGGTTAGCATGCTGCTGGCGGGTCGGGCGCTGTTCTCAGGTCGGATGGACGCGGCGATCACGCAGCTAGGAGTATTTGGTTTCCTGGTGCCGATAGCACTTGGCATGGCGGCGCGCGTCCTGCCGCTTTATGTGGGGCTGCGCCCGCTTCCGGCCAGGGTACTCTGGCCGGTCTTCTCTGGCTATGTTGCCGGGCTGCTGCTCAGCCTTCTGGTTCCCTGGATGGATGCCAACACTGCCCTGGCTGGATACCTTCAGGGCAGCGCGGCGCTCCTCATGGGGAGCGCTTTGCTGGCCTTTCCTATCTTCCAGGGCTTGCTGCTGCCCCGGCGTTGGATGCGCCTGATGATACCCGCTGTTCAAACGCAGCACATTTCGCTGCCCGCGCGCCCCTACCCGGTGGCGCAAGGCAACGACCGCGCGGCTTTTGGCCCATATGACTGGCTGATCCGCAGCGCGTTTGGCTGGCTGGCGCTGGCCGCGCTGACCTTTTGTATTGATGGAGCGGCACAGCTTGGCGGAGGGTTTGGCCCCATCGACGATGATGTCACCCGCCACGCTGCGACGGTAGGCTTTGTGGCGCTGCTTATTTTTGGCGTTGGGCAGCGTATGCTTCCAGGGTTTGCCGGGAGCAGGCTGCTCTCGCCCCATTTGGTGACGGCGACGCTCTGGCTGGGCAGCGCCGCCGCGCTGCTGCGCGTGGTTCCAGTCCTGGTAGGCCCCTGGGTTGGTGGGTCTGGCCTGCCCGGCTGGATAGCCCTTCTGCTGCGCGGCGCCTTTGGCTTCTCAGGGCCACTGGCCTTGATGGCTGTTCTCTGCTTTACTATCAATCTCTGGAATATTCTTCGTCCCGCGCCGCGTGCCGGGCAGCGCGCCTCAAAGAGACAGGATGCTGCTGTCGATGCGCCCTAGCGCTTACTGGCCGCTTCCAGCCGCTCCCGATCCACGATAGTAATGCGTCCCTGCTCCAGCGTGATGAGGCCCTCTTGCTCAAACGCCTTGAGCGCGCGCCCAACCATTTCCCGCGCCGTACCTACCAGGGTCGCCAGTTCCTGCTGCGTCAGGCGATGAGGCGTTTTCCCCTCGATGGCTTCGCTGTAGAGCAAGAGGGCCGTAGCGACGCGGGCGCTGACGTGCTTGAAGGAGAGTTCTCCAACGAGCATCACCAGATGCCGCAGTCGGCTTGCCAGCACGCGAATGACCCCCAGAGCAATGGATGGATGTTCAGCCAGCAAACGCATAATATCGGCGCGATGGAGGACATAGGCCACCCCTTCTTCGAGGACCATCGCACTGGCCGGATTGGAGCCGCCGTCAAAGATTGGCACCTCGTTAAAGGTCTCGCCCGCCTGAAAGAGACGCAGCACCTGTTCCTTGCCATCTGCCGACGTTTTAAAAACTTTTACTCTCCCCGACTTGAGATAGTACAACCATTCGCCTGGTTCGCCTTCCAGCAGCAGCAGTTCTCCCCGTTGAATATGGCGTTCTCGTGTCACCTGTTGTACATAGGCCAGTTCCGCATCTGCCAGCGCGCTGAATTCTGGAATCGCTCGTAATGTCTGGACATCAATGGTCATGGTCCGTTTCCTTCCACCCCCTGGCTGTGTGATCTCAGGCATATCAGGCGCTTTCTTTAGAATATCTCAGAATAGCCTCACGGGACCACTGCCGGACATCGAGAGGCGGCCAGGCAAGCGCCTCGTTTCCGCTTGAGGCTGTTCCCCTATGTGCTTCGCAGTGTCAAGCGCTCATGCGGAATAAGAGATTGCGGAAGCATCATCGCTTTTTCCCTTAATGGCATTGTTTTTGGGGAACTTTTTGTTGACAGGCAGCGTCAGGGTGGGTAAATCTCTGGTACTCGTTCAGTAAAGGAGGACCCACAATGTTGACCATGCTCAAAAAACTGGCGGCGGCGGTTGCCCTGGCGTTCGGTGTATTGATGGCGCTGGCGCCTGCCGCCCTGGCCTGCGGTGGGCTGGTGGCGCCCGATGGCGACGTGCGCCTGGACCGTGCCGCTACCCTGATCGCCTGGCACGATGGCATCGAACACTACATGACCAGCTTTGCCTATCAGGGCAATGAATCGTCCATTGGGTGGATTACCCCGCTTCCGGCGGTCCCGCTCAGCATCCAGGAGGGCGGCGCCTGGACGTTGCAGCGCCTCTCGCGCGAAGTCCATCCGCAGCCAAAGGATGCCGTTGGGGTTGCCGAATCAGCAGCGGCGCCGGTAGATGTGCTGCAACAGGTGCAGATTGAAGCGTTGAATATCACAGTGGTGCGCGGCAGCGGACCGGCGATTGTCGGATGGGCGAGAAGCAATGGATTTTTTGTAGACGACGAAACCGCTGCCCATCTGGCGGTCTATGCCAAAGGCAGCCCCATCTTCATGGCCGCCAAATATGATACCAGTGCCGCGCAGGCGCGTGGGCAGATTGTCGGCGATGGCGTGCCCATTCTGATTACAATGAAGACCGCGCACCCCTGGGTGCCGCTGGAAGTGCTGGCGCTCGACGGCCAGCAGGTTCACGCCGACCTCTATTTTCTGACCGATGAGCCGCTGAACATCAGCGACATGAACGCGGTGATCGGGCAGTCTGCCGTCGGCAGCCAGGTGCCCGGCGCGCCTGGCATGACGGTTGCCTTCCAGGAACAGATGAATCCCTCGCTCTATCACGACCTCTCAACTGACCGCAACATGAGTTGGGTGCGACCTGATGGCTGGCTGACCTATCTCAGCCTGGATACACCGGAAAACGCTGTCTCCTATGACCTGGGGGTCAGCTCCAGGGGCGTCATCCGGCTGGCGCCTTTCGGCACGCCGCCAATGCAAGTTGCGGACGATGCCAGTTCCAGCATCCCGTCCTGGGTGCCCAATCTACCGCTGGGCACGCCAGAAGTGGTGATGACCGTCCTGTTCATCTTGAGCGTGATTGGCGTCCTGTACTTCTTCTTCCGCCGGAAGCCGCGCGCCGGGCATCGCGCGCAGCTTTCCGCCAAGCCAGAGAAATAGGTTCCTATCTCTGACGTTGGTGGCACACTCAATGCGGCACTTGCCCCTTCGTGTGCCTCGCGCACACTGCGGCAGGGCGTGTATCTCTCCGCATGGTGTACTGTTCGGCTTTGGATGGTCTGGTCGCCCTGCATGTTGGGGCGGCCAGGCCATCTTGCTATCTTTATCGCCCTATCGCTCTGATCTGCCGCCAGGCCGCGATGTAGCGGTTCAGGCGTTCCTGGTCTTTCTCGCTGACCATCGGCAGGCGGCGAATATCCATATTGTCTTCCAGATCGGCCAGCTTGACGCGCCGCGCCAGCGGATTGGCGCTGGCCCGCAGGATAAATTCCTCATACGTCTCTTCCGGTCGCCTGGTCACGCAGTCCAGCGCTTCTACCACTGCTTCGCTGTAGCCCAGCGTGCGCAGATCATCCAGCGTATAGCTGGTATCCTCCACCAGATCATGCAGCACCGCGACTATCTGCTCCTGTTCCGTCTCCACGCGCAGCATCACGCGCAGCAGGTGCAAGATATAGGGCTGCCCGACTTTATCCATCTGCCCGCGATGGGTCTGCGCTGCCAGCAGGATAGCATCTTCTAATGTTGGCATAGGTCTCTCGCTTAAAGCATACCCGGAACAAGAAAACGCCTGGCAAGGCATCCAGGCGCTCCCATTATATTATATACCTGATGAGCCTTGAGAGCCGATGGATTGCCAGCCCATTTGCTATAATCTGAATGCTGAGATGCTCATTCATGCCGCTTTTGGAAGGGGGAGACTTTTGAGCTTGCGCCAACACAACCATTTGATTGTTGCCGGGGTGATGCGCCAGGGCAACGAAATACTGCTGGTCCAGCAGCAAGGGCCACATGATCGCGTGCCCTTCTGGGCATTGCCCGGCGGGAGGGTCGAAGTTGGCGAACTGCTTTCGGAGGCGCTGGTGCGCGAGGTGCGCGAGGAGACCGGGCTAGAAGTGCTGGAAATGGGGCACCTGCTCTATGCTGCGCAGCACGACAGCCCCATTGGCTATCATTGGGGCGCCGCTGAGCAGGGCGCGCGGGCGCAGCTTCTCGCGCTGATCTTTGAGATCGCGGCCTGGCGAGGCGGCCTCTGCCCCGCCGACCCCGACGGATTCATTCAACACGCCAGTTTTTTGCCTTTAGCTGATGCGATCAACAAGCTGGAAGCTGCGCCCTGGCGTGTCATGACCGAGCCGCTGCTGGCCCTTTTGCGCGGCGAGGTTGACCCTGGCGCAGCATGGTGCTATCGCCGCCAGCCCGATGGAAGCGATCAGTTGATAGCGCGGCTGAAGTAGCCGATGTCAACGGAAGAAGCGCGTGCGTTTTCCGCTGAGCGCGTAGAGCAGGGCCAGCAGAAAACACGCGCCGATAAAGGCCACCACGAACGAGCCGATCAGGCCGACGGTCCCGCTGATGAGAAATCCCAACAGGAACTCACCAACCAGTGCCCCAACAATGCCGACGACAATATCGCCCAGGAGGCCGAAGCCCGCGCCGCGCATCACCTTTCCCGCAAACGCTCCGGCCAGGCCACCAATAATGACCCAGCCGAGCAAACTCAAGTCTGAACTGACCTCCGCAAGAACGATCAGGTGCATAGCCGTATCCTTCCTTTTCCAACTCAGGGCGCCTCGCGGTTGGGGCCACCCTCCAAACCTATCTACCAGCCTTTACGCACGTAGAATGCCAGACGGCCATGCGTGTGCCAACCGCTGCGCCTGGAGCATGGTACACTGGAGGGAAGCACCCGGAGGAAATTGAAGGAGTGGTATCGTATGGTCAAGAAGAGCATCCTGCTCTGTTTTGCGCACCCTGATGATGAAATCGGCTGCGCGCCGCTTGTGGCGCGCTTTGTCGCGGAAGGCGCGCAGGCAACGCTCATCTGCGCCACCAATGGCGACGTTGGCGATGTAGACGCCAAACACTTGCGCGGCTATCCATCCATTGCCGCGCTGCGGCTCGATGAACTGGCGTGCGCCACACAAGCCATTGGTTTTACCGAAGTTGTCACCTTTGGCTACCGCGACAGCGGCATGATGGGCAGCGCCGATAACCAGCACGCGAACAGTCTCTGGCAGGCTCCGCTGGAAGAAGTCACCGGGCGCGTGGTCGAAGTGATGCGCCGGGTGCGCCCGCAGGTAGTCATCACCTTTAATACCTTTGGCGCTTATGGGCACCCCGACCACATCAAAATCAACCAGGCTACCGTTGCCGCCTTCGAGCAGTTGCAGGCCGAGCCAGACCATCCGCAAAAGCTCTACTATACCACCGGCCCGCGTGCGCTCGTGCGCGTGGGTCTGGCCGTGATGAAGCTGCTGGGCAAGAATCCGCACACAGCAGGCAAAAACAACGACGTAGATTTGCAGGCCATTGCCGACGCCATGACACGCCCAACCACCAGAGTGTCGATTGCTGGCTATCTAACGCCAATGTGGGCAGCGATGCGCTGCCACGCCAGCCAGATGGGCGGTTCAAGACCAGGCGGCCTGTTTGGCCGCCCGCTGGCTCGCCTCTTCTTCCGCAGTCTCCCGCTCTCGCGTGTCTATCCAGCACCCCAGCCCAGCGCGCCCATCGAGCGCGATCTGTTTGCTGGTGTGGCCCTTCTCTAACTTGCCACGCGATAGGTCTTCACAGATGGACGGGTGGCTGCCTGCACAAAGCCCTGGAACAGTCGCAGCACGCGCTCGTCCCCGGCGACAACCAGTTCTTCCGGGTGACATTGGACCGCCAGCACAAAGCGATGATTCGGGAACTCGATGCCCTCAATGATCCCATCAGGTGCCTGCGCTGAGGTGACGATATTGCGGCCAGGCGTTTTGATCGCCTGGTGATGAAAGCTGTTGACCAGCAGCGGCTCGGTGCCCAGCAGTTCTGCCAGCCGCGTGCCAGGCGTGATAGTGATGGGGTGAGCGCGATAGGCGCGGGGTTTGCCAGTATAGGCGTGCTTCAGGCTTTCGGGGCGCTGCGCGTGAATATCCTGATAGAGCGTGCCGCGCGCTGCCACATTCAGCACCTGCAAGCCCCGGCAGATGCCGAGAATCGGTAAATCCATTTCCAGGAAATAATCGGCTAACGCCAGGTCCAGGCGATCCTCCTGCACATCCACTGTTCCAAGTAAAGGATGAGGCTCTTCGCCAAAGTTGCGTGGATGAATATCCACGCCGCCAGGGAGCAGCAGCCCATCCAGCCGCGAGCAGAGCGGCTCCAGCATCTTCATATCATTGAGATGTGGGATCAGCACTGGCGTGCCCCCCGCCATCTCCACCGCCTGGGCATAGGAGCGGTTGACCCCATAGAGAGGTCGCAGCGTCCCGGCGCGTTTCGCTGCGTAACAAGGGATACCGATAAGTGCCATAAAACAACTCCTTCACCAACCAGGATAAGAATCATGAGTCCTTCAAAAAGAGAAGGCGGGGCGCGTCTGCGCCCCGCAACGAAAAGTCACTGAACAGACATCATCAGCTATCAGCGTTCGCTGCGAGAGAAGCCGCCTCCGGGTCGGCGCGCCCCTCGGTGCGCCGACCCCTGCTAAGGGCCAGCGCTTCAGGCGCCTCGATCACTTCTGTTTGCGCGTCTGTCGCCAGTCCCTGACTGGCGACCTCGGCTGGCTCCGAGCCAACACGCTGCACTACCGCACGCCGCTGTGCCCCCCCTGGCCTGTTCAGCCGATCAGCAGACTGCCTCGTCTGGCGCGGTGGCTTCATCCCTGTCCAGAATGTCAATGCTGCCGAAGACAACAACCAGATGAAGAGCATACAAAGAAGCGTTCCAGAGAGCAATGATGATGAAGAGAGCAGATCGGCTGGCATGCGTTCTTTGTTCTCCCTTTCGCGCGTGTTGCAAGCGCACGACGCTGTGCCTTGCGGCAGACGCTCTTTAGTATCCTATATAACGGGCTGACAGGTATTCAGGTAACGGTCCCTGGCGGCTGCTTTGACCGTATCACGGGATGCTCCCAGAAGACCCTGCTTTACCTTCACTGTATCATACAGACTTTTGCCCGCCTATCTCCCTCCTCGCTTTTGCCGTGTGAACATCGCCACTTCTGCGCCGGGTCTCTCTGTCGCACAAGCCATGCCACCCACGCGCGCATAGCCATTTCGGGTTGGGAGTCTTGCTCGACCAGTTATTGTAGTGTATACTGCAAGAAAATGGGCAGCGGCAAGGGCGCCTGGCCGACCCAGCAAACCACATCAGGCCAGGCGCGCTTGCCGCAGGTATGGGAAGTATGCGCAGGGCTGATGGAAGAAACGACGAATTATTACGAGCTTCTCGGCGTTGGATCAGACGCGGGCGTGGCGGAAATCAAAGCCGCGTTCAAACGCATGGCCCTAAAGTACCACCCGGATGTGTATGATGGGCCAGACGCTGAAGAGCGTATGCGCCTGCTCTTGACTGCCTATAAAACGCTGACCAATCCCAGCAAGCGCAAAACCTACGATCTGGCGAATGGGATTAGCCGCCGCCCCCTGTTCGATAACGAAGAACCGCTGACGTTTTATCGAGCGGCCAACGGCAGGGGATTCACTACGAGCGGGCGCATTCCTACCCCTGGGAAGGCCGCTGCGGGGGCAGCATCCTCGCGGTGGGCTTCGGAGGAGGCGCCCGCCCGCAAGTCAGCCAGCAAAGTAGCGATAGCGTTTCCACGCCTGGATGCAGGTGTGGGCGCCGTCATTGCGCTGGAGGGCTTTGTCTATACCCTGACGGCGGCACAGGCCGCCAAGCTGCGCGAAGATGGCCGCCTGCTCGGCACTGATATGCCCCAGCGCCTTGCTTCCAGCGACGGTAGACCCGCCGGGCGACGCTATTCCTGCCATCGCTGTGGACAGAGTTGGGTGATGCCCCCAGATCAGCGCCGCAGCAGCACCGACCGCTGCCCCCAATGTTCCGCTCCTGATTGGTCGGAATATCTCTTGCTGCGCTGCCAGGAATGTACCGCCGTCTTTGAAAGCCAGCATATTCGCCGCTATGATAGCGTCAAGATTGGCGAGCGCTATTACGGCGATTTTCACCTTTCTTCGCCCTATGAACTCTTCCCTACCTGTCCTCACTGCCAGGCGGCGCACTGGTGCGCCGGAGAAGAGATGCGCTTGCGCGCACAACAACCGGAGGGCGCGCGCACATCGGAGCCGCTCTCTCAGGCTGCCAGCCAACGCCCGCGCGTTTCCGGGGGGATACCGCGCGTCAGCCCATCGGGACACACCGGCATCTATCCTGCCGCGCGCCCTCAAACGCATGCGCGCGGCGGCGTGCCCAAAATGTTCCTCTCCTTCGTCCTGGCGCTCTTAATCGCGGGTGTCTTATTTGCCATCTACGCTTTTGCCACCACGCTGCACTAGAACCACTCGCCCCCGCGAAAGCGCCAGCGCGGCAGCGCGATGCGCAGCGGCCCCTGCGTCACTACAAAGATGCTCAGCCAGATGCTGCCATAGTGGATGAGGAAAATAGACAGCGGCAGCGCGCTGGAAGGAGCGCCAGGCAGCCCGATGTAATGAATCAGCAGCCAGACCAGCGCGCCCTCGACAATGCCCGCCAGCACCTGAAATATCGTCGGCCAATCGCGGTCCCAGCGAGAATACAAAACATTCTGGTAGATTGCGTCCCAGACCAGGCCAAACAGAAACACGTAGCCCAACACGGCAAACGGCGTGAGGACTAGCGGCGTCTTGAAGCCGCTCAGGACCAGCGAGACCACCAGCGAGATGATTCCGCCAAGAATGGCAAACAAGAAGAAGCGCGTTTCCCAGCGCCCTAACAGAGTTGGTGTCATGGATGTACCCCCCTGGCCCAGCGCATCCACTGGGCAATCGAGCGCAGAGGCCCAAGGCGGCGCAGCCCTGGCGCGCGCAGTGCCACCAGATCATCCACCGCGCGCATTGCCTCATATTGCAGCCCCAGAAAACTGTCCACTGGGGCATATGGGCCGCCCAGCACCATCGCGCCAGCAGCGTGGACCCGGCCAGGTCCATTGCTCATCCCCAGCACCTCAAAATCGCTGGTCACGCCCAGCCGTCCCTTGGGGTTGCGCCGGAGCTGATAGGTCTCGATCATATCTTTAATCAACACGTTGCTATCAATTGCGGCCTCCAGGCCGGTGCAGTCAATGATAAAATCGGCGGCCAGCCACTCATCCTGCTGCTGTGGATTTCCAGCGGCCAGCAGCGAATAAACTCGCCCATCCTTGCCGCGCTCGACGCGCTTCACACTGCCGAAGCGCTGCTGAAACCAGCCCTCGCGCAGTCCGGTATCCATAATACGGCGCCAGTCTTTGCGACTGGCCGTTGTCGTGCCGCCCCAATCGTTGAGCAGCCGGTCGCGCTCGTGGTCATCCGCCTGCTCCAGCTTGTTGCGCAAGACGCCGCCCCAGCAGGCTTTCGGCCAGTTAAACGGCTGTAACTCGGTATGATGCTCCGTCTTACGCCGGACGCGCCCCTCGCGGTGCCCCGCCAGCAGCGGCGTGCGCATCACATGCAGAATGCCCACCCGCTGATTCCTGGCCCGCACCTCGGCAAGCCTCTGAATCACCCGCGAAGCCACAATGCCGCGCCCGCGCACCATCACCACCCCGCCATATCTCATAAGGTGTTCGTAAATATGGTTGTGATCTTCATACGCATTGACCACATGCTGGAAATCTCTGGTGCGCTCGCGGTATTCCTGAAGGTCCGACAAAAACTGAATGCCGGGGTAGCCCATCGCCAGATGCACATAGCGCGCCACAATCAACTGCTTGACCACTTCCAGGCGCTGGTTGATCTGCGTATAGGCCACCACATAGCGGCCATCATCGGTCTTGCGAATGGCCCTCGCCGTGCCATAGCGCCAGATGTTTCCCCAACCGATGCGCCGCGCCTCGCGGTCCATCGCCTGGAAGACATCCATGGCGCGCGGCGTATACGTTTCTGTCAGAACTGGCTCGCCAAAAACCTGCCAGCTTACCTTGAGAGCATTCCCAATCTGGCCCCGGCCCAGCGAGTGCCAGATTTCGCGCAGCGCATACGACGGCCAGCCCCAGAGATTATCCGGGCAGGCATCGCTGTTAGAGCGCAGCCGCTCGTAGCCGGGAATCTGCGAATAGTAGCACAGGCGCTCGTAGCGCCCATGTGGCTTGGGGTCCAGACCAAACACGACAATCTGATTTTGGCGCACGCCCTGGATCAGCAAGCGATCCACCCAGGCGAAGCTGCCCAGGCCGCCGCCAATCGCCAGATACGTCGTCTCCGAGACAGGAATCGGGCTGCGTTGCAACTGCCAGATCGGGACAACCGGCTGCCGAAAAAAAGCGGGCGGGAACGACTCATCCACCACCGGAGGTGGGATAAATGGCTGAAGTACACCCGTCTCCAGGCTGAACAGCAGCGTAGACTCCACTTGTGGTGGAGGCGCTGGCTGTGGCGGAGCCGCTGGCGCGGGCACGGATGGGGCGGGAATCGCTGGCGCCGCGCCTGGGGTTCTGGATGGTGCCGCACTGACCCATGCTGCCCCAGCGGCTGGAGCAGCCGCTGGTTCTGCCGCCAGCAAGAACCCTGCAATATCAATCGTATCTGTTGGCCGGATAATGGAGCGTTGAATGCGCTCTCCGTTGACAAATGTGCCGTTCCCGCTGCCCTGATCGTTCAGCATGATCTGCTCGCCTTCCAGCGTCAGGACAGCGTGATGGCGCGAGGCTTTTCTGGCGGGCAGTTGAATCGTATTATCGTGATGGCGGCCAATCGTCACTGGCGGCGCAGCGGTAATATCATAGGTCTGGCCGGTGGCCCGATTGGTCCAGCGAACTCGAATCTGGCGCGGCGTCTCGACAACGTTCATACCCACGTCTACAGGCATCATGACCGTCGCGTATTCGTCCTGCGCCTGGGTAAAGGCTTGCTGCCGGGCCTGCGCCTGCTGCTGGATGGCCGGGCCAAACTCCAGCAAGAGGCGAAACGGGCCAACCTGAAACGTATCACCCTCGATCAGTGGCCTGCGGGTAATGCGCAGGTTGTGAACATAGGTGCCGTTCTTGCTGCCCAGATCACGAAGCATGACCTCGCCGTTGCTGTACTCCAGCACGGCATGCTGGCGCGATACCGCGTCGCTGTTGAGTTCGATAGTATTGTCCCCGGCACGCCCCAGCGTGATGGGCAGAGGGGCAAGACGCCTGCGCTCTTCGCCAGTCACCGGGTCTTGCCAGGTCAGGCGAGCATACAGAATGTTTTCAGTACGCTGCATCCATGAGGCATCCTTTCAAGACGAGAGGGCTGATACATCTGCCAGATTAACCATCTTCCTCCACCACCAGCCCGTTGGCGAGCGCCCGGCCACACCAGGGGCAAAAACCTTCCGGGTGATAGTCTACCAGCTTCGCGCAGCGAGCGCACTTCACTTTCAGGATTGTTGGGCGCTGAGATGGCACCACCCACATGCGGACCACCCCCAGGCGGAAAGAATCACCGATCTTGAGCGGCGTCGTCTGGTTCTGCGTCAGGCGATACTGGCTGTTGAACGAAATAATGTTCGTCTGGCTGAGGTTGGTAAGATAAAATGTCTCGCCTTTAGCGGCGATGGAAGCGTGCCGCCGTGAGAGCGAGCGATCATCAATGACGATCTGGCACACGCCCTCCTCTCGCCCAATGATGCAGGGACGGTCAGCAGTGACCGTATACAGAAACCACTGCTCCCGCCCCTGTATCTGCCAGCGTAATGTTAGTGAGCGCATACCTCTACAACCCGCTTGAGGGTACTAAAACTAGAGCGTGCCCAGATCAATCATGCCCGCCACCCCATTGTCCTTGTTGAAAAAGATCATCTGGAAATCGCCCTGAGCAGGGGGCACGACGAAACAGGCATAGCCGACATCCATGCTCGCGTGCGCGCCAAGATCAACATTGATGTCATAACCATGAGTGCTATCCTGGGCGTAGCGCGAGCTATCAGGCCCCAACAGCACAAACTCCGGGTCGCCAACGTAGACATCAGTGGCAAGTGTGTTCATCACCATCAGGTCTACCAGGATAAAGCGCATCCCCTTCGGCGCCTGATAGCCAGGCGTCCAGACGCCGGTAGCCACTTTCACAACCGTGCCCACGATAGCGCCATCATAGTACGTGACCGATTTCCCGATGGGTTTGGGCGTCTCGTTCCACATGGTGGAATCGTAGCCAACCCCGTTGAGGGGAATGGTTTCCTTAACCTCATTATCGGCGCCTATCACCAGCTTCCAGTCGCCGATATGCGTGCCATGCGGCACCCGAAAGAACCAGTAGCCAGTAGAACTGGTCTGTGCATTAACCTCAATCGGCAGGCTATCAGCCAGGTTGGTTGTTGCTACATCATACGGGGTTCCGTTTGGTCCAACAACGGTGGTATATGCCGTCACATCGACCCCATGCGAATCAGTGCTGTTATCCAGCTTTGCCTGAATCTTGAGAACATCCTGGCCGGGATCGTTGATCTGGTATTCAGGATCGTTAGGGGCCTGGACCGCGCTCATAATCGTCACTGTGACGCCCGCGTAGATCGCCTGAAGGTTCAGGTTGCTCAGCGTCTGCGCGCCATTGGGGCCAATCGTCGCGGTAGGGGTAGCTGCGGGCGTATTGCCGGGACTGGCTGTGTTTCCAGCGCCGGGCGTGTTTCCAGCCTGTTGGCCGGAATTGCTGGTGCTGTGCCCTTTCAGCAGATTGAGCGCCAGCACCACGCCCCCGCCCAACAGAGCGACAACCAGCACCACCACGACGATCAAGCCAAGCATCACGCGCCTGCCGCTGCCTTTTTGGGGCTGCGCCCAGGGCGCGAGACCGCCCGGCCCCATCACTGGCGGTGGCCCAGGCGCGTAGCCTGGCGGCGTTGATGGGGCGCCGGGCACATATCCTGGCGTCGGCGGTGGCCCAGGGACATACGCTGGCGGTGGTGGTACGCTCAGTTGGGTTTGCTGGTCAAGCATTGGGGGATAGGCTGGGCTGGACCCCGGCATGCCAGGGCCTGATCCCGGTCCATTATACTGATACTGGCTGTAGCCGCCCGGCGGAGGCGGCGGCGCGTCGTATGCGCCGGGCGCGCCCTGGTCTGGCGGCGCGCTGGTTCGCAGCGTCGGGTCGAGCGTTGGCGGCGGGGGCGGAGGTTGAAGTTGTGTGGGAGCATAATCGCTCGCCAATGGCGCGGGCGGTGGGGTTTGTTGCATTGGGGCGCCCTGGTTCGCGGGCGTCTGGCGCGCGCCGCAGTTCCCACAAAACGCGGCGCCTGCCGGAAGCGGCTGGCCGCAGTTGATACAGGGTTTCATTGCCATGAGAGCAAATCTCCATCTCTGGGCGTGGCATGAATCCTGCCTTCACCATGCCCTCTCTGATTGTGCCTATGCTTTATACAACGTGTTGCCACTCGCATTTTGCAGGACTGACAAGATGCCCGACAAAAACCTTGTTTGAAGAAGAGGCAGCAGTAGCCAGCCTTGCTCTTATTCTGAGCCAATTGTAACATCCCTGTCTTGCCCCGCCTATGGCGCAAGCCACACTTGCACCGTCTTATCCGCACTTGCCGAGGCAAGATATTTGCTGTTTGGCGACCAGCGCACATCATCAACAGCGTTCCCATGCTTGCGATAGACCAGGAGCATCGTTCCATTGGCTCTCCAGACCTGCACCGTCGTATCTTTACTGGCCGAGGCCAGCTTCGATCTATCCGGCGACCAGACTACCGAAGTCACGCCGCCAGAATGACCCTGATAGATAACCGGATTGTTGCCGGTCAGCGCGTCCCAGACCTGGGCCGTCCCATCATCGCTGCCGGAAGCAATGCGCTGCCCGTTCGACGACCAGGCTACCGAGGTCACGCCGCCGGAATGGCCGGTATAGGTGTACAGCGTTGTCCCGGTGACAGCATCCCAGACCTGCACCGTCTTATCTTTGCTGCCAGAGGCAATCTTTGACCCATCTGGCGACCAGGCCACTGCCCAGACATGATCCGTATGCCCCATATAGGTCTGGATGAACTGCTGGCTGGTGGCGACCCAGACGCGCACCGTGTTATCGTAGCTGGCCGAAGCTATCATCGTGCTATCGGGCGACCAGGCCACGCCTGCTACTTCTGCATCGTGGCCGGTATAGTTTGAGATCAGGCTGCCGTTCATGGCATTCCAGACCTGCACCGTCTTATCCTTGCCTCCTGAAGCAAGCATTGACCCATTGGGCGCCCCGGCCACCGTCCAGACTTGATCGGTATGGCCGCGATAGGCGAACGCATTCCTGCCCGTCAGCGCGTCCCAGACCTGCACAGTATCATCAAAGCTGGCGGAGGCCAGGCGCTGGCTGCTGGGCGACCACGCCAGCGCGTCTACCACATTGGTATGGCCTTGATAGAGATACACCCTATCCCCCGGCTGCGGCGCGGGCGTGGCCGTCTCGGTGGGGGTATCTGTCGCTGTTGCCGTGTCGGTCGCGGTCCCCGTCGAGGTTGCCCCCGTTGTTGCCGTGTTGGTAGACCCCGTTCCGGCAGTCGGACTGACCGCCGCGTTGGTTTGTGGCCCCCCGCCTGATCGCTGCGAAAGCAGCAGCAGCACTCCGCCGCTGCCCAGCATCACCAGCCCGGCGGCGCCGGTAATCAAAATGGTTCGCCGCGAGATACCCCCTTTGGATGGTGGCTCTCCAGGCGCTGGTGCAGACGGGCTGGCCCCCGGAATGCTCGTGCCAAAGGTCGGCGCGTCATACGAAGGCGCTGGCGTGGCCTGCGCGGCCCATCCGGCGTTGGCTGCCGGATAGACTGGCTGGCCGCCGGGCGCCGCTGGCGGTGAACTGTATCCCCCCGGCGGGCTGGAGGCAAGCGCCGGATCGGGAATCGGCGGCACCCCAGGAGCGGCCCCCGGCCCGCTGATAACCGTTGTCGCTGAATAGATGGCCGGGCCTGCCGGTCCAGAGGCCGGGCTGGCCGGAGCGCTGGAGACCGTTGGGGAAGAGTGAAGTGCCGTGTTTGGCGAGCCAGACGCCCCGGCGGGCGCCGGGCCAATCGGGGCAGGCGGCGCTTGCATGCGCGTGGCATAGGTCTGTCCGGCGTCGCCCTGGATGGCCTGTTCCAGCGCGGTGGCAAACGCGCGCACGCTGCCAAAGCGCTGTTTCGGGTCTTTTTCCAGGGCTGTCAGCACCACCTGCTCTATGGCTGGCGCGAGTGTTGGAACTTTCTGGCGCAAAGGCGGCGGCGGAGCCAGGACATGCTGGCTGGCAATCTCGGTGAACGTGCCGCGAAAGGGCCGCTCACCAGTCAGCCATTCGTAGACCACCACGCCCAGCGAATATTGGTCGCTGGCTGGGCGCGGGTGGCCCTGCAACTGCTCCGGCGCCATATAAGCCGCTGTCCCCGCTACCTCCTGCGTTCCCTGGCTGGAACTCGCGGCGGTGGCAATGCCAAAATCGCTCAGCAGCGCCTCCTTATTGCGCCCCAGCAGCATATTCTCCGGCTTGATGTCGCGGTGAACCAGCTTCTGGTCGTGCGCGTATTGCAGGCCGTCCGCGATCTGCTTGAGATAAGGCAAGATCATTGCTGGTGCCAGCGGCGTATCAGCCGGGAACAACTGGCGCAGCGAGCCGTTTGGCGCGTAATCCATCAGCAGATAGGGCGTGCCGTCCTGCACCCCAAAATCCAGCACCCGCACAATATGCGGATGCACCAGCGTCGCAATCGTGCGCGCCTCCAGGCGAAACTTCTCCACATCGGCGGCGCTGGCAAGCTGCGTATGCAGCACTTTGATAGCGGCTTCCGTCCCCAGGTATATCTGTACCGCCAGATAGACTTCCGCAAATGCGCCCTTCCCCAACAAACGAGTCAGGCGATAATTCCCAAACTGCTGGCCCTCTCGTTCGGCCATCTGTTGCTACCTCCTGGGGAATATGTGATACTGTCTCGTCCCATCTCTTAGAAACGCGCTGGAACTGGCAAATGGAGGGACAGCCTTGCTGTGCAGCCCACATGCCCATTGTAAGGCTACCCGCCAGGCGCGTCAAGAAGGGAAGAAACCTATCCGTCACTAAGAGGGGGTGGACTTCCTATGTAGCCCACCAGACCTGCGCGGTGTGATCGTCGCTCCCAGAGACAATGCGTGTGCCATCTGGCGACCAATCCAGCGACTCAACCACGCTGTAATGCCCATTGTAGGGGTAAATGAGCCTGCCCGTGCTGGCATCCCAGATGTGTACCAACTTATCACCAACAGGGTACCCTTCTTCAGTATTGCCGCCCCCGGAGGCTATGCGCGTGCCATCGGGCGACCAGGATACTGTATTCACCTGATCTTGATGCCCGGTGTAGATGATAGGTGGCTCAGCAGTGAATGGGTGCCAGATATGCACAGTCGTGTCAATGTGCTGGCCGGGGCTGCCGCCTCCAGAAGCAATGCGTGTGCCATCCGGCGACCAGGCCAGCGCGTTCACTTGATCCGAATGCCCCCTATAGGTGAGGCCAGCTTTTTCGTCTCCAATGGCCCACACCTGCACCGTCCGATCATGGCTGCCGGAGGCTATCAGTGCCCTATTGGGCGACCAGGCCACGCTGCTTACGCCGTCGTGATGGCCGCGATAGACAAACAGCGGCGTCTGGCTGCCAACCTTCCAAATCTGGACCGTCCCATCTTTCCCTGCCGACGCGATGCGTGTGCCATCTGGCGACCACGCCACCGCCCAGACATGATCGCTGTGGCCGTGATACGCAAAGAGCAAGGCCGCTGTCCTCGCATCCCAGACCTGCACGGTGCGATCATAGCTTGCCGAGGCGATTTTTGTTCCATCCGGCGACCAGGCAATCGCGTTAATGCTATCAGTATGTCCGCGATAGGTCTGGAGCGGCGCTCCTGTTCTGGCATCCCAGACCTGCGCTGTAAAGTCTCCCCTGGGATCGGCGATACCACCCCTCAGATCAGCGGTACCGCTGCCGGAGGCAATGCGCGTGCCATCCAGCGACCAGGCCACTGCATACACCGGGGAATTATGGCCGTGATAGCTCAAGAGCGTCGTCCCCAGTGCAGGCAGCGGTGTGGGGCTGGGCGTCGCGGACGGGCGCGCGGTTTGAGTAGGACTGCCCGCTGGCTTGCGAGCGAGTACCAGCCAGGTGAGCGCGCTGCCCGTTGCCGCCACACCGGCAAGCCCTGCCAGCCCTGTTAGCATCATGCGCCGCGAGATGCCCCGCCTGCTCGGCGCCAATGGTTCAGTTGGCGCGAGATGGATGAAGCCGGAAGGCGGCGGCTCTGGTGGCAGCACGCGCGTAGTGAGCGGATCATCTTCAGGAACGCGCGCGTCGCTGGCAGTGGAGATGGTGGAGATGGAGAAAGTGGAGAAAGTGGAGACATCTGCTGCCGAAGCTCCATCCATCAGCAGAGCCATCGAATCTGACCCGCTGGCCGCTTCCAACGCTCTGGCAAACGCCTGCACGCCTGGGAAGCGCTCCTGTGGGTCTTTCGCCAGCGCCCGCAGCACCACCGCCTCGATAGCTGGTGAGAGCGTGGGAACCCGCGCTCGCAAAGGCGGCGGAGGCGCCAGAAGCTGCTTGGCGGCCACCTCGGTAAACGAGCCATCAAAGGGCCGCGCTCCCGTCAGCCATTCGTAAGCCACCACACCCAGCGCGTACTGATCGCTGGCCGCGCAGGGTTTGCTTTGTATCTGCTCCGGCGCCATATAGGCGACGGTCCCGCCGATCATGCTCTCGCTCTGCTGCGAAGTCTGCGCGATCATCGCCACGCCAAAATCGCCCAGCAGCACCTCATCCTCTGCGCCCAGCAGCAGATTCTCCGGTTTGACATCGCGGTGAATCAGCCGGTGTTCGTGGACATACTGCAAAGCGCTCGCCACCTGGCGCACGTAGGGCACAATCACCCCCGGTGCCAGCGGTGTCCCACTGGCATGACGGCGGCGCAGCGTGCCATGGGGCGCGTAACTCATCACCAGGAAAGGCGTGCCGTCCTCCACATCAAAATCTAGCAGGCGCACGATATGCGGATGAATCAGGCTGGCGATGATGCGCGCTTCGCTGCGAAAGCGCTCCCAATCCTCCTGCGCCAGATGAGCATGCAGCACCTTAATGGCAGCCTGGCTGCCAAGATGCACATGCTCCCCCAGGTACACATCAGCAAAGCCACCCTGCCCCAAGAGACGGACAAGGTGGTAATTGCCTAACTGCTGGCCTACGCGATCCCTCATAGGCTCTCAGCTATCCCTCAGAAGGGCGAATGCAGAGGTTCAGCGGGAGGCGTCAGCGAGGTAGCGAGCGGATACGCCTGCCCTTCAATGACTACCGTGATCCCGACGCCGCGCCGCAGTGCCGCCAGTTCCTCTTGAAGCTGGCGATTTTCGGCAATCAGCGCCTGCATCCGTTGTTGCATTTCGAGCAGCGCGCTGGCAATCTGTTCAAACCCTTCTGGTGCGCGTTCCATAGAATGGCCCCTTTTTCACCTGCCTGGGCCGACATTCCTGCAACCATGCGCTGAGCGACCCCGGACACTATCCTCTCTCGATCTTATCTTGCCGCCGGTCTGAGATAGAAAACGAGCTATCTCTACCATTGGTAACATGCTTGCTCGTTTGCCTGACCGCCCTGGTCTCAGATCGGCCAGGGTGATATGATAGAAGCACAGCTTCTTCTCTGTATAATATTACGGCAGGAATTTCGGCAATCACACAGAAAGAGAGCGCAAACAATGGGGAGCCAGCGGCGAAAAGCGCTGCCAGTATCGCCGGGGCCGGATGCGCCGCTGACGGTCATGGATTCGTCGCGCCGCTGGCGGCAGAACCGCTATATCTATCCAGTGCTGGCGCGGCGTACTGGAGGCATCTCCATTGGCGTCAATCTCAACGTCGATAAAATCTGTAACTTCGGTTGCATCTACTGCGAAGTCAATCGGCGCGTGGCCCCGCTCACCAAAGATGTCGACCTGGAGAAGCTGACGGCGGAGCTACAGGCCGCGCTGGCGATGGCCCGGAGCGGCGAACTGCTGCGCGATCCCCGCTTTGCCGGTCAGGATGCGCCGGGCGGCGCCGCCCTGCGCGTGACCGACATCGCGTTTTCGGGTGATGGCGAGCCGACCTCCTTTCGCAATTTCAAAGCGGTTGTCGAGCGTACCATTGCCTTGCGGGACGCGGCGGGCTTGCCAGACGTGAAGATTGTGGTAATTACCAACGCCTCGCTCTTTCACCGGCCCCAGGTCCGCGAGGCGCTGGCGCTGGTCGATACGGCGGGCGGCGAAGTCTGGGCCAAGCTGGACGCGGGCACCCCTGACTATTTCAGGCTGATCGACGATACCACTATCCCCTACGACCGTATCCTGCGCAACATTCGTGACCTGGGCCGCGCGCAGCCGCTGGTCATCCAGAGCTGCTTCATGCGTGTGCATGGCGTGGGGCCGGGCGATGACGAAATTGCCGCCTATATCGGGCGGCTGCAACAATTTCTGGCCGATGGCGCGCGTCTCACGCTGGTGCAGGTCTACAGTGTCTCGCGCCCGCCCGCCGAGAGCTACGTCACCGCTCTGACGCCTGCGGAACTCGAGGCGATTCGCAGCCGCGTAGAAATGGCGCTCGGCGGCGTGCCCGTCCGGCGCTTCGATGGCACCTGGACAGGCGCGGCGTAGCCCCTGGTCTCCTGACCGGCAGGGTGGGGACTTGCCGCAGGCGGCTTGATAGCACCTGGATGGGCGCCGTCGAACATCAGGCCGATTTCTCCCACCCCCAGGCAGGGCCTCTCTCTTGTGATGCGGTCTGAAAGCAGCCGTGCGAGGGAGTGGCACGCTTCTTGCCCTGTAAACTGTTAAGTCGGAAAAAAGGGCGGCACCTCAACGCAAGACAATCAGTGCAGCGCTTCCGGCGAGTTCTTCTCAGTCTCTTTTTGAGGAAGGAGACGATCTTGCTACACCCGATACTCCTCTTTGTTCCTGGTACTGTCTGGGGATGGGTGATCTGGATCATCATCGGCGGGATAGCTGGCTGGCTGGCTGGCTTGCTGGTGCGCGGAGCCGGATTTGGCATCCTTGGCGATATTGTGGTCGGTATCGTTGGGGCCATCATTGGTGGCATTATTCTGAGCGCGTTCTTTGGCGTAGGGACCGGCGGCATTTTCTGGTCGTTCTTGACGGCCTTTGTTGGCGCCGTAATCCTGGTCTTCGTGGTACGCCTGATTACGGGTGGCCGCACGCGCGGCAGAACCATCTGATAGGTATTGCTTGCAGCGCCAGCCCCCATACTGGCGAGCGGTGCATCGCCAGGGAGGGCTATGCGGCCCGCTCCAGGAGCAGCAGCGGCGCTGCAAGCACAGCGCCAATTTGCCCGATACAAGAGCAGGCCACTGGAGGCAAGGTATCGTTCTGGTCAGGGCTTGTCCTGGTCCGGGTTGGCTGCTGATTGGTCGTCCGCCTGGCTGCCCGGCGCCTGATCGCCTTCTGGAGCAATGGAAATATACTGTGAGGCCGCCGGTTCGGCGTGTTGAAGGTCCACCGTCAGCGGCGCTGCCTGGGGCGGCGCCTGTACCGACTGCTGCGCTCCAGAGGCCACTGGAACAGCCATCTGGGCCATTGCCTGCTGTGCCTGCGCCTGGGCCATTGCCTGGGCCTGCGCTACTGCCTGCGCCTGGGCTTGTGCCTGGGCCTGGATGCGCTGTTGATACTGAAGACGCAGGGCGGTCTCTGCCGCATGCACGCCAGCGCGAGCAATATCATCATCGCGGCCTGGTGCATTGCCACCGCTGATGCCGATAGCTCCGTAGGTAACACCATTGGGGCCGCGAATCGGCCAGCCACCGGGGGCCATAATGAACTTGCCTTGCGTCATGGTTGCCATGCTGGAAGCAAAGCCCGGAATCTCGCCTGCCCAGCGGCTAATATCTGTTGTTGATTGATTGAACATGACGGCTGAGGTGGCCTTCGCAGTGGCGATGCCTCCGGTAGCCCAGGCATAAGGCGCCATCATGCGCTCAAAAGCGACGAGATGACCAGCGCTGTCTACCAGCGCGATGCTGACCTGGCAGCCCAATTCACGCGCGCGGGCGCGGCTGGCTTCAAGGGCGTGCCTGGCAATATCCGAGGTAAGACTCATCTGCAACGATCTCCTTTGTAGAGCGTGAACGGCACGCTCCTGTATTCTCGTGTGTGCCTGCGCCGGGGCGCGCACCCGCAGCGGTCGGGCGCCTCTGGCTCATCTTGCCACGCTCTGAAAGCGTTGTGGTTCTCTTACGGCCCATGATACACTGAAAGCCGCAGCGCTCGCCGACAAGCCAGAGGAAGCCATGCGAGCTATCGGGTACAGAATAGCACACTTGTCAAGTCACGCGGCTGGCGACTGAAGGCCGCGCCTGAAGTTTCCAGGGGGAAAGGCGGCCAGCCTGCGTGGGCCAGGACGAATGCCCATCTGAGGCGGGGAAGCTCACGCAGGCAGACCTGATGGCGCCCCAGCGCCTCTCGCCGCGAGTTGACTCGCCAGGCTTTTGCTGGCGGCAAGGACACGGGGGGCGGGCATGGAAATTGCGTTCTCATGCGGCATCCTTGCGTCGCTTGGGCCACAAAAGGAGCAAATTATCGCGTGTTTAAACACCTCGCAGCATTAACGTGGACGTTTCTGGCAGATGGACAGGACGTGGCAGCCCTGGCCGTGTATGCAGAGCCGGTGGAAACAGGTGATGGCCTGATCTATCGGCCCCTGGCAGCAGCAGAAAGCGGACCAGAGGGAGCGGCCTGCGTGGATGATGCCGCGCGGGCTGTCGTGCTGGCGCTGCGGGCCTGGGAGCAGGAACACGATGCCAGGGCGCGCGCGCTGGCGCGTGGCTGGCTGGGCTTTGTGGAATACATGCAAGGGGCCGATGGGCGCTTCACCAATTTTATCCTGGATGCGGCGGGACAGCGCAACCTCAACGGAAGGACATCCTATCCCGGCGGCTTGTGGTGGACCAGCAGGGCGCTGTGGGCGCTGGGCACGGCCTATCGCGTCCTGGGTGATGAGACGGCGATCAAGCGCTGGCTGCGCTGCCCCCTACCAGAGCGTGCGGAGACGGCCAGAACTCCGAAAACGACCGGGGTACTGGTGCTGGCGGCGCTGGAAGTGCTGCGCGCGGAACCGCCGCCGGGGCTGCGGCGCCAGATGCACGGCCTGCTGGAAGACTGGTGCGCTGACCTGTTCGGCTGCATGGATGGCTATTTACGCGATGCGCCGGGCCAGGAGGGCGTTTCGCTCTGGGGCTATCACCAGTTCCCGGCGCTGGCGGCGGCTGGTGCCTGGCTGGGACGGGCAGAGTATCTGGACGCCTGCGCCCAGACGGTAGAGCGCGTCATTGAGCCGACGCTGGCAGCAGGCTTTCTGTACGCATTTCCCGATGTGAAAGATGGGCAGTGCGCCTATTGCGTCTCGCCAATGGTGCAGGGGCTGGCCGAACTCGCGCGTGCTACCGGCGAGCGGCGTTACCGTGATCTGGCGCTGCGCGCGATGGGCTGGTTTTCTGGCGAGAACGACGCGGGCACGGTGATGTATGATCCGGCAACCGGGCGATGCCTGGATGGGATCAACGGCGGCCAGGTATCGCGCAACTGCGGCGCGGAATCCGCCATTGAGGCGGGTCTGGCGGAGTTAGAACGGCGTCGCCTCTCATCAGACACTTCCATGCGTCCGTTGGCAGGGGATGGCATCCAGGCGATTATGCCCGATTAACCAGCCCGGCAATCGTCTGGAGGAGCATATCCTGCGGACAGGGTTTGACCAGATAGGCGTTAGCGCCCAGTTCCAGGGCATGCTCGCGGTGCCTTTCGGCAGCGCGCGAGGTAAGCATGGCGACTGGCAGCCCTTTGAACTGCGCCCGGCTGCGCAGCACTCTGAGCAATTCGTAGCCATCCAGCCGGGGCATTTCAATGTCCAGCAAAACCAGGCTGGGCGCGCGCTTCAGGATCGATTGCAGCGCTTCTATGCCATCTTTGGCAGCCGTCACTTGATAGCCAGCGCGGGTCAACTGCGCTTCCAGCGTGCGGCGCATAAAGAGCGAATCATCAACGACCAGCACCTCAGACCCGGCGCTGCTCTCAACCGGCGCTGGCGCAGATTCGCTGGCTGTCGAGGCTGCTGGCGCCTGAGCAGCGTGCGAGTCGCCCAGGGCATGATAGACCAGTTCCGGCAGATCGAGGAGCAAGAGCAATTCGCCTTGCGGCCCCGGCGTGACGCCGCGCACACCGCGTCGGCGCAGATAGGGCGGCAGCCGCTTGACCACAGCCTCCCGCTCGCCAATCACCTCGTCAACGAAGATGCCAATTTGCCGATGCCCAAGCGAGATAATCAACGCCGCCTGTCCGCCAGAGACAGCGCCTGTTTCGCTCTGGCCGGAAGCCAGGGCATCGGTCAGCGTCTCGTTGAAGAGTTCGTTCAAGGTGAAGAAGCCGATGGTCTCCTGCTGCTGTGGCAGGTCTTTCTGGCGCAAAATGCGTTCGACAGTCATGAGCGGCGCGGCATAGCGGCGCTGGCCGACGCGCACAAAGAGCGCGGGCAGGATGCCCAGCGAGATAGGCAGGCGCAGATGAAAGGTCGTGCCCTGGCCGGGCCTGCTGTGGATGTGCAGCGTTCCTTTCAGGCTCTCGACAACCTTGCGCACCATGTCCATGCCCACGCCGCGCCCCGCGATGGTGGTCACTTCGGGGCTGGTGGAGATGTCGGGCAGGAGCATCAGGTTGGCCGCCTGCTCTGGCGTCAGGCGATCCGCCTCCTCCGGCGTGATTTTGCCGCTGGCGAGCGCGGCGGCTACCAGTTGATGATAGTTAATGCCCCGGCCATCATCGCTGACTTCGACGCTGGCCTCGTTACCCGAATAATAGGCGCGCAGCGCGATGGTCCCGACCTCTGGCTTGCCTTGCTCGCGTCGCTCCTCTGGCGTCTCGATGCCGTGTACAACACAGTTGCGCACCAACTGGCCCAGCGGCCCGGTGATCGCATCAATAATTTCACGATCAATCTCAGTTGCTTCGCCGCTGGCCTGAAAGTTGATCTGCTTATTCTGTTCCTGGGCAACCATGCGCGCCGTTAACTGAAGGCGGGGGAGTATCTGGCTGATCGGCACCAGCCGCAGATGGGTGATGTCGCGCTGGATGGTCGAGGTCAGCGCGTCCTGGCTTTGTGCCAGTCCATTCAAGCGGGACAGGAGATTTTGAATGTTCTCGCTGAGCGTGGCAACATCGTTGACGCCCTCTCTGAAAGCGCTGATGAGATGAGCGGATTCGCTGTCAAAACGTTCCAGGCCGAGCGCGTCAGTCTGCTCGGTGGAAGCATCAGGCGCCGCGCTCTCCGATTGGGTGGGATTGCCTGGAAGCAGCGAAGAAACCAGCGTGAGCCAGCCATTCTGTTGATTCGCCTCTGGTGACTCCTGAGCGGAGACCGGAGCGACAGACCCAGGCGTTGACTGCGCCGCCTGGTGTTCTCGTTTGCTGCGCGCCGTTTCCTGCTCGTCAAGCTGCTCGATCAACTGGCCCAGGCGCTGGATAGTGCCGCGCATCTCAATCAGCGCTTCATTGATGCCGCGCCGCACCTGGTCGGTGCTGGCACGGTTGGTTGCCAGTTCGCCAACCAGGCTCATGAGCTGATCCAGCTTATTGACCTCAACGCGCAGCGAATGCTCGCGGCCCAGCACCCACGAGGGCTGCTCAAGCAGGGGGTCAATCGGTGTGACGTTCAGATCGTTAGGGAAGCCGCTCGCCGCTTCGGCGGTTTGCTGGCGAACGGCAGCAGCCAGCGTGCGCGCGTCTGGCTGTGTCGCGCCGGGATCATTCTCCTGGCTGGCCTCCTGGACGGCCAGCAGCGCTTCATATTCGGCGCGCAGTCGCTCCAGTCCTTCGCTGCTTTCGGGTTCACCGGCAATGTGTCGGCGCAGCGCGCCTTCCAGTTCGGCTATGCCATGAATGAGGGCCTCCAGCGCGGCGGGGATGTAATCCAGGCGGCGGCTTCTCAGCAGGTCCAGGATGTCTTCCAGGCAATGAGAAAGGCTGGCGATGATCTGAAGATTGACGGTAGCTGCTGCGCCTTTGATCTTGTGGGCAATGTGTCGCATCTCTAGCACGGCTGCCGCGCGGTCTTCGCGCGTCTCCAGATGCGCCAGCGCTGCCTGGAATGCCAGAATATCTTCCTGGGTTTCTGCCTGGAAGAGCCGCAGCATCTCTGGCGGAATCGCCTCATCAAGCGACGGCTGCGCGCCTTTCGCTTCAGCGGGCTGGCCTTCGGTCAATGGCCTGTCGATCTCTGGGGGCGCTGCCTGGGCTGGTGACTTCGCTGCATCTGGCGCAGCGGATACAGCGGGATAAGCCGCATTGGCAGCTTCCGCCAGATCGCTCTCGCTGAAAGCGCGCAAGATAGCGCGGTCTGCTTCCGTAAGCTGTTCAGCCGACTGGGGCAGCTCCTCGCCTGGTGGATACAGTCGACTGCCAAGCTGCCAGATCATCTCTTCCAGGATATGGTGCGGCTCTTCGTCATCGGGAGTTGGTCTGCTGAACTGCTGGCTGGCGTGCATCGCTGCCAGCCGTTGATTCAGGTAGCGGGTCGTAAGATCGAGCAGATGGGCGAGCGCCGGGGTAGGGGCAGTCAATATTCCATCAGGATGGGCGGCCACGCTGGTAAAGATATATTCCAATCCTTCGGCCAGGTCGGCAAAATCGCCAACCTCCAGTGAGCCACTGAGTCCGGCAATCGTGTGGAAGAGCCGTGCGAGTTCTGGCGCGGCGCCAATGGCTTCCTGGTCGCTTCCATCGCGCAAAACTGCTGCCAGAGCGGTGATGCGTTCGCTGTAGCCGCTCAGTTCCCTGATGAACGCATCGAGATATTTCTCACTCATCCAGCCCCTCCTTGACCGTGAGTTCCTCCAGTAAGGTGGTCATGAGGCGCGGAAGGTCCAGCAGCAGCAAGGGGCCGCTGCGTTCAGCGAGTTCATAGACGGCCTGGAGATAGGTTATGGCGAATGGGGGCAGCGCCCGAATATCAGCGGCAGCGGGCGGCGCGCTCAGGAGATGATCTTCGATAAAGACGACTTCGCCTAACCCTTCAACCAGCAGCCCCAGCAGCGCGTCTTCATGCTCAGCAACGACCACCGGGCCGCTTTTAGCTGTGCGATGGGCGACAGTGGTGGCTGTCACCGGATCGAGCAGCAGTTCAGCCAGGTGAACCAGCCCTACCGGCTCGCCGCGCAGGTTAATAATGCCGTAGAGCCAGCGCGGACTGAATGGCAGGGGCGTGATGGCTGGCGTATTGGGGAGGACTTCGCGCAGATGAGATGCCGGAACGCCCCAATGCAGTTTGTTGAGCGTGAAGGTGAGAAAGGGCGCTCCTTTGGGCGGCGGCGCCATCTTTTGCTCATAGAGCATTTGCATGGCGCGCCATTCTTCTTCGCTAAGGGAAGTTTCAGCGCCGGGTGGCAGGAGTGAAAGGAGAGAAGGCCGCGCCAGCGCGTCTTCTAATGCCCCGTTGGATGGCTGGTGATCGCTGGAGTGACTGGCGAAGGGAGCAGTGGATGCAAAAGAGACGCGCGCCCTTCTGGCGTATCGCGCCAGATGTTCGCTGACCTGTCCGGCAACATCACTCGCCGGTTTGTTCTCGACACTGCTCATCAGCACATCGGCAGCCTCTCTGCGGGTGCCGCTCCTTCTTTTGCCTGGCGAAGAGAGGGCGCTAGCGGCGCCGGTTCATGGTACCTATCAAGCGGTTCACCTCTGACACCAGGAGTTCGGGGTTCACCGGCTTTTTGAGATAGCCATTTGCGCCCAGGCGGCGACCGTAGAATTCTTCAGGGGCGCTGCTGCGCTGAGTGAGCATCAGGATGGGAATCTGCTGTGTCGATGGGTTGTTGCGCAGATTCCGGCATACTTCGTAGCCATTGACACGCGGCAATATAAGATCGAGAACGACCAGATCAATAGCGATGCTGCGCATTTTTTCGCCCACTTCGTCGCCGTCCCCAGCTACCAGAACGCTGTACCCGGCTTCGCGCAGGTAGTCTGCGATCATCATCTGCTCGGTGGGAGAATCCTCAACCACCAGCACGGTTCTATGCCCATTGGCGGCAGCAGTCATAGCAACACAATCCTCCAGCGCGAAGGTGATCCTGAATACAATTGAAGAGGAGCGGTATGCCCGGCAATGCCCCACCCCAGCCGGGGAGACGCTGACGCTGCACCTCTGCCCTTGCCGACCGGGACACCGGCACTGCACCCCGCCCTTTCGTCGAATCTGGTGCTTTAGGATGGGCTGTTGTTATCCATGCGTCCGTGTGCTTCAGGCGTTCCTGCCGCGTTGCTCATCCATAGTAGGAGAGACCCTGCATGGCTGGCCCGGCGGCCACTTCCTGGGAGCGTAGATGTTGGCGCACCACGGCGATCACTTCAGCAGGCTTGAAAGGTTTGGTGATATAATCTTTGGCCCCGACCCAGCGGCATTTCAGTTTATCTAAGACGCCATCGCGGCCAGTCAGCATAATGATGACAGTGTTGCCCAGGCGATTCTTTTGTTTGAAGGCCCGCGCCACCTCATAGCCATCCATCTTTGGCAATCCAATATCCAGGAGAATCAGGTCAGGGACCGGAACTTCACCTCGAGCGAGCGCGTCCATCGCTTGCAGACCGTCAGGAAACGAGACGGCTTGAAAGCCTTCGCGCTTCAAACTGGCCTCCATAATCTTGCGGACCGTTAAGGAGTCGTCGATAATCATTACCAGATTGCCCATCTGCTGCGACCCTGCCTTTCAAATACAGGAACAAACACCAAAGCTCACGTTTACTGAGGGGGACGCTCCCCTTTCTGGAATCCCAGGAACAGCGCTTCCCAGACTTCCTCGTTTTGCATCCGCTCGTGTGGCGAGGCAATGCGCGCGTTGATCGCCTGAAATGTGGCGCGCAGCGCCCCCATAAGGGTAGTAGAGGCAAGCTCATAAAAATCGGCGGCCTCCGTTACCTGGCGGCCATCTTTGCGGTCGAGAAAGCGGCGGCAGTGTTGGGTGAAATCTTCAATATCGATCTGGTTCTCGTAGATTTTGAGACTGTAGCCGTTCATGCGAAAGAACCCCTCGCGTTTCAGTAAGGTGGCGAGCGTGTCTGGCGAGAGGTGGATGCCGTTGTGTTCGCAGGTTTCGGTGAGGTTTTTCATCGTCCAGTTGATGAAGAGTGCCAGCCCGGCAAGTTGATTAATCGGGTCTTCAGTACGGCGCAGCCATTCTTGTTCCATCTGACTGATGAGACTGAAGAGGTCAAAACTCTCCAGGCTGAGCCGCTGAGCAGGGCCTGGCAGGCCGGGCCTGCTCTTCGATTCCATGACGATGAGCAGCGCCCGCTCTACCAGTGGCGCGAGCAGGCGCGCTACTTCCAGTTCGGGCTGGTGAATGGCCGAGGCGATGCGCCGGATAGTGCGATAGGCGTTGACATGGGAGACAGCGCGCCAGGTATGGAGATCGAACTTGAGCAGGGGGCCGCGCGGAATCTCAAACGCCATTTTGAGTTGGGTTCGCATGCCATCGGGCAGGAAGTGCTGAAGTTCGTCCCATTCCTGGCTGTAGCGCAGCACTTCCATGACGACGCGGGTAACGTCAATACGGAGGGGGACGCTTTCAGCGGCCAGATGGTGGCCGGGGAGAAATTCATAGGTGCCTTCTTGCCATTGGGCCATCTCTCGCACGGTCCAGAACAACTGGGTTCTCAGGGCATCCTGCAACTGCTCTTCGGTGATGATGCGATACTCGACCAGCAGTTCTCCGATGCGTTTGCCCAGGGGATTTTGTTTCTGGAGTTTGTAGGCTTCATCAAGCTGGTCGGCGCTTGCCATATCCAACTGCTGCAAGACATGCCCCAGCGTGAGCGCTTCAGTGTTGAGTTCAGTGCAGGTGGCAAGGAATCCGTCGTGGACATAGATGATGCCTGTCCGGCCATCAGGACGGCGCAGGTGAAGCGCGCCGGTCATGTTGCCCAGCCCCATCATCTGTAAGATTTCTACTAAGCCGAATTCGTCCAGCGACCCCTCCAGAGGTCGGGCCTCTGTTACCATACCTTCCTCAAAGCGGGAGAACGGTAAGTACAACGGTCTGTAAAAAACAATCAAGAAAGATATACCTGAAAAATGCGTAACAATCAAGAGATTTTGTACCGAAACACTCTCAGGATCAAAAGATATTGTGAAGAAACGATGCCGAGATTATAGGAGAAACTGTTAAAAAAATACAAGAGGCGCGAGCGGTTTCACGGGCTGATCGCAGACTCCAGCAGCGAGCGTGCTGATCGGCTGCTGGAGAATGGGGTGCCGCAGATCAGGAAGGATTTCAGCCAGTGGAACAAGCACAAATGCGCGTTCCGTCAGACGTGGATGTGGGATGATGAGGTCAGGGGTAGCGATGATCTGGTCGCCATAGAGCAGAATGTCCAGATCGATCTCGCGCGGCCCGTAGCGATAGCCGGGTCGGCGGCCCAGACGCTGTTCCAGCGTTTTGAGAAAGCGCAGCAGGGCCTCTGGGGCCAGCGACGTGCGCCCGGCGCAGACGAGATTATGATACATTGGCTGCTCGGCGACAAGCTGCGGCGCGGTCTCATAGACTCTGGAGACCTGCTCGATCTGATAATCGGGGGCCAGCGCTTGCAGGGCGGCGCGCAAATAGGCATTGCGGTTGCCCAGATTGCTGCCCAGCCCCAGCACAACCAGGGGCAAGCTTGTTGGCTGTTGCTCGCCTGGTTCTGCTGTCATATGCCGGTCTTCTCTATGTGACATGATTTCTCTGATCTAGCCTCAGCACTTCCTGTATGCGTTGCAGCGTTTGGCGTGCCAATTCTTGCATTTGCGTTGGAATCTCACATTGTATCACGCTGATTATCTGTCTGTCGGCGTAAACCACCGCGCCCACTGCCTGGAGCGCTTCTTGCCTGGCTGCCTCGTCAGCCGCCCGCAGTTGCGCGAGCAGGAAATGCTTGTAGATGCCGAGGAAGTGATTTTCGAAGGCGAGCGCGCGCTCGCAGATGGCTCGCAAGCGCTGCTGGTCTTCGTGCCGCGCTGGGATGAGATATTGCCAGTTTTCCCGGCAGACGTGATAGATGTCTTCAAAGAGCGCTGCCCATTCATCATTGATGACCGCTCGATAGAGCAGGTGGCAATCGCGTTTGGTGACAACGTATTGCCGCGCCTTCAGCGCGATCAGCGCGGTGGCTGCCCAGCCGGTGGTTCGGATGAGGTTGCGGGTTGAGGGTGCTTCGGTCCCATCGGGCAGGCGTATCTTGCGGCTGGCATAGCCGCCCCATGGATCGGTGGGATCGGGAAAGCCGAGCGGCAAACGCACCACCGGGGGCCGATGAAAGGCTGTGACCATGAGCCGGTAGGCGGCGTGCATGCGATGGCGCGTCCAGACCTCAAGCGGCATCAGCGGTATCTTTGCTCGAATCTCTTCGCCAGAGAGCAGGCGGCTGCCCAGCTTGAACTGTGGGGACGTGCCGCCGCTCAGCGTGGCTTCGTCCACGATTTCGGCATCGAACTCAACCGGACTCAGCGCGGCGCACTCGTGGGCAAGCGCTGTGGCGCTGGCGCGCTCGGCTTCATCGGCAAAATGTTCACGAAATACGATGGTCAGGTCGAGATCGCTGGTGGCAAGGCTGGTTCCGTTGGCGTAGCTGCCCTCGATATAGAAGGCGCAGACGCGCCCAGGGAACGCTGTTGCAAAGCGGCTGATCGTTGTCTGCAAAAAGCGATCAACGCGCTCATGCCCGGTTGAGAGAAGAAGCGCCCCACTAGCCATAAGGATCATCCAGGTTCACAAAATGCCTCATTGGGGGCATCAAAAGCAACAAGAGTATATAATACTATCATGCAGGCCAGGCGCTTTTTATAGATTGGCCTCTGTACGATGAGCGAGAAGTGAGAGAAGCGGATATATGACGCTCCCAGTCCAGCTTGATCTATTTGATGAGCCACATGATAGCGCGGTAGTCACACCTGCTGCGCTCAATCGCGCAAACCTGGGCACGTTTCAAGATTCGCTGCGCGCCCCGGTCCATCGCTGGTTCGCCTATCCGGCAGGCTTTTCTTTCCGGGCCGTTGAGGAGGCGCTGCGCTGCTATCAGATCAAGCCGGGTATGGTTGTCTATGACCCCTTTACAGGCACCGGCACGACAAATATTGTTGCCAGGCAGCAAGGTATTCATTCTTTTGGCGTTGAGGCCCATCCTTTTGTTTGCTTCGTGGCGCAGACGAAGCTCTTTTGGGAGTTTGATGTTCCGGTGCTGCATCATGAGATTGATCTGTTGATCGCCCGCATTCGGGAGGCGACGAGATCGCAAGATGTGACGCAGATTCCCGTTGAGACGATCTTTCCAGAACTGGTCTGCAAGTGTTACAGCCGTGAAAAGCTGGCGCGACTCTACCTCTGCCGTGAAGCCATTGCCGCGCTGCCGCCAGGCGCCTTTCGAGATTTTGCGAAATTGGGCTTGACGACTTTGCTTCGTTCCATTGCAGATGTGGCAACGGGCTGGCCGTATATTGCCCCACAGAAAGCAAAGGCAGCGGGAAAAGCCGAGATGCCAGTGGATGTGGCCGAGGCGCTGCGGCGCTGGCTGTACCAGATGTCCAGAGACATACAAGAGGTGTCTGCGGGAAGCCCCATACACGGGCGGGCGACGATCATCGAGGGCGATGCCCGGCAGCGGCAGGATAGAATCGAATCGGCTTCCGTAGACCTGGCATTTACCTCGCCGCCCTATCTCAATAATTATGATTACGCGGACCGCACCCGGCTGGAAATGTACTTTTGGGATGAAGCGCGCACCTGGGGCGATATTACTCAGAAAGTGCGTACTCGTTTGATGATGTCGGCTACGACGCAAATCAATCGCTCGGACTATGACGAGAGCCACTTGCTGAGCGATGATCTGCTGGCAGCCGTGCCGCATATTGCCGCTGAACTCGGTCCCAAGATCACGCAGATGTCGCGGCAGCGCCTGATGAAAGGCGGGAAGAAAAGCTACGATATTATGACTGCGCGGTACTTTCACGATATGCTTCAGGTTTTCCGGGAGACGTTTCGTGTCCTGAAACCGGGTTCAGCTTTCTTGCTCATCTTAGGAGACTCCGCGCCCTATGGTGTCTATGTCCCAACGGATATATATCTGGGCGAAATAGGCAAAGCGGTAGGCTTTGCGCGCTATGATGTGGAAGAACTGCGCGCACGCGGCGGGAAGTGGCCCGATAACCCCCAGCGCCATAAGATACCGCTGAAAGAATGTATTCTGACGCTTTATAAGGGTGCGGGCGGCCAACATGGATATACGCGCAGCCGTTTTCGGTTGCAATCGGGTCTAGCAGCCAGTTGACTTCTTTCTCAATCAAGGCGCCAATCGCTTCGCCAAGGGTGCTGCCTGGATTAGCGACGTTTTCTATGCTCTCGTGGCTCATGCAAGGTATCCCTGCCAAAAAGTCCTATGCCTGCTCCAAACGTTGACGACAACCGCCTGCCTCTGATATACTTGTGGCAAGCGCTGATGCTGTGGCGCGAGTCTTTTTAGGGAACGGCTGGCGCGGCTGGTGTATTCATCGCCAACCGCGTCATGACCCCGATCCTGAGAAGTCCAGGAGGTGGAGCTACATGTCCATTGTATCGCACAGGGGGGCCTCTTTGTCCCTCCGACCCCTTATCCTCACCGGCCACCTGCTGGCAGCCTGCGCCCTCCCATTGACAGGGCAAACGCGGCCATTACACGCCGCTGCTTTGCCATTTGGGGAGGTATCCAGGCGACTTCCAGGGTGGCCGTTTCGTGTTGGACGCAGACGCGGGGCCGGTCTGCATCTTTCACACGAAAAGAGGAGACAGATGGATTCCCCTTCGTTCTCGCAGACTCTGGCGGCTTTAGGTTTGCCGCCGACCCTGCTCGATGGCGTCGATCCTGTGATGCGGCCTGCGCTCTGGAACAGCCTGCTCCAATCGCTGGAGGCGCCCGACGCGCCCCAGCAGGGATGGGGCGCAGCATCGGCCTCCATGTCGACGGGGGCCGGGACAACGGCTACGCGGCGCGAGCCACCGCCCTTCATCCGTCGATATTTTGCCCGGCCTCGCTTGCAGCAGAGCGATCTGTCTGGGCTGGACCTGGCGGGCTGGCATCAGGAAGCGCGTCTGGCTTTGTGGATCGCGGCAGAAGCGCTGGAGGCGCTGCGCGTACTGCCCAAAGCCGATGCGTATCGGGCGCTGCTGTGCGAGCAGTGCGTCTGGATTGGGCAGTTGTATGACGATCTGAAGCGGCGGGTCAAGCCGTTCCTGGCGCCAGTGATTTTGCAGGGCGAACTGCGCTTCCTGCGTCACCGCGCCTCGGCAGTGGCGGCAGAGCTGCTGTTCGCCTCATAATTCAAGGGCAGGAAACGGTGAGGATTGCAAATGTTCTCTTCGCATCCATTACTTGCTTTCCTCCTCTCAGGTCAGAACCTCCTGGCAGGCGAAATTGACTGTCTGCCAGGAACGGGTGCTGAACCCAGCTTGACAGAGAAAGGCCATTGCGCCTACTCCCATTTTCTGAGTCGTTGTGCCGTTGTTGTTGCCGACGTTAATGAGGGTCGGTGTAGCATTGAGTTCTCCCCATTTAAAGAGCAAGGCCCAGCCGTCAAGAGTGTTCTCGTTTTGCTGTGGTGTTGTCCTTTCAATGAGCATACAGGGAGACCTTGCTGTTGAGTATAAAAGCGGCTGGCGGAAGTGTCAATCGTGCGATTGAACCGTTTCTGGCTGGTGTGGCGTTCGTTCTGAACTTTCACGCGAAGGGTGCAAGCGCAGCGCTGCCCCGCCAGCCTCGATGCTGACGGGGCAGAGAGAAGAGTCTCGTCCTATTCGCTGATGACGGGCACGCGCGGCTCTTCTACCGCTTCGCCGCGCGCTTTAGCGCGTTTGGCGGCCTCAACCACTGGGTCGCGCCCGATGAAGAGCGCGGCCACCACCGCGATGCCGCAGACAATAGTTACCAGCAGAAAGGTATCGTTAAAGCCCAGCGCCGCAGCATGCTGAAGCTGGTTGGCCGCGTTGTGGACATACTGCTGAACAAACTGCGTTCCGGCGTTCTTGATGCAGTCGGCAATGCCTGCGGGGTTTGTCTGGCTCAACTTCGCGGCGCAGGTGGCCTGGGCCTGTTGCAGCGGCTGGCCGCTGAAAGCTTGCTGCGCCGCCTGTATGAGTTGTGTCTGTACGGGGTTCACATGGGTATTCACCTGCTGCGTCAGGTAGGTGGTCAACACCGCGACGCCAACGGCGCCAAAGACCTGGCGCGTGACGTTGACGAGCGAGGAGGCGCGAGCCATTGCCCGATTGCTCACAACCGAGAGCGAGAGCGTTTGCAGCGGGAGGTTCGTCAGTCCCAGACCCAATCCGCGCAGAATCAGCCAGGGTTGCAGCGAGGCGCCAGTGGTGTTGGCATCTAGATTGGTGAAGCCAAATGTGCCCGCTGTGATGAGGATTAAGCCAACGGTGGCGAGGATGCGCGGTCCAAGGCGATTATAGAGCGCTCCGCCCGCAGCGGTTGCGACGGCTGCTGCCAGCCCCTGGCTAATCAAGATTTCTCCTGCTGTCAGGGGTGTTTTGCCCTGGAGGTTCTCAAAAAAGTAGGGCAGGAGGAACAGGCTGCCGAAGAGGAAGGCGCCCAGCACCCACATCAGTACGTTGGCGATAGAGAAAGTGTAGTTGGTGAAGAGGCGCACATCCATCACCGGGTCGCTTACCAGGAGTTCGACGATCACAAAGATGATGAGCAGGACGCCGCCAGCAATCATGAAGGCAAGGACGGCTGGATCGGTCCAGCCTTTCGAGCCGGCCTCGGTGATGCCGTAGACCAGGGCACTGAATCCGGCCATTGCCAGGAACAGCCCCAGAACATCAAAGCGCTTTTTCTCCGGCTCAGGCACATCGCCAATGGCCCGCTCGGCTTTGTGGCCTCGCAGCACGATGGCCGATAGGATGAAGCCAACCACACCAACCGGCAGGTTGATGGTGAAGATGGCGCGCCAGTCAAAGGTGGTGGTGAGATAGCCGCCGATGGTTGGTCCAAAAGCCGGAGCCAGGAGGATCGGCACGCTGACCACCGCCGAGGCCGGACCACGTTCGGCTGGTGGGAAGACGCGGAAGACGATAGCAAACGTCAGTGGGAAGAGCGCGCCACCGCCAATGCCTTGCACGATGCGGAAAAAGATCAGCCATTCTTTGGTGGGCGCAATGACACACAAACCTGACCCGATGGTAAACAGGGCCAGGGCCGTCAGGAAGACCAGTTTGGTGCCAAGCCGGTCGCTGATATAGCCGGTGATGGCAATGACGGCTGCCTGCGCCAGAAAGTAGCCGCTGACCACCCAGGTGATGGTGTCAAAATCGGTATGGAACGCTGTCTGCATTTGCGGCAGCGCGACGCTGACGATGGTGTTATCCAGCACAGCCATAAAGACGCCAATAGCCGTGACGATAGCTGCCTGCCATTTATAGTCCAGTCGCATGAAGTGGGGTCTCCTTTGGGTGAATGAAGACAATATAACAAGATATATCGTATTTTGGAAGCAATTGTCAAGAGTTTACCTGCTATTCACGTTATCTCTTAACAAATTCACCTTTCTATGGCATACTAAGGAGGAAACCAAGGGGCAAGGAGGCATGGCAGCCGTCCCCAGGAAATCAGGTAATTACCTGATGTCGGGAGGGCAGCCGGATGGGTACCATTATCATCAGGGATACCGCAAGATCGTTTTGCTTTTCCCACTCACAAAAAACGCTCAGAATGGAAGCAGGCACGTATGCTAGGCGTTGTCGGTCTGGATCATCACGAGGCGCCCACCGCAGTGCGCGAGCGACTGGCCTTTACGGGAAACGCGCTGCTTGAGGCACTGGCGACCCTTCGGCGCTCAGAAGCGCTGTCGGAAGTGGTTATTCTCTGTACCTGTAATCGCACGGAGATCTATGCCGCAGGACCGTCCTGGGAAGCGGCGCGAGCGGTGATCGAGGCGTTTCTGCACGCGCACTATCTGGCTGGCGCCCGCATGCTGCTGGGCGTTCCGCCGCTGGCAGCAGATGAGGCGAGACCTGCTGATACTGGAGCCGGGCAGGGACCACTCGGCCAGTATCTCTACGCGCACGCGGGGATGGACGCGGCGCGCCATCTTTTCCAGGTGGCTGCCGGTTTGCGCTCGATGCAGGTGGGCGAAGATCAGATTCTTGGACAGGTAAAAGAGGCATTTGTCACCGCTTCGCAGGCCGGAGCGGTTGGCGAAGAACTGCATGGTCTGTTCACGGCGGCTCTGAAGCTGGGGAAACGGGCGCGTGCGGAGACCGCCATTTCGCGCGCCGATGTTTCCATCAGCGCGGCGGCGGTGGCCCTGGCGCGCGATGCGCTGGGCGGGTTGGCGGGACGCACGGCGCTGCTGATTGGCGCGGGGCGCACCAATCAACGCTGCGCGCAGTTGCTGCGCGCGGAAGGGATCACGCGGCTGATTCTGGCAAATCGCACTCCCGAAACGGTCCAGGCGTTCGCTCGCAGTGTGAAAGCTGAGGCAGTAGCGCTCAATCAGTTAGTTGATATGATCCCGATGGTGCAGTTGATTATCAGCGCGACGGCGGCGCCGCATCTGGTGCTGTCGGCGGCGACGGTTGCCGAAGCCTGCAAGGGGCGGCACGCGCCGCTGGTGATTCTGGACCTGGCGGTGCCGCGCGATGTGGAAGAAGCTGTCGGGCTGCTGCCTGCGGTCTGCCTGTATAATATTGACGCGCTGCGCGGCTATGGCGAGAACACCGGGCGCGCGGCAGACCTGGAGCGCATCAACGCGCTGGTGGAAGAGGCGGTCAGCGATCTGCATCGCTGGCAGCAGGTGCGCAAAGTTGCGCCCGCGATTGCGGCGCTGCGCCAGCATGTGGATGCTTCCCACGCGGCTGAACTGGCGCGGGCACTGGCGCAGCTTGAGCATCTGAATGAGCGCGACCGCGAGGTGGTGCGCCAGTTTGGGCAGCGCATGGTCGATAAAATGTTTCATCATCTGGTGAGCCGCGTGCGACAGGTCGCGGAGAAAGAACCCGCCGATGCGGTGCTTGATCTGCTGATGCAGTTGTTTGCTGTATCTGCCACGCCAGCCGAAGACAAGGCTGAGCCTGTCGCTGGCGAGGCCGCTGCTGCGCCGCCCCCGGCGCGCGACACCGCAGAATAAGGGCTGCTCATGGAGATTGGTCGCTGGCTGGCGGCGCTGCGTTCCAGGCTGGCGCGGCTGGCGCTTTTTGGCGTGCCGCTGGTCGGCCTGGCGGCATTTCTGGCCTGGGAAGTGCCGCGCATCAGCCCGATTACCTATCGGCAGACGGATGCCCTGCCGATTTTTCTTGCGCTGCGCGCGCTGGTGGCCGGGAGTGATCCCTATGCCCTTTCGGTTGGCGCGCAAGCCTATCGCCTGACGGTTGGGGTGAATGGTCCGGTCTCCCTCGATCATGCCGCGCAGTTTGGTTTTCATTATCCTCTGCCGCCTGCTTTCCTCTATCTGCCTATAAGCCTCTTTCCCTCGCTGGAAGCGGCGGCGTTTGTGACCCGCGCGCTGACCGCTGGCCTGTACCTGGCGGCGCTGCTCTGCCTGACGCGGCGCTATGCCCCTGATGCCCGCCCGCTGACACTGGTTTGGCTCTTGCTCTGGGGTATTGCCTGGTGGCCGTTTCTGGCGGTAATTCTGCCGATCATCCAGCCAACGGGTATGGTAATGGCGTCGCTGGCCTTTTGTCTGCTGGCCGCTGGCTCCGGGCAGTGGTTCTGGGCCGGATTTGCCCTCTTTTTTGCGCTGCTCAAGCCACAGGATGCGCTCCCCGCGCTGGCGGTGCTGGCGATCTGGGGCGCGCTGCGCGCAGAGGCGCGCTGGCGATTGCTGGCGGGTTTTTGCGCTGCCGCCGGGCTGCCCACGCTGGTGGCATTTCTCTGGCGCCCGGATTGGCTGATGGGCTGGCTCAGCGCGATTCTGGCGCTGCCTGCTCATATTCCGGCGTATTATCAGAATCCGCTGGCTGCACTGGTGCCTATGCTGGGCGCGGCGGGTATCTTGGCCTGGGCGTCGGCAGGCGTTCTGGTGATTGCCTGGCTGGCACTGGTCATCTGGGGGGCGCTGCGGCCAATGAATTGGCCGCTAAGGGCCTTCGGCCAGGAAATCGGCGCTCGCCGACTCGCGCCTCGATGCAGGCGCCTGGCATGCTCATCCCAACCCACAAGGCGGGTTTTTGGGCCGCAGGCCCTTAGCGGCGAATGTATTCGCCGAATCTTCAGCCGGGCGCGTGACCCGCAGTGGGGTATCGCGGTAGGCACCGCGCTGGCGCTGGCACTGCTGCCGCGCACAGGTGGCTATGAAATCGCTATTGGACTGCTGCCCTGGTTCTATGCCTGGCAGTGGGCAGGCGAGGTTGCGCGTCGCAAGATTGGCCTGCTGCTGCGTGGCTTGCTGGCGGTTCTCTGGCTGGCGTGTGGCGCGCTGGCCTATACAGATCATGGCTTTGGCAGCGGTGTGGCCTTTGGGGTGAGTCTGCTGCTGGTATTGGGTGCATTGATGGCGCTTGCGCCTGACCTCAAGACTGACCATCTGACGGCGGGCGAAGGCGCGGCGGCACAGCACAGCGCTCAGGTGTCTCCGCTGAAGATTGCGACCGATGGGAGCGCCTGAATACAGCGGCATTTCTGCTGGAGTGCCTCTATTTGCTGTAGCGCGTACTATCCACACATCGTTTAAGCATGGTGGGAATCTGGTTTGTGCCATGCTGTCCTCGCAGGGCAGCCGTTACCTCTAGAAGAAGAGGAGACCGCATGCTCACCGATACACCTCCTGCGTCGGCCAATCAGGAGGCAGCAGCAAAGGCCAGGCATCGTGCGCGTGGAGGGTATGCGCGCATTCGCCGGCACGGGATGCTTGAAGCGCTGGCGGTGGTCGTGATGCTTGCGGCGGCAGCAGCGGTGCGGTTGGCGCTGGCGGCTCGCGGCTGGCCTGGGGTGAACAGCGATGAGTCGATCATGGGACTGATGACCGATGATGTCCTGTGGCACGGCGCGCATCCAGTCTTCTTTTATGGGCAGCACTATATGGGCGCCTTGCAGTCGTATGAGGCGATCCCTGTCTTCCTGGCGTTGGGCGCGACGGATTTTGCGCTGCGTGCCACCACGACCTTGCAATTCATTCTCTTCCTGGCGGCCCTCTATGGCTTCGCACGCGCGATCTATTCGCCGCTGGTGGCTTTGGGAACGCTGGCGCTGCTGGTGTTTGGTTCACAGGATATGCTCTTTGGCGATGTTCACGCGGGGATCGGCGCTCAAGATACCTGGCTGTTTGGCACGCTGCTGCTCTGGTTCGTGGTGCTGCGCCTGCGCCGCCCCCAGCACCGGATCACAAAGCTGGCGCTCAACGTGGGTATCGGCCTGGCAGCGGGTTTGGGATTGTGGGCCGATTTTCTCATCGTGCCCTACCTCTGCGCTGCCGGGCTGGCGCTGCTGGTGGAGGCGCGCCGCTGGGCGCGCCGCAGGAGTCCCCAGCAATCGAGACGCTCTCTCATGGGGCAGGCGCTGCTGGTGGTCGCTCCGGCTGGCATCGTGCTGGTGCCTTTTCTCATTGAGACTGTGACCAGTCGCGGTGCCACGTTCATAGAGGTGCTTGCTGCTGCTGGCGCGGCAGGCGCCGCTGATGGCTCCGGGCACCTGCATGTGTTGAACACCTTGCTCTCGATCCCCAAGCAGATGGCCGACGTGCTGCTGGTGAGCCTGCCCCATGTACTTGGCAGCGGCCAGGTCTGCCGGGGCTGCGTAGTCTGGCCTGCCCCTTCGGGGAGCGTTGCTCTTGCCGACGTGCTGCGGCTGGTGCTGCTCTCGCTCCCGTTCTCGCTGGCGGCGCTGGCGTGCGGGCTGGTGGCTGCCATTCCTCTGGCGCGTGATGTCCGGCAGGCTCGACGCCAGGCGAAGGGCAAATCAACGCCTTTGCTGCCATCGATCAATGGCTCGGATGTGGCGCCCTTTGATCCGCGCTGGTGGGGGCGCGCCATGCTGGTCATTGGCGGCGGGCTGACGATCCTGGCATTTGCTCTCAGTAACTCCTCATATCAATATGCTCTGTCCTCCTCACGCTATCTGACGGGCATCTATCTCTGTGCGCCGCTCTTCGCGGCACCGCTTGTGCGCAGCAGTGCGCAGGTCTGGCGCTGGCTGCGGGCGCAGATGAGGCGATCCTCAGTCCTGCCGCGTCCGGGCCTGCTGGCGTTCCTGGCGAGTGGGCTGCTGCTGGCTGCGCTGGCGGTGAACGTCTCTGGCTCGGAGGCAATACTGCGCCAGGCATATACAGCGTCCATTCCGACGGGTGACGCGCAGACGCTGGCGTTCCTGGAGGCGCATGGGGCCACGCGCTTTTACACCAGCTATTGGGCGTGCTATCGGTTGGCGTTTGAGTCACAGGAGCAGATAAGCTGCGCGCTGATTACCGGCAAAAGTATCTTTGATACCGATGGAGGCCGTATCCCGGCGTATCTAACGCAGGTAGCTGCGGCCCCTCATCCCGCCTATGTCTTCGACACAGCTACCACCGATTATGATCCGGGTTGGCCGCGCCAGGTGTCTCAGGAGATTGCCAGCGGCAACCCGCAGTTCGCCGACTATCAGACTGCCAGAATAGCAACCTTCATCATCTTTTACTACGCTGGCCCCTGATAGAAGGCTAAGACGGGCATCGATCATCCGATCAACGTTCTAATGGCGCCTGCTGCCCAGCGTCAGCGCCTGTTCCAGAAAGCTATCGCTGCGGGCCATGATGGCTTCAAACCAATCGCTGTGGGTGTAATACCAGGCGATGGTCTGGCGCAGCCCTTCTTCAAAAGGCGTCTCTGGCTCCCAACCGAGCGTCTGGCGTAATTTTGTGCTGTCGACGGCGTGGCGGCGCACATGGCCGAGGCGGTCGGACACGAGGGTGATAAGGCTGCGCGGCTTGCCCAGGATGTCCAGGACAGCTTCAGCATTTTGCAGGATGCTGCGCTCATTCTCAGCGCCAATGTTATAGATCTGCCCGTATGTTTGCTCTGGCGGGGCGTGCAAAATGGCATCCAGCGCGGCGCAGTGATCGCGGACGTGAATCCAGTCGCGGGTGTGCTGCCCATCGCCATAGACCGGCAGCGGGCGGTTATTGAGGGCATTGAGGATAAAGAGCGGAAGCTGCTTTTCAGGATATTGATAAGGGCCGTAGTTGTTACTGCACCGCGTAATCACGACGGGCAGGCCATACGTGGCCCAGTAGGAGAAGGCCAGCCGTTCGGCTCCGGCCTTGCTGGCCGCATAGGGCGAAAGCGGCATCAGCGCGTCGGTCTCCAGCGAGGGGCGGCTCGTGCCATCAGGAGCGCGGGCATTGCCATAAACCTCATCTGTGCTAATTTGCAGAAACCGCTCGATCTTCGCCTTGCGCGCGGCTTCCAGCAGCACAAACGTGCCTTCCACGTCGGTTTTGATAAAGGCGTTGGGTGCGACGATGGAGCGGTCTACATGCGTTTCGGCGGCGAAGTTCACCAGCCAGTCGCAGCCCTCAATGGCGCGGGCGACGGCTGCCGGATCGCAGATGTCGCCCTGGATGAAGCGAAAGCCGGGATGATGTTCCACCGCGCGCAAATTGGCGCGATTTCCGGCGTAGGTCAGCGCATCCAGCACGGTGATCTGGTAGTCCGGGTGGCGTTCCAGCATGATATGCACAAAATTGCTGCCGATAAACCCGGCGCCGCCAGTCACAAGGAGATGATGGCTGGTCATAAAAGCAATCCCACCTTACTATGGTCGCCCAGCATAAACTTATAGGCTTTAGGTTTGATCGGCGAGGGCTGAATCTCGGTATAGCGCCCTATCAAACTATCGGCGATGCGGCTGGGCACATCGCGGATCACGCAGCCCTCCAGGACGATGCTATGCTCAATCTCGCTTTGCGCGATAGTGACATCGTGATAGATCGAAGTGAAGGGACCAATATAGCTGTTGATGAGTCTGGTACGCTCGCCAATGATCGCCGGGCCGCGCACCTCGCTGTTGATAATCTCCGCCCCTGCCTGAATGACGACGATGCCGTGCAGGTGCGACTCGGCATCGACGCTGGCGCTGGGGTCCACGCAGCGCGTCAGTTGGCCCAGCGTGATGCGGTTGGCCTCCAGAATGTCGGCCATTTTGCCGGTATCAATCCAGTAGCCTTCCAAAAGATGCGGCCTGACCTGATAGCCCTGGTCAATCAGCCATTGGATGGCGTCAGTGATCTCCAGTTCGTTGCGCCAGGATGGTTTGATCGCTTCGGTGGCCTGGAAAATATGGGCATCGAAGAGATAGATGCCTACCAACGCCAGATCGCTGGGTGGGACGCGCGGCTTTTCCACCAGGCGCTTGACCTGATATGCTGGCGATTGGGTCAACCCATTGCCTGATGGCGCGCTCTCAGGAAGCGGGGCAAGTTCAGCGACGCCAAAATCGCTGGGATTGGGGACGCGCGCCAGCAGAATCTCGCTGGCAGATGGGCAGTCGGGCTGACTGAAGCGTTCGACCAGGCTGCACAGCGAGTGCTGAATGAAGTTATCGCCCAGGAAGAGGATAAAGCGCTCCTCGCCGATAAAGGGGCGCGCAATCTTGACGGCGTGCGCCAGCCCCAGCGGCGCTTCCTGCTGGATATAGGTGATCGAGACATCGGCACCCCAGCGCGAGCCGTCGCCGACGGCGGCGCGAATCTCCTGATGGGTGTCGCCCACCACCAGGCCGATCTCACGGATGCCTGTTGCCAGGATCGATTCAATGGCATAGAACAGCACCGGCTTATTCGCCAGCGGGATCAACTGCTTGGCGCTGGTATAGGTGATGGGGCGAAGGCGGGTGCCTTTGCCGCCACTGAGAATCAATGCTTTCACATGCGGCTTCCCTTCAGAACATTGCTCATTTGATCTCTGCCCCGCGCACCCAGTCATAGCCGATGCCGGGATCATCGTGTGGGATGCGTCCTTCTTCGGCGGGATCGTAGGTCCGCGAGGTAACATAGAATAGATGGGCTGTGCCGCCAATAGCTTTGCAGCCGTGCGCGACGCCCGCCGGAATCTTCAGCACGACGGGGGGATAATCCTCGCCTAGAAAGAGCGTCTTAGTAACGCCGCGCGAGGGACTGTTCTCGCGCAGATCGTGCAGCGCGACTTTGAGCGTGCCGATGGGTACGTACCACCAGTCGATCTGGGTTTTGTGGATATGCCAGGCTTTGGCGACGCCTGGGAACATTTTGGAGTGGCTAAGCTGGGCGAAGCCTTCGGCAAAGAACGGATCGCTGGCGCGAATCAGTTCCAGGAAGAAACCGCGCTCGTCGGGATAGCGCGTCAGGTGTTTTATAATTGCACCTGCAATCCCAATCTCCTCCTCAGCGGACCTGGCCGCGCCTGTCTCTTCTGCCATGTGCGCCTCGCTTTCTGCATGGGGATACACGGCCTGAAGCATGCCCTGCTGCTTCAGGCGGCTTTATCGTACCGCATGAAGTCAAGGGTTGGCAGAGGGTGTGGGAAGGCTCGCAGGGCGATGTAAAAGTCCCCTGGTTTAGCGCGTGGGTTGATGACCAGGGGACTTTGCTAAAAAACGCGAAAAAAACGACCATAGGAGCGCTCTTGCTCACTATGGTCGTTTTGTGCCAGTTTGGTAGCGAGGGGCAGATTTGAACTGCCGACCAAGGGCTTATGAGTCCCGTTGCTCCGTTGACTCCAGGTGTAGAGCGGTCTGAAGCGATTTTAGAGGGTTTCAAAACCAAGGGATGTTACGTTGATTGAAACCTACGGTTAATGCTGGTCAGAAGCACCTTCTGTTGCAACTGGGGTTCGTCCCATTTCCTCTTGCTTTTTTAACTTTCTCTGCATAGGGGAGAGCGGTTTTTCACTAACTGCTTCTTCCCAATAACCTGTACTACTAGGCTTCTCTAGTTACATTTATGCTGATCGCTCGTTAGAAGGAGTGAAAGGTGCAGAGAAAGGGAGAAGCTATGACTGCCGAAGAAAA
>Ga0209062_1000793_pt1 | contig 74730 bp, 67 predicted proteins | sample Coa_R2_2_FD_187158 | JGI IMG/M metagenome (GOLD analysis project Ga0209062, IMG submission 187158) | Surface soil microbial communities from Centralia Pennsylvania, which are recovering from an underground coalmine fire - Coalmine... | ecosystem: Environmental > Terrestrial > Soil > Unclassified... | reverse complement strand
TCGAACCGCAGCACCCGGATCTCCTGCAACGTCCTTGCCCGCCCCATCGCTCGCTCCCTTTTGGAGCGATTCAAAAACCGGACAAATCACGCGTCACGAAAACCGGTCAGATCACGAGCTAACTACACACAGCGCAAGGCCGCTTGCCCGGCCCGTCTTCCTGTCGCATGCTCGCCGCCTTGCGGGGAGGATGCATCATGACGGAGAACACGCTTATCCGGAACGCGGCCTGGGTCATCGCCTGGGACGAAGTGCTGCAGCGGCATTATTATCTCAAGGACGCCGACGTCGCCTTCGCGGGCAATACGCTGAGCTTCGTCGGGCGCAACTATGCTGGCCCCGCCGCGCGCGAGATCGACGGGCGGAGGCTCTGCGTCATGCCCGGCCTCATCGACATCCATTCCCATCCCATGTCGGAGCCCATGAGCAAGGGCTTCTCGGAGGATGCGGGCAATCCGCGCCTCGGGCTTTCCGGGCTCTACGACTATATGCCCGCCTTCCGCCCCGATGCGGCGGGGATGCTCACCTGTGCCGAGGTCGCCTATGCCGAGCTGCTGCGCTCGGGGGTCACCACCCTCGTCGATCTCTCGGTGCCCTATCCCGGCTGGCTCGATCTTTTGGCGCGAAGCGGGCTGCGCGGCATCGCCGCCCCCATGTTCCGCTCGGCGCGCTGGTACACCGAGGACGGCCGCGCCGTGAAATACGAGTGGAGCGCCGATGGCGGTGCTGCGGCCTTCGCGGCGGCGCTCGAGGTGGTGGACCAGGCGCTCAATCATCCGAGTGCCAGGCTCGGCGCCATGGTGACGCCGTCCCAGGTGGACACCTGCACGCCGGAGCTCCTGAGGAAGGCGCAGGCGGCCGCCCGCGCCCGCGGCATCCCGCTCCAGATCCACGCCTCCCAGAGCCTCGTCGAGTTCGGCGAGATGACGCGGCGCCACGGGATCACGCCGCTGCAATGGCTCGATCAGCTCGGCCTGCTTGCGCGCGACACCATCATCGCCCACGCCATCTTCGTCGACAGCCATTCCTGGATCCGCTGGGGCACGCGCCGCGACCTGGCGCTTCTCGCCGAGCGGGAGACGAGCGTCGCCCATTGCCCCACGGTCTTCGTGCGCCACGGCATGCTGCTCGAGCATTTCAACGCCTATCGCGAGCAGGGCATCAATCTCGGGCTCGGCACCGACACCTTCCCCCACAACATGCTCGAGGAGCTGCGCCTGGCGGCGCTTCTCGGCCGCGCCGCCTCGCGCCAGCTCGAGATCGTGCCGACAGGCGAGGTGCTGACGGCCGCGACCATCGGCGGCGCCAAGGCGCTCCAGCGCGACGATATCGGCCGCCTCGCACCGGGGGCCAAGGCCGATCTCGTCCTTATCGATCTCGATCACCCGATGATGAAGCCCCTGCGCGACCCCCTGCGCAGCCTCGTGCACACCGCGGCCGAGCGCGCCGTGCGCGACGTCTTCGTCGACGGCGTCCAGGTGGTGGCGGGGGGCCGCGTGACGACCCTCGACTATGAGGGGGCGGCGCGCCGGCTCGACGCGGCGCGGCTGCGCGCCGAGGCCGAGGTGCCCCGGCATGATTGGGGCCGCCGCCGCGGCGAGGAACTCTCGCCCCTCTCTCTACCGCTCGGGTGACGCGCTCTCCCTGACGTCATGGCGAGCGAAGCGAAGCCATCCAGACTTATGACTAAAGACTGGATCGCTTCCCCCTCGCGATGCTCGGAGTCGCGATGACGGGTTACGTCAAATCGAGTTCAATCATCGTCATCGCGAGGCCGCTCGGCGGCCGAAGCGATCCAGAATCTTTGCAAAGGCCTGGATTGCTTCGCGCGCGCATCGCGTGCGCTCGCAATGACGTCCACAACTTACATAGCAAGGCAGCTAATCGGCCGAATTCAGGACTCCCGGCGCAGAAGGCCGAAGGCGAAGCCGCGCCCGAGATTTCGGCCATGAGATGGATCCACAGTCCCTCGCGGGGCTCGGGGTCGCAATGACATGAAATATAGCAAACTACGAATTATGCGCCGACGCCTCGCGCCGCCCCGCGATGCCGTGCTTGCGCAGATAATGGCGGAGCTGGTGATAGCTGAGGCCGAGCCGCTCGGCCGCGCGCTTCTGGCTGAACCGGCTCGCGGCGAGCGCCTCGCGCAGCAGCGCCTGCTCGTAGCGCTCGACGCGGGCGAGGAAATCGCCGGCCGCGGGCGGCTCAGCACTCTTCTCCTGCCGCGGCGCTGGAAACTCAGGCGCCGGCGCTTCCGGCGCCGGCGGGATGGTATGGCCGTTCCCGAAGGGGTTGAGGACGATCTCGTCGAGGGGCTCCTCGGGCCGCTCGGCGCGGCAGAGGCTGCGCTCGACGACGTTCTTGAGCTCGCGCACATTGCCCGGCCAGGGATGGGCGAGAAGCCGTGCCATGGCGTCCGCGGTGAAGCCGCCGAAGAAGTCGCGCTTGAGCTCGCTCGTCATGCGCCGCGCGAAATGCTCGGCAAGGAGCGGGATGTCCTCCTTGCGCGCGCGGAGCGGCGGCACCGCGACGACATCGAAGGCGAGGCGGTCGAGGAGGTCGGCGCGGAACTTCCCCGCCGCCGCGAGGGCCGGGAGATCGGCATTGGTCGCGGCGATCACGCGCACATCGACCTGGTGCACCGCATTGCCGCCGACGCGCTCGAAGGTGCCGTATTCGATCACGCGCAGGATCTTCTCCTGCACGGCGACGGAGGCGGTGGCGATCTCGTCGAGGAAGAGGGTGCCGCCATCGGCCTGCTCGAAGCGGCTGATGCGCCGGCGCGCGGCGCCGGTGAAGGCGCCGGCCTCGTGGCCGAAGAGCTCGCTGTCGAGCAGGCTCTCGGCGAGGGCCGCGCAGTTGAGCTTGATGAAGGGCCGCTCCCAGCGGGCGGAGAGGTAGTTGAGCCGGGCGGCGATGAGCTCCTTGCCGGTGCCGCGCTCGCCCACCACCAGCACGGGGCGATCGAGGGGGGCGAGGCGCGAGACCTGGGCCAGCGCCTCGCGGAAGGCCGGGGATTCCCCGATCGGGGGCGGCAGGCTCGGCGCGCTTTGTGTAAGAATCACCATAATTTGGTGAAATCTACGACTTTACAGCGATTTTCGCCATAGACTTCTCGATCCTTTGGAGGAAGGCGTTGTGAAATCAGGAGGTTAGGGAGGCCGACCGCCCTGGCATGGGATGTGCTTTTTGCAAGGGGAGCCGTTTCCTCGCATCGGATAGGGTAGCCATGAGCATTTTCTCGCGACTGACCGACATCGTGAATTCCAACATCAACGCCATCCTCGACCGCGCCGAGGACCCGGAAAAGATCATCCGCCTGATCATCCAGGAGATGGAGGACACCCTCGTCGAGGTGCGCTCGAGCGCGGTGCGGACGATCGCCGAGAAGAAGGAGCTCGAGCGGCGGCTCGGGCAGCTGAGGCGCGAGCAGGAGGATTGGGCGCGGAAGGCGGAGCTCGCGGTGACCAAGGGGCGGGAGGATCTCGCCAAGGGGGCGCTCCTCGCCAAGGCGCGGCTCGGCGAGGCCGCCGCGGCGCTGGCGGCACAGCTCGCGCAGATCGACGCGGGTCTTGCCAAGCAGAATGAGGACATCGCCAAGCTGCAGGCGAAGCTCGCCGACGCCAAGGCGCGGGAGCAGGCGATCACGGCGCGGCACAAGACGGCGGCCTCGCGTCTCAAGCTTCGCGCCAAGCTCTATGACGAGCGCGTCACCGACGCCCTCGCCCGCTTCGACCAGGTGGAGCGCGCGCTCGACGAGATCGAGGGCAAGGTCGAGGCCTATGATCTCGGCCGCAAGCCGGGCCTCGCCGAGGAGCTCGGCGCGCTCCAGGCCGAGGCGGGTGTGGAGGAGGAGCTGGCGGCGCTCAAGGCGCGCCTCGGCAACCGCGCGCGCTCCGGCACGGCGGAATAGGCGGGCGGCGCCATGCATGGCGGCATCATCGTCCTCGGCATCATCTTCCTGACCGTCGTCGCCCCCGTCTGGATCATCGCCCATTACCTCACGCGCTGGCGCACTGCGCGCACGCTCTCGCGCGATGACGAGCAGGCCCTTGCCGAGCTATGGGAAACGGCCGAGCGGCTGGCGGCGCGGATGGAGAGCCTGGAGCGCGTCCTCGACGCCGAGGCCCCGGGCTGGCGGGCCAAGCCATGAGAGGAAGCGGCATGTTCTCGCGCTTTGATAATCTCCATCGCCTCTATCGCGACCCGGAGCACGGCATCCTCGCCGGCGTCTGCGCGGGGATCGCCGATTACTTCGGCATCCCGCCGGCCTATCTGCGCCTGGCGATGCTGCCGGCGCTCCTCTTCTTCTTCCTGCCCACGGTGATCGCCTATGCCGTGCTGGCGCTGGTACTCAAGCCCAAGCCCCCGGCGCTCTATCGCAGCGCCGCGGAGGCGGAATTCTGGCGCGGCGTGCGCACGAAGCCGAACGAGACCGTGAGCGCGCTCAGGCACCGCTTCCGCGGCCTCGAGCAGCGCCTGGCGCGGATGGAGAGCCTCGTCGCCTCCGAGGAATACGAGCTGCGGCGCAAGTTCCGCGACATCGAGCCGTGAGGCCCCATATATGCCCCACTCCGGCATTTGCTTTCACAGCAACATCAGTCGTGGGAGCGGTCATTGCGACGCTGAGCGCAGCGAAGCGGAAGCAATCCAGCTCTTCGGACGTTTACTGGATCGCCGCGGCCGCGTCGCGGCCTCGCGATGATGGGTACCCGCATATCAGCCACCTGTGAATCCAGGTACGAGGACCCACCCATGTCGATTTTCCGCCTTCTTCTCAACGTGCTCTGGATCGTCTTCGGCGGCCTGTGGATGGCGGCGGGATGGCTCATCGCCGCGCTCGTTATGGCCATCACCATCATCGGCCTGCCCTGGACGCGGGCGGCCTTCAACATCGCCGTCTACACCCTGCTGCCCTTCGGCCATCGGGCGGTCTCCCGCGCCGAGCTGAACGGGCGCGAGGATTTCGGCACGGGCCCGCTCGGTGTTCTCGGCAACCTGATCTGGCTCGTGCTCGCGGGCTGGTGGCTCGCCCTCGCCCATCTCGTGACGGCTCTCGCTCTCGCCATTACCCTGATCGGCATCCCCTTCGCCTGGGCCCATCTCAAGCTCGCCGGTATCGCCCTCTGGCCGATCGGCAAGGCGATCGTTCCGGCCGGGGAGGCGTGAGGGGCGCCCGGCGTTGCGTCTCAATCCCGCTCATAGGTGCCGATGAGGCAGCCCTTGGCGAGGACATGGCTGCGGAGCGCCCACACCACCTCGCCGCGTCCCGGAGTGCCCTCGAGCGTGGGCGCCATGTCGACGGCGTAGAGCTGGAAGGCATAGCGGTGGGGCCCGTGCCCCGGCGGCGGATCGGGCGGCAGGTATTTGGGGGCGAGAAGGGAGTTGCGCCCCATGGCGAAGCCCGCCGCAGCACCTTGCGGCCCCGGCAGGGCGCCCTCGGCGATGCCGCCGTCGCCGGGCGGCAGGTTCCAGACGATGGCATGCACCAAAGGCTGGGGCGTGGGGCTGTCGGCGTCCTCGATCACGAGCATCAGGGCGGCCGCCTCGGGCGGCACGCCGGACCAGGCGAGCGGCGGCGAGAGCCCTTCGCCATCCGCGGTGTAGCGGACGGGAATCGCCCCGCCATCGGCGAAGGCCGGGCTGCTCACGGTGATCGTCTCGGAGATGCCGGTGACGGCGCCGTCGCGGAAGAGAAGCTTGTCCTCGCCGGTGCGCAGCGCGCCCAAGGCGCGTCCCAAGCCCGAAGGCAGCTTTTCCAGCATGGCGGATACCCCTCATTGCTCCTCGTATCTAACCGCGCCGCCGCGCGAAGGTTGCAGCGGGCGATGCAGCCGCGCGGCGCTGGCGCCTTGCCGTCAGCGGCCCGCCGTGGGGGCGCCCGCCTTGTCCTCCTTCTCGGTGAAGGCCGCCTCGATCGAGGGCTCCTCGAGATAGAGCGGCATGGTCATGACGACGAGGCGCGAGCCGCCATAGCGCAGCAGCGCCATGCGCAGGCGCCAGGCGCGGTGGGAATGAAGGAGATGCTGCCACCAGCGCTGCATGACGAGCTCAGGGATGAGCACGGCGATGGTGCGGCTCGGGTAGTCCTGCTCGATCCCCGCGAGGAATTTGAGGAGCGGCTCGGTGAACTTGCGATAGGGTGAGTGGATGAAGGCGAGCTTGGGCGGGCGCAGCCCCGCCGCCTTGGCCGATTTCTGCACCTCGAAGGTCCAGCGCTGGCGAAGGAGCTGCTCGTGCTCGTCGACATCGGGCCCGGCGAGCTCCGTCAGATGCACGGCGATGACGTCGGGCGAGAGCAGGAGGGCGAAGCCGAGCGCCTTGTCGGTGAGGCGGTCGCGCCCATGGGTCGGGATCAGCACGACGGGCGGCTCGTCGCGGCGCAGGCGGATGCGGTCGGGCACCACGAGGCGCCGGTCCACCCATAGGTAATAGCGCCGAATCGATCTCAGCAGCAGGATGCTGCAGGGAATCACCAGGACGGTGATCCAGGCGCCCTCCATGAACTTGGCGACGAGGATGACGAGGAGCGACATCCCGGTGATGACGGCGCCGGCGGCGTTGATGAGGAGGCGGGCCCGCGTCGCCGCGGGACGGCCGGACTCGGCCTTGTCCTTGCGCCGCAGGGCCCGGCGCCAATGCATCGCCATGCCCGCCTGGGACAGGGTGAAAGCGAGGAAGGCGCCGATCGCGAAGAGGGGGATCAGGCGGTCGGTGACGCCGCGGAACACCGCGAGCAGCAGCCCCGCCGCGGCGGTGAGATAGAGCACGCCCACGGAATAGACGAGGCGGCGCCCCACGGTCGCGAAGCTGCGCGGCAGGAAGTCGTCGCGGGCGACCAGGCTGCAGAGGCGCGGGAAATCGACGAAGCTGGTGTTGGCCGAGAGGATCAGCACGGCGAGCAGGCTGCAGATGGCGACGTAGTAGAAGGCGTTGCGGCCGAGCACGGCGCCCACGAGCTGGGAGAGCACGCTCTGATAGCCGGGCTCGGTCTGGTCCATGGCGCCGATGTGATAGGCGGCGGCGAGATGGGCGATGCCGATCAGGAGCACGGCAAGGATCGCGACGATGGCGGTGAGCGTGCGGTGGGCGTGCTTGACGGTCGGCTCGCGGAAAGCGCGCACGCCGTTGCTGACCGCCTCGACCCCGGTCATCGCCGTGCAGCCGCTCGCGAAGGCGCGCAGGAGGAGCCACAGGCTCACCGCCTCGGTCGTGCCGGACAGCGCCGGGGGTGCCACCACCGGCTGGGGATGGCCGCCCGCGAGGATCGTGCGCGCCGCGCCGAGGCCGAGGACAACGGCGAAGCTCGCGAGGAAGAGATAGGTGGGAACGGCGAAGATGACGCCCGCCTCGCGCGTGCCGCGCAGATTGGCGACGGCGATGACGGCGAGCACGCCGAGGCAGAGCCAGAGGGTATAGGGCTGGAGCGGCGGGAAGGCGGAGACGAGGGCGGCCACCCCCGCCGAGATGCCGACGGCGACGTTGAGCACGTAATCGATCATCAGCGAGGTCGCGGCGAGCACGCCCGCATTGATGCCGAGATTCTCCTTCGAGACGGTATAGGAGCCGCCATTGATCGGGTAGGCGCGGATGGTCTGGCGATAGGAGACGTAGAGCACCGCGAGCACGGCGGTGATGGTGAGGAGAATCGGCTCGATATAGGCGAGGCCCGCCGCCCCGAGGGGCATCAGGATGGTGAGAGCCGCTTCCGGCCCGTAGGCGGAGGAGGCGAGGCCGTCCAGGCCCATGGCGGGCAGGCCGGCAAGCGCCCCGAGCTTCGCCTGCGCGGATTCGCGATTGGCGAGCGGGCGCCCGACCAGCAGGCGCAACAGCGACACTCCCATACCGGCCTTGCTCGATCTCGGCGTCTTGCGCCCCGTTTCCGCGGCGGAGCAGGCGAGAAACAAGCAAAGAACGCGGAGGCCGGGCCTTGGTTCCGGCCGCGGCGCGCGGGCCGGCGGCGCCTATCCGGCCCGGGCGCGGCGCTCCCGGCCGAGGACGGCAGCCGCGGCGGCGAGGGCCGCGTCGATATCTTCGCGCGACACGTCGAGATGGGTGACGGCGCGGATGAGGTCGGGGCCGAAGGCGCCGAGCTCGACTCCCTGCGCGCGCATTGCCTTGGCGAAGCTCGGGGCGTCCCAGCCCGACTCCGGCCGCAGGCGGAAGAACACGATGTTGGTCTCGATCGCCGCCGGGTCGATGGCGATGCCCGGCAGCTCGGCGAGCCCTTCGGCCAGCCGCCGCGCATTGTCGTGATCCTCGCCGAGGCGCGCGACGTGATGCTCGAGGGCATAGATGCCGGCGGCGGCGATGATGCCGGCCTGGCGCATGGCCCCGCCCCATTGCTGCTTGAGGCGCCAGGCCTGGGCGATGAAGTCGCGGCTTCCCGCCAGCATCGCACCCACGGGCGCGCCCAGCCCCTTGGTGAAGTCGATCCAGACGGAATCGAAGGGTGCCGCGTAATCGGCGGCGGCAACGCCGCTCGCCACGACGGCGTTGAAGAGGCGCGCCCCGTCCATGTGGAGCTTGAGGTTGTGCTCGCGCGCCGCCGCCGCCACCTCGCGGATCGTCTGAAGCGGCCACACCGTGCCGCCGCCGAGATTCGAGGTCTGCTCGACGGTTGCGAGGCGCGAGCGCGGGGCGTAGCGGCTCTCCGCGCGCACCGCCGCGCGCAGCTGGGCCGCCGTGTAGACCCCGCGCGCGCCGTCGATGGGATTGGTCATGACGCCGCTCAGGGCCGCGGGCCCGCCCGCCTCCGAGGTGATGACATGGGCGGTGCGGTCGCAGATCACCTCCTCGCCGGGGCGGCAATGGACGTGGATGGCGATCTCGTTGCACATGGTGCCCGAGGGCAGGAAGACGGCGTCCTCCTTGCCCAGGCGCTCGCATACCATCTCGCGGAGGCGGCGCACGGTCGGATCCTCGTCCTTTTGCTCGTCCCCCACTTCGGCCGCCATCATGAAGCGCCGCATCTCGGAGGTCGGCTTCGTCTTGGTGTCGCTGTAGAGATCGATGAGGCGCGGGGGAGCCATGGGGAACCTCGTGGGGATGGCGCTGCGTCAAGCCATCATCATGCCTATCGCAGCTCCGCGTCGAGGGCGTCATAGCCCTTGAGGCGATAGATGGCGAGCGAGACGAGCCAGCTCGCCGCGAAGAGCCCGATGATGAGATAGCCGAGGGTGGCGAAATTGTCGTCGAGGGCGCCGATCCCGTCCCAGAAGGCGCCTTCGAGCTTCAGCTGGTCGGCGACGAGGCCGAGCACTTCGATGCCGCCGATGAGGAAGGCCACCGTCACCGAGACGATGGTGATGGTGAGGTTGTAGTAGAGCTTGCGCAGCGGCTTGCGGAAGGCCCAGCCATAGGCCCCCAGCATAAGCACGCCGTCGGTCGTGTCGACGAGGGACATGCCGGCGGTAAAGAGGGCGGGGAAGACGAGGATGGTCGCGAGCGAGGCGCCCTTGGCGGCCTCGGCCCCCGAGATGCCGAAAAGGGCGATCTCCGTCGCGGTGTCGAAGCCGAGCCCGAAGAGGAGCCCGATGGGGAGGAGATGCCAGCTCCGCCCGACGAGGCGGAAGAGCGGGCGGAAGAGCCGCGCCAAAAATCCGCGGCCGTTGAGGAGCAGGTCGAGCTCCGCCTCGGCGAGGCGCCCGCCGCGCTTCGCCGCCTGGAAGCTGCGCCATACCGCGGCGAGGATGACGATGTTGACGGCGGCGACGGCGAAGAGGAAGAAGGCCGAGACGGCGGTGCTGACGACGCCACCCACGGCCTTGAGGTCGGCGAAGTGCTCTTCGAGCGCCGCCGCGGCGAAGGCCACGCCGACGGACATGGCGACAATCACCGCGGAATGGCCGAGGGCGAAGAAGAAGCCGGCGGCGACCGGGCGCTTCCCTTCCTGCATCAGCTTGCGGGTGACGTTGTCGATGGCGGCGATGTGGTCGGCGTCGACGGCGTGGCGCAGCCCGAAGCCATAGGCGAGAAGCGCCGTGCCGAGGAGGAGCGGGCGGTCGCGGAAGAGGGCGAAGGCCCAGAGCCAGGCAAGGATATTGGCGGCGATGAGCAAGGCATAGAGGCCGACGATCTTGGCGCGCAGATCCGCCCTGTCGTCGTTGAAGAGACGCGAAAGGAAGCCGGGCATGCGTGTTCCCCCGTTTGCGGTTGGCCTGGCGGCGCCGCAAGCGCCCATGGCGGGGAATGCCGGAAGATGCCGCATCGGCCGACTCCACCCGAGCGCCTGCGTCGTCGTCGCGCGGTGGCAGGTCTCCTGGCTCGCGGGTCTCCGCCGGCCGCCGACCTTCCCGGTTGCCCAGTGGTCGCGATTGGCAGCAGGCTATCCGCTTACAGTTGCGGGGGCAGCCACGGCTTTGGCCCCTTCTGGGTCGTCCGCACCGTGTTCCCTATTAATCCCCTGGAATCCATCCGTCGGGGAACCATCGCGCCTCTCTCTTAGCGCGCGGCTTGGGCGGCGGTCAATCGCCGGCACCATGGCCCCTTGATCCCGGCGGCCGCCGCGGCGATGTTAGGGCTGAATGTGCTCGGGTCGGATCGCTAACAATATGGTCATTCCCGCGAAAGCGGGAATCCAGCATGTCCTGGACTCCCGCCTTTGCGGGAGCGACGAACGCAATGAATCAACCCAAATCTATCACATTCTGAGGGAGGTCAGGCGGGCGGCGAGGAGAATGCGATGGAGACTCAGGCGCTGACGCCGTTCCAGAATATCGCGGCGCTCGCCACCAAATACGCCTTCGACCTGGTCGGCGCCGTCATCATCCTCGTCATCGGCTGGCTGCTCGCGAGCTGGGCCGAGCGCGGCACGCGGCGCGGCCTGGCGCGCCTCACCCATATCGACCCCACCCTCAAGCCGCTCCTCGCGAGCATCGTCCGCGCCGTCATCCTCGTCTTCGTCGCCATCGCCGTCCTTGCCCAGTTCGGCGTGCAGGTGGCGAGCGTCATCGCCGTGCTCGGCGCCGCCGGCGTCGCCATCGCCCTCGCCTTGCAGGGGACGCTCTCGAACGTCGCCGCCGGCGTCATGCTGCTGGCGCTGCGGCCCTTCCGCGTCGGCGAGTTCATCGACGCGGGCGCGATCTCCGGCGTCACGGTGACGGGCACGGTCGAGATCATCGGGCTCTTCACCACCGAGATCCGCACGGCGCAGGGCCTCTATCTCAGCACGCCGAATGCGCAGCTCTGGAACCGGCCGATCAAGAACTATTCGCGCCTGCCGACGCGCCGCCTCGATCTCACGGTGAGCTTCTCGGGCGGCGAGCTCGACACGGCGATCGGGGCCCTGCGCGAGCTCGTGGAGGGCGATCCCCGCGTGCGCAAGGAGCCGCCGCCCGACGTGCTCGTCACCGCCATCGCCGACGGCACCGTCACCCTCGCGCTGCGCTGCTGGGCCGCGCGGGCGGATCATCCGGCCCTGCTCCACGATCTCCACAACGCGGTGCGCGCGCGCCTGAGTGCCGCGGGGATCGCCATGCCCGGAGCCGAGCCCGCGATCCATGGCATCGCCTGGAGCGACGAGGACCGCGCGCCTTAAGGCGGTCCGACTGCCGTCTCCGGCGCGCGGCGGCTGCGCAGGCGCAGGAGCGGGGCGCGGGCAACGCGGAGGAGCCCCGCCGCGCTCGACAGGCTGTGCACCGAGCGCCGCGCCTCGAGAAGGAGATCGCGCAGCATCAGCCGGTCGCCGCCGGCGCCGATCTCGTGGATGCCGGCCAGGCGGTGGAGAGAGTAGAGCCCGACGATGGCGGCGAAGGCGAAGAAGAAGGTCCAGGCCTTGAAGCCGAGCACCTGGAGCGCCACCTCGCCGCCGCCCCCCTTCCACACGAATTGGAAGGCGAGCTCGTGGGCCGCGAAGAAATCCGAGAAGCTGCCGCCGATGATGGGGGCGATGCTGGCGCAGACCGCGGTGACGACGCCGGTCGCGGCGAGATAGGCCGTGGCCCCGCCCTCGGGCGAGAGCTTCATCGCGATGTTGCTCGAGGCGAGCGCCACCCCCGCCGTCGCGATCCCCATGGCGATGTGGAGGAGGGCGAGGAAGGGCAGCAGGAAGGGGTGCAGCCAGGGCTGCCCGGTCACCGTCCAGGCCAGCATGCAGGCGAGGAAGAGGGGCGCCGAGACGCCGAGCACCGCCTTGTTGCTGAAGCGGTCGATGAGCGCCCCCCACAGGCTGAGGGAGCCGAGATTGCTGAGCTGGCTCGCGATGGTGAGGGCCATCACCACCGTCATCGGATAGGCGAGGGTCTTGAGCATGTAGACGGTGAAGAAGGGCGCGGCGAGGTTGACGGCGAAGCTCCACGCCGCGAGGAAGACGATGAGGCGGCGGAAATTGCCGTCGCGGAAGGGCCGCGACAAAAGCTCGAGCACGGGCGGCCGCCGCTCGACAGGGGCCATGGCGGGCTCCGGCGTGATGGCGAGAAGATAGACGCCGTAGAGCCCGACGAGGGCGCTCACCGCGAAGAGGCAGCCATAGCCGAGGGCGCCGCGGCCGGGCTCGCCGCGCTTCCACGCCTCGACGAAGATGCTGCCGAGGAGGCCGAGGGCCGTCGCAAGCGCCGTGGTCGCCGCCGTGCGCCGGCCGAAGAAGCGGCCGTATTGCGCCGGCGGCACCAGGTCGCGCATCCACGAGTTCCAGGCGCAGCCGCTCACGGCCCCCAGGCCCTGATGGATCGCGAGGGCCGCGACGAGGGCGGGCACGGCAATCTCCGGCGGCAGCAGAGGTGTCGCCGCGGCGCCGAGGAGGAAGCAGCGCCCGATCCCCGAGGCCCAGACGCAGACGGCGCGGCGCAGGCGCAGCCGCTCCACCAGGATCACCCCCGGCAGCTGCAGGAGCTGCACGAAGAAGGGCACGGCCGCCAGCACGCCGATGGCGAGGTTGCTGGCGCCGAGCTCGATGGCGAAGCCGACAAGGAAGACGCCGGCGGTGAGCGTGCCCATCGCCTCGCTGGCGAGGCCGTCATAGAGGACGAGGCGGAAGAGCGGGCCCCTGGGCTCGACGTAGCTCTCGTCGGTGCTCTCCCTCGTCACGCCGCTCTCGCTCGACTTGCCGCCGCTCCTCGCGCTCCCCTTGCCCATTCTCGATATAGGCCGTCGCGCGCCGCCGCCAAGCGGCGCGCCGCCCTATTCCTCGGCCGCGGCGAGGCGCTCGAACGCGCGCGCGAGGGCTGCGACGCGGGCGAGATAGGCGGCAGGATCGTGATCGCCGCAGCGCTCGCCGGGGGCGAGGCGGAAGCCGCGACGGGCGAAGGCGCGCGCCGGCCCGCTGCCGCAGAGATGGACGAGGGTGGCGAGAGATTCGAGCTGCGCGGGCGTGGGTGCCGGGGCGCCGCGGGGCCGGCTCGCGAGGATCGCCGCGACATGGCGGTCGAGATAGATCGCCGCCAGCTCGACGGCGTCGCTCGGGATGACGCGCGCATAGAGCGCCGTCAGCCAGCAGCCCTCCTCGGTGACGGCGTGGCGACGGATGCAATAATGCCGCGCCTCGGCGAAGGCGCCGTCGGTCATCTGGTACATGCCCACGGCGCTCGAGGCGGGGGCGAAGATGGCGAAGGGTCGCCAGGTGAGGCGCCAGCGCCAATAGGTGTGCGCCACCGGATTGCCGGCCCCCTCCGCCTGGGCGAGGGCCGCCAGCAGCGCGGGCGCGACGTTGGCCGTCGCGTATTCGCGGAAGAGGGGCGCATAGTCGCGCCAGGTCTCGGCCGGGCTCTTGTCGAGGACGCCGCTCACGGGCATGAAGATCTCGCTCGGCTTGCGCACGACGTGATAGGCGAGGTTCACCGCCGAGAAGAGCACGAGCGCGAGGAGGGCCGCGACGGTGAGGCGCACCGGCCGGGGTGCTGCGGCGAAGAGACGCCAGGTGCGGCGCGCGCGCTCCTGCCAGCGGCGCAGCCGGCGACGGAAATTCTCTGCGCGGCGGCGTTGCGGACGGCGGATCGGCGGCGCGCGGCGCGTGGGCGCGCGCCGCGTCCGGGGCGTCGGGGCGGGTGCTCGCGCGGCGCGCGGTGGGACGCTCGGCATGATGGGCGATTATGGGCGCGCCCGCGCGCCTTCGCCAGGGTTGCGGTATCTTCGCAGGTCTTGGCGACCTCTAATTTAATTCGTCGTTCCGGCCGACGCCCACGGGCCCGGCTGAAAGCCGGCCCGAGGACAGGCTCCGCGGAGAGCCGGAATCCAGGAGCGCTGAAATCACTGGGTTCCCGCTTGCGCGCTACGGCATGCACACAAGTCTGGATGGGCGCTGCTTCCAAAGGAATAGCCGTCATTCCGGCCGGAGCGCAGCGGAGAGCCGGAATCCAGGTTTTCCGCGGAAATACTGGATTCCCGCTTTCGCGGGAATGACGAGGGGGAGAGTGCAGACTGAGATGTGTGCATGCCGTAGTGAAATCACTGGGTTCCCGCCCCGCCTGCGCGAGGGCAAGCTTTGCGCGGGAACGACGGGAAATGAAGCCGAAAATGAGAAGAATCGTCTTGAACCGTCGTGGCTGCCTCGCAGCCTCACTGACGCGCCTCGAGTAAGGAAGGCCGCGAAGCTGAAGGCCGATGTGCTCAGAGCGCCTCGGGCGTGAGCTCCAACCGGCGCTCGATGCGCGACACGCGCTCGTCCAACCGATCGAGGCGCCGGGAGACGCTTGCATAATTCTCTTCGAGCGTGCCGAGCCGCTACTTCACCTCGCGCATGTCCGCGCTCAGCCGATCCATGCCGACACGAAGATGCGGAAGTTCCTCCAGTAGCAGCCTCCCCATTCGCTTCCCTCACGGCTTCAAGGTGGCGACGATGGTGCGAATCTCGTCCGGCGTGTGCTCGCCGGCGAGGGGGGTGCCCGGCACGAGATATCTGCCCATGGCGAGCCCGCCGATGGGCACGGGCTCGAAGCCGACATCCTTGATGAGGCGCTCGGCGAGCGCCAGGGCCTTGGGATCGTCGCCGGCGATGGGGATGCCGAGCGGCGCCCCGGCGCGATGGGCGTTTGGCGCCAGCCGGCCCGCGCCGATGGCGTTGAAGGCGCGCACGAGATGCGCCCCCGGGATGAGCTTCGCCGTGGCGAGGCCGGCGCCGCCTTGCGCGTTGACCCATGTCACGATCGCGTCGCCGTCGCGCCGCGCGATCGGGTTCGAGACATCGATGACGAGGGGCTTGGCGGCGAGGGCCTTGCCGTATTCCTGGCCGATTGATTCGACGGCGGTATAGGGGACGACGAGGAGCACGACCTCGCCGAAGGCGACCGCCTGGGCGACCGAGCCCGCCTTGGCGGTGGGGCCCGCCGCGGCGACAAGCGGCTTGAGCGTCTCGGGATGGAGCGAGGAGAACATCACCGGATAGCCCGCCTTGGCGAAGAGCGTGCCAAGCGCCCCGCCCTCGCGGCCGGCGCCGATGGTGGCGAGCTTGGGCTTGGCGGCGCTGGCACCCTGCGCCCTCGCGGCGAAGGGCGCAGACGCAACGGCGCCGAGCGCCGCGCCGCCTGCGGCAAGGGCCAGGAATCCGCGACGGTTGCAGGGGAAGATGCTTCGTAAGATCGGATCATCCGCCATGATCGGCTCCCTGGACTGAGACGAGGCTGGGCCCGGACGCCATGACGCCGACTATAATTCGCTCGTGGCCGCTCGGCACCTCACGATCGCGGGAGGGGATGTGCTGCTTTGAGGGAGCTGATGTTTCGACTATCGCGAGTATTCCGGAGAGGATCGGAAAGGTGTTTGCCAATCCAGCGCTCATGCTGTGCGTCCGCGCAGAAGACGAACCGCTCGGTTTGCCGCGCGCTTAATACATTTATCTTCTTAGCGAATCGGTAAGGGCTCGCATTTTTGATCCGTCGCAAGTTCTCCAGATGATTTACGGCCACAAAGGCCGTCTTGGGGTTCAGTGGAAGCATCCAAGTCGCTCCCGGGGCATCATAAGCATGCAGTCGAATAAGCGGTCGGTCTGCGAGCAGCAGAGAACCATCGTCTGGACCAAGACGGACGATGTGCCAGAGTGCATTGATCAACTTCGTGCCGATATGTGGATTGTCGACAAGCTGCTGAATTGTTCCAAGCGCATAATCTTCAAGGGAAACCCCCAAATTTCCTTCAACGAATTTTGAGGGCAAAATCGCGAGGTTCTTGAGCGCCATGGCTTCAAGGATTTCAGGGTCACTGTCGAGAGCCTCGGCGATGTGGCGGCGACCACTATCGCGAAGTGTCGCGACGATTGGGGGGCGACGGATCTCCAAAGACAGCAAAAGGCGTGCGAAATCACATCTTTGATCTTCGTTCAAGGCGGAAGGTCCGTACTTAATTAAGAGGCTGCAAGCGTAGGCGCCTTTCGTATCGACCTCTCCAAAGAAAATTCTTTCGAGCGCGTCCCGTCCCAATTTGTGGGCGCGTAACGTCAGCAAACCCAACTGCCAACCGAAAGCCCGCGGTCCTTTACGCTTGCAGACAAGCGCGCTTCGTCGGCTGTCCCACCAGTAACCCATGAGCACGCCGTTTACGGCCCATGAGCGAAGCAAGAACTGTGGTACAAAGTGATGCTCGCGCGACTCTTCGTAATTCATGAAATCTAGCGAAAAGCTTCTGTCATAGTGCCGAGGCAGGAACATGCTCGACCGCGTCGCGACGCTCGGTCTGGGACCGGCCGCGCCGGAACGGTCCGAATTCCACGACGCGGCGGCGGAGGATGCCGCGCGACGCGACGTTTTGCACGGAGGCGCTTTGCGCTTAGATTGATTCGCCGTGATTGAATCGTCATTCCTGCGAAAGCAGGACTCCAGAGGCCTGGACCCCCGCTTTGCGCGGGGGTGACGACCAAAGGAGTTCCGCCGAAGCGAATCACGCTCTATGGGACGCTCATGACCTCGGGACGTAGCACGGGAAAGAACAAGCCGGCCAAACCGGGCGAGGGCGCCGATCCGGCCGCGCGTGCCGCGCCCGAGGAGACGGCGCGGCTTGCCGCGGCGGTGGCGGCGGGCGACCGGCGGGCGCTGGCGCGCGCGATCACGCTTGTCGAATCGACGCGCGAGGATCACCGCGCCCGCGCCGAGGCGCTGCTCGAGCGGCTGATGCCGGCGGTGGGGAGGTCGATCCGCCTCGGCATCTCGGGCGTGCCCGGCGTCGGCAAGTCGACCTTCATCGAGGCCTTCGGGCTCTACGTCATCGGCGAGGGCCATCGCCTCGCCGTGCTCGCCGTCGATCCCTCGTCCAAGCGCGGCGGCGGCTCCATTCTCGGCGACAAGACGCGCATGGAGCGCCTCGCCGTCTCTCCCGCCGCCTTCATCCGCCCCTCGCCCGCGGGCGGCACCTTGGGCGGTGTGGCGCGGCGCACCCGCGAGGCCATGCTCGTCTGCGAGGCGGCGGGCTTCGACATCGTCCTCGTCGAGACCGTCGGCGTCGGCCAGTCGGAGACGGCGGTCGCCGACATGGTCGACATGTTCGTGCTGCTGCTGCTTCCCGCGAGCGGGGACGAGCTGCAAGGGATCAAGCGCGGCATCATGGAGCTCGCCGATCTCCTCGTCGTCAACAAGTCGGACGGCGAGCTTGCGGCCGCTGCCAACCGCGCCGCCGCCGATTACCGCCGCGCGCTCCAGCTCATCATGCCCGCCTCGCCCAACTGGCGCACGCCCGTCATCCAGTGCTCCGCCGTCACCGGCAGCGGCATCGCCGCGGTGTGGCAGGCGGTCGCGCGCTACCGCGAGGCTCTGGGCGCCAGCGGGGAGATCGCGGCGCGCCGCGCGTCCCAGGCGCGCGCCTGGCTGTGGAGCGAGCTTTCCGAGGGGCTCCTCGCGGCACTCAGGCGCCAGCCCGAGATCGCCGCCGAGCTCGACGGCATCGAGGCCGCGGTCGCCGCCGGCCGCTTGAGCCCCGCCGCCGCCGCGCGCCGCCTCCTCGCGAGATTCCGGGGCGAGGGGTAAGCGCGCGAACCATCCCCGCAATTCGCGGGCTTATGCACAGCCACCCGTCTGTGGGTTGCGGGGGTGGATGGGAAGTAGGTCCGCCATTTCCGATTCGTCGTCCCCGCGTAAGCGGGGACCCAGGTCAAAACTCGCTACCCGAAATCTGTATGGGCGCAGACCAAAGCGCATCGTAGGGCGTTCGATCATGAGAGTTTTCGATCGCGCCGTTATTTTCGGATGCGTCCTTGATGCTGGGTCCCCGCTTTCGCGGGGACGACAAAAGATCTGTGCGATTTGTCGTCGAAGGCGTGTGGCCGTTGTGAATAACCTTGCCGACAACATTCGCGCCAACAGCCTCCGCGGCGCATTGGTTTTGCCGCCGGAATCGCCTATGGTGACGGCATTCCCGCAGGCGAGCAGACGCGATGTCCCAGAGCAGCAGCGGCCTTTTCCCCGACGCCGCATCCCGCATGAGTAGCGCACCGAAGCACACGACGGGCATCCTGCCCTACCAGGCGCTCAAGGAGCTCATCCGCAACAAGGAGATCGTGGCCGCCGCCGAGCTCACCGAGGCGCAGATCCAGCCCGCCAGCATCGATCTCCGCCTCGGCAACGTCGCCTATCGCGTGCGCGCGAGCTTCCTCCCCGGCGAGGGCTTCACCGTGCGCGACAAGATCGATCTCTTCGGCATGCACAAGATCGATCTCGCCCAGGGTGCCGTGCTCGAGACCGGCTGCGTCTATATCGTCCCACTCCTCGAGCGGGCGGCCCTCTCGAGCCGCATCTCGGGCCTCGCCAATCCGAAGAGCTCGGTCGGCCGCCTCGACATCTTCACCCGCCTCATCACCGACAACGCCACCGAGTTCGACCGCGTGCCCGCGGGCTATGAGGGGCCGCTCTATGCCGAGATCTCGCCGCGCACCTTCTCGATCGTGGTGCGCACGGGCTCGCGGCTCAATCAGCTCCGCCTGCGCCGCGGCTCGCCCGCCTATAGCGACGCCGAGCTCTACCGCCTCCAGGCGCAGCAGCAGCTCGTCGACCGCGCGCTCGAGCCGCGGCACGTGCAGCGCGGGCTGCCCGTCACCGTCGATCTCGGCGGCGAGGCGGGGCAGGCGCTCATCGGCTTCCGCGCCAAGAAGCACGCGGACCTCATCGATCTCGACAAGGTCGGGCATTACGAGCCGCGCGATTATTGGGAGCCCATCTTCGCCGCGCGCGAGCGCGCCATCATCCTCAATCCCGACGATTTCTACATCCTCGCCTCCAAGGAGGCAGTGAACGTGCCGCCCGACCATGCCGCCGAGATGGTCGCCTACGACACCCTCGTCGGCGAGTTCCGCGTCCATTACGCCGGCTTCTTCGATCCCGGCTTCGGCCACGCGGCGCAAGGCGCGCAGGGGACGCGCGCGGTGCTCGAGGTGCGCTCCCACGACGTGCCCTTCATGATCGAGGACGGCCAGCTCGTCGGCCGCCTCGTCTACGAGCGCCTCACCGACGCGCCCGACAAGCTCTATGGCGCCGCCATCGGCTCCGCCTATCAGCGCCAGGGCCTCCAGCTCAGCAAGCAGTTCAAGCCCTACGCCTGAGCGCGGGCGCCGGGGGTGGCGGCCCCGCGGGGGGATGCCAATGTCGCCCCCTTGCGCATCTCCCCGCGGAGCGGTGGTGCGATGATGGAAACAAGCCATCGCCACATACCGCTCTTCGTCGTTCCCGCACAAGCGGGAACCCAGTTATTTCAATCAATTCTGGGTCCCGGCTCGGTGCTCCGCTCCGGCCGGGACGACGGTGATCCAGTGCATTGCAAGCAGCAGCAGGCGGGATCGAGGGGGATGCCAACGTCGCCCCCCTTTGCCGCCGAGCCGCGGCGGCGGGCTTGACGGCTGGCGGGGGAGGCGGGTACAACCACGCGCCTGGCCGGGCCCGCGGGCCCGGCTCGCTTTTCCGTCAAGAGGTTAGGTATCATGTCGCGACGCTGCTCGATGACGGGCGTTGGCATCCAGTACGGCAACAATGTCAGCCACGCCAATAACAAGACCCGCCGTCGGTTCCTCCCGAACCTGCAGCGCACCGCCCTCATGAGCGAGGCCCTCGGCACCACCGTGCGGGTGCGCCTCGCCGTCTCGGCCCTGCGCACCATCGAGCATCGCGGCGGCCTCGACGCCTTCCTTCTCGGCACCCCCGACAGCGAGCTCTCGAAAGCGGCGCTCAAGATCAAGCGCCGCATCGAGAAGGCCCGCGAGAAGCGCGACGCCGCCGCCTGAGCCCGGCGGACTCCTCCCCCGCCCTCCCCCGCGACCCCGGCGCCGCGACGACCCTCGTCGCCGAGGGAAATGCCCTGCTCGAGCAAGGCCTTGGCGAGGAGGCGGCGCAGCGCTTCCGGGCCGCCCTCGCCCGTGATGCGCGCGCGGCGGGCGCCCATCGCGGCCTCGCCGCCTATCTCGAGGCGGCGGGGAAACCGGCCCTTGCCATCCTCCATCACCAGACCGCAACCGCCTTGGCTTCCGCCGACGCCGAGGGCTTCGTCGGCCTCGGCGACGCCTATATGGCTCTCGGCAAGGACCGGGCGGCGCTTGCCGCCTATGACCGCGCCCTCCGCCTCGATCCGCGCCATGCCCGGGCCCATTACCACGAATCCCTGACCCTCCTCGCCCAAGGCAGCTTCCTGCGCGGCTGGCAGGGCTTCGGCTGGCGCTGGCGCGCGGAGCCACCGCGGCGCTCCTTGGGCGAGACGGGGCTGCCGCCCTGGCAGGGGCGCGCTGCGCGGAACGCCCGCCTCCTCCTCCAGGACGAGGGGGTCGCGGTCGAGGATATCGTGTTCTCCCAATGCCTTGGCGACCTCCTGGCCTTGGGCCCCGAGGTTACGTTCCGTGGTGATGCCGGGCTGGCTGCACTGCTCCGCCGCGCCTTTCCGGGTATAGCACTTCTGGAGGAGGGTGCCGCCCTGCCGCCCGTCGACGCCGCCATCACCCTTGGCAGCCTGCCCGGCTTCTTCCGCCGCAAGAAGCCCGAGTTCCGCCGGCCCGCCGGCCATCTTGTCGCCGATCTGCGCGCCACCACGGCCTGGCGCACCCGCTATCGCGGCCGCGGTCCCGGCCGCGCCATCCTCGGCATCGCCGCGACGGGCGAGATCTTGTGGCCGGCGCGGCGCGGCGCGGTACTGCCCCACGCCATGATCGCGGCCCTCGCCGCCCTCCCCGGGCTCTGCCTGGTTGGCCTTGAGCCGCAAGAGATTGAAGATGCTCCCGAAAGCGGTGCCGATCCGGCTATCGGCCACTGGCCCGATCCGGCCGACGATCTCGACGCCCTGGCGTCGCGAATCGCCGCGACGGATCTCGTGGTCGCCATGCCCGGCCGCAGCGCCGCTCTCGCCGCAGCTCTGGGCAAGCCCGTCTTTCTCGTCGCCCCTCAGCCGGCGGGCTGGCTCTGGGGCCTGCGCGGCGCGAGCGTGCCCTGGTTCCCCAACCTCTCCGCGTTGCGGCTGCGGCCGGAGGGCGATGCGGAGAAGGACGCGACTCGGCTTGCCGCCGCCGTCGCCGCCCATCTTGCCGGGTCGAGTGCCGGAACCTGAGCCTTTTCACGGAGTTGTGACAGGGGTCCCGGCTGCAATCCTGGCTAAGCTTGGACGCGCGCGCCAGCCACCGCTTCGCGATCCGGGCCGGCGTGCGCCAGTTGCCGCTGTGATTCCTATCGATGAGGGGAAGATATGCAAATCCCGCGCAGAACGCTTGTCAAAAGCCTCGCCGCCGGCGTGCCGCTCGCGACCATCCTTGCCGATCCCGTGCTCGCGCGCGCCGTCGCCGCCGGACTCGAGACGGTGACGATCACGACCGAGGGCGGTCGCAAGGTCAGCGGCGCCCTGGCGCTTCCCGCCAAGACGAAGGCCCCCGCCGTGCTGCTCATCCATGAGTGGTGGGGCCTCAACGATCAGATCAAATCGGTGGCGGCCGAGCTTGCAAAACACGGCTATGTGGCGCTCGCCGTCGATCTCTTCGGCGGCAAGGTGACGACCAATGCCGACGAAGGGAAAGCCTTGATCGCGGCCATGGATCCGAAGGCCGCGATCGACATCTTGGCGAGCTGGATCGATTGGCTGAAGAAATATCCCAAAGCCGACGGCAAGATCGCGACGATCGGCTGGTGCTTCGGCGGCGGCTGGTCGTTGAACGCCTCTCTCGCGCGGCCCGTGAACGCCACGGTCATCTATTACGGCAATGTCAAGAAGACGGCCGTGGAGCTCGCGCCGCTCCGGAGCCCCGTGCTCCTCCATTACGGCACGCAGGACAAGTTCATCACCACGGAGATGGTGAAGGGCTTCGAGGCCGAGGCGAAGAAGGCGCATAAGAACGTCACGGTCTACGCCTATAACGCGAACCATGCTTTCGCCAACCCGACGAACCTTTTGCACACCTACAACAAAGAGGCGGCGGACCTGGCGTGGAAGCGGACCCTCGCTTTCCTCAAGAAATACGACAGCTGAGGGCGGCGCCGAAGCGGGCTCAGCGCCGGGATGCGGCGGCGCCGGGGCGGCGAAGCTGCCGTGTGGCTCGGCTCTGGTGGGGCTGCTCGTCGAAGAGCTCGGCGAGCTTCTCCATCATGGTGCCGCCGAGCTGCTCGGCATCCACGATGGTGACCGCGCGGTTGTAATAGCGGGTGACATCGTGGCCGATGCCGATGGCGACGAGCTCGACGGGCGAGTGCGTCTCGATCCAGTCGATCACGTTGCGCAGGTGGCGCTCAAGATAATTGCCTGGATTGACCGAGAGCGTCGAATCGTCAACGGGGGCGCCGTCCGAGATCACCATCAGGATGCGTCGCTGCTCCGATCGCGCAAGCAGGCGGTTATGCGCCCAGAGGAGAGCCTCGCCGTCGATGTTCTCCTTGAGAATGCCCTCGCGAAGCATCAGGCCGAGGCTCTTGCGCGCCCGCCGCCACGGCGCGTCAGCCGCCTTGTAGACGATGTGGCGGAGGTCGTTGAGGCGGCCCGGATTGGCCGGCTTGCCCTCGGCGAGCCAGCGCTCGCGCGCCTGCCCGCCCTTCCAGGCGCGCGTGGTGAAGCCGAGAATCTCGACCTTGACGGCGCAGCGCTCGAGGGTGCGGGCGAGGATATCGGCGCTCATCGCCGCAACGGTGATCGGGCGGCCGCGCATCGAGCCCGAATTGTCGATGAGCAGCGACACGACGGTGTCACGGAACTCGGTCTCGCGCTCGACCTTGTAGGAGAGCGGGTAGACAGGGTTGACGACGACGCGTGACAGGCGCGCCGTATCCAGCATGCCCTCCTCCACGTCGAAGTCCCAGGCGCGCGTCTGCTTGGCCAGGAGCCGCCGCTGCAGGCGATTGGCGAGGCGGGTGATCACGCCCTGCAAATTGGAGAGCTGCTGGTCGAGATGCATCCGCAGCCGCGCAAGCTCCTGCGGATCGCAGAGCTTGTCCGCATCGATCGTCTCGTCGAATTGCGTTGTGAAGGCGCGATAGGGGGGCTCGCCGCGGTCATTGCGCAAATCGCCATGGGGCCGGAAGGAGCGGCCCGGCCGCGCCGAATCCTCGTCGCCCGAGCCGGGCATCATCTCGCCGTCGGCATCGCCGGTATCGCTCTCGCTGCCGTCCTGCCCGGTGCCTTCCTGGACCTCCTCGGTCATGCCGCTCGAGGCGCTGCTGCCCTCGCTGTCGCCCGGCTGGGATTCGGCATCGGCATTGGCGTCGTCATTCTCGCTGCTCTCGCTGTCCTCGAGCTCGGTCTCGGAGGCGTCCTCCTCCTTGAGCTCGAGGTCGCGGATCAATTGGCGCGCCGTCTCGGCGAAGGCCGCCTGATTCTCGACGAGATCGGCGAGCTGCGAGAGGTCCTTGCCGACCTTGCTTTCGAGCGTGCCTCGCCAGAAATCCACCATGCGGCGCGCCGAAGGCGGTACGATGCCACCCATCAGCGCCTCGCGCGCCAGGAGGCCCACGACGTCGGCGAGCGGCGCATCGTCCCTGCTCTGGACGCGGTTATAGCCGCGCTGGCGGCATTGTTCGAGGAGGGCGGCGGTCAGGTTCTCCTGGACGCCGACCATATGACGGCTGCCCAGCGCCTCGACGCGCACCTGCTCGACCGCATCAAAAATGGCGCGCGCGGTCGGGCCCGCGGGCTGGCGCCGGGTATGCAAGGCGGCGTCGTGATAGCGCAGCCGCAAGGCGAAGCTGTCCGCCTCACCGCGGACCACGGCAATCTCGTCGGCGGGCAGCTCGCGGGACGGCATCGACAGGCGCGCCTGATTGCCCGCCAGGTTGGGGCGGTCGGGGGAGAAGCTGACATTGAGCTCCCGTTCCCCCGAAATCGCGCGCATGGCAGCACCCGTGACCTGCCGAAACCCTTCGAGTGGGTTGTCCGGGTTGCGCTGGGCGGTCATTCTCGCTCCCGTCGCTCAGCCAAAGCAGCCGCTGCTCATGCGAGCGGCGGCTTGACCGCGGATTCGGCCAGCTCGCTTCCGAAGCAGCGCTGGTAATATTCGGCGACAACCGGGCGCTCGGCCTCGTCGCATTTGTTGAGGAAGGTGACCCGGAAGCCGACACCCACATCGCGGAAGATTCGCGCGTTCTCGGCCCAGGTGATCACCGTGCGCGGCGACATCACGGTCGAGATGTCGCCGGCGATGAAGCCGCTCCGCGTGAGCTCGGCGAGGGAGACCATCGCATCGATCGTCTTGCGGCCTTCCTCGTCGTCATAGCTCGCCGCCTTGGCGAGCACGATCGCCACCTCCTCGTCGTGAGGCAGATAATTCAAGGTGGCAACGATGTTCCAGCGATCCATCTGTCCCTGATTGATCTGCTGCGTCCCGTGATAGAGTCCGGTGGTGTCGCCGAGGCCGATGGTGTTCGTCGTCGAGAAGAGCCGGAAGGCCGGGTGCGGCCGAATGACGCGGTTCTGGTCGAGCAAGGTCAATTTGCCCTCGACCTCGAGAACACGCTGGATGACGAACATGACGTCGGGGCGGCCGGCGTCGTACTCGTCGAAGACGAGGGCCGTCGGATGCTGCAGGGCCCAGGGCAACAGCCCCTCGCGGAACTCGGTCACCTGCTTGCCTTCGCGGATGACGATCGCGTCCTTGCCGACGAGATCGATGCGGCTCACGTGACTGTCGAGATTGATGCGAATGCAGGGCCAATTGAGGCGGGCCGCCACCTGCTCGATATGCGTCGATTTGCCGGTGCCGTGATAGCCCTGGATCATCACGCGGCGGTTATAGGCGAAGCCGGCCAGGATCGCGAGGGTGGTATCGCGATCGAAGCGATAGACCTCGTCGAGATCGGGGACGAGCTCGCTCGACTGACTGAAGGCGGGCACCTCCATGTCGAAGTCGATGCCGAAGGTCTGCCGCACGGATACCTTGATATCGGGAGCACCGAGCGGCAGTGACCCAGGCGTCGCCATTTGGCTATTCGCACTCATCGAATTCTTCCAGCGGTTAAGGGAGTTGCAATCGCTATCACGCGGAGATGCTGCTCTTCAAGGTCGTATAGGCCTGATTGATGATCTTGAGACGCTCTTCCGCTGCCTTGTCACCCCCGTTCTTGTCCGGGTGATGACGCTTCACCAGCTCCTTGTAGCGCGACTTGACCCGCTCGAGCGTGACCGGGCCGCTGAGCTCGAAAACGGCCAGGGCCTGGTCCTCGGGCGAGCCGCGCTTGGGCGCGCGCTGCTCCGGGCCCGTCTCCTCGCTGCGGTCTTCCCCGAAGACGCCGAAGAAGTCGCGCCATTTCCCGGCATCGAGCCGCAGGCGCTGCGACATCCGCGCCCCGAGCGGCCAGCTCGGCCGCTCCCAAATGGTGTCGCGCCGGCGAAAGTCCTCGATCTCGCGCTCGCTCATGCCGGCGTAATAATCCCACCGGCTATTGTAATCGCGGACATGCGCCAAGCAGAACCAGTAATATTCCCTGAGCCGATCACGGCCCTTGGGAGCTCGATACAGGCCCTCGTCTTGGCAATCCGGGTGATCGCAGCGCCGCAGCTTGGGCCCGTCTTCGGCGGCCCAGGAATTCAGCCCGATATGCGGCGCTCTTTGCATGAACCCAGTATGGGGTGCCGGGGGCTTCCAAGCAAGCCTCGGCGCCGCCGCGGATTCACGCCGCTCGGACCGCTCGCCGGTCTGCCAACAACATGAGCACGACCCCGCCGACAATCAAGGCGAGGCCGAGCAAAAGACTGAGCGTCAAGGGCTCGCCGAGGGTGAGCGCCGAGACCAGGGCGCCGGTAATGGGCACGCCCAGCAACCCGAGCGACGTGGTGATTGCCGGCAGCGTCTTGCTGACGGCGACCGACGCCCAATAGGCGAACGCAGTCGCAATCGGGCCATTATAGACGAGGACGCCGACGACGGCCGGTGACCAGGCGATATGGGGTATCCCCTCGACGGCATAGGCGAGTATCGCAAGCGGAACGATGGCGACCAGCATTTGCCAGGGAGCGAGGTCGAGCGGGGTTGCGTGCCAGCGATGGCCGCGGACATGGACGATGCTGAGCGCCCAGCCGAAGGCGCCGAGCATGAGGAGCCCGTTGCCGAGCACGACCGCGCGGTTGCTCCAATCGAAGCCGAACGGGTTGGAGAGGGCCGCGATGCCGGCGAGGCCGAGGAGCACGCCGCAGAGCTTCGCAGGGCTCAGGCGCTCGCGCAGGAAAAAGGCGGCGGCCGGCGTCACCCAGATGGGCGTCGTATAGGCGAGCACGGCCGAGCGTCCGGCGGGAACATAGCGCAGGCCCATGTTGCAGAGCGCCAGGAACCAGGCCATCTGCACGAGGCCGACGGAAAGCAGAACGGGAAGGTCCTGGGCGCCGGGCAGGCGGATGCGCCGCCGGGTCAGGAGCAGAGCGAGGAGGAGACAGGGGGCGCCCATCGCCATGCGCAAGGCGGCGAACCAGAGCGGCGGGATCGCCTGAAGGCCGATCTTCATGACCGACCAGTTCATGCCCCAAATGATTATGAGGACCGCGAGGATAAGGAAGGCCTGGCGCCGCGACATGAGAGAGGACCGGAGGCGAGGTGCGCCCTTATTGACGGCGCGGCCGCAAAGTATCACTTCTCCACCGTTGCCGGAGCGCTCATTTTCAGGAGGCTGCCATGCGTGTCGCCGGACGTATCCGCGAAAAATTGACCCGGATGCTTCACCCCGAGCGGCTCGACATTGTGGACGAGTCCCATCTCCATATCGGCCATCCCGGCGCTCGGCCTCAAGGCGAAAGCCATTTCCGGGTGGAGATCGTCGCCGCGGCGTTCGAGGGCCAGTCGAAGGTCGCCCGCCAGCGCCAGGTCTATGGCATTCTCGCGGACGAGTTGCGGACCGACGTCCACGCGCTTTCACTTGTCACGCTGACGCCGACGGAGGATGCCCGCCGCTAGGGCGAGCACCCGGCAGGCGATGCCGGCTCCCGTCGCTTTGCTCGTAAAAGTTGCGCTTGTCTTTGGCAACAACTTTTAGTATGGAACCATTCCGGATATCGTCGATGACGGGCCGTGGCACCAGGCGACCCCGGCGCGTCGGAGGAGAGCTTCGGTCGTTTGGGCGCGGATGCTGACCACTCGTAACGTGATTGTTTCGGGGCGCCGCACGAGCATCCGCCTCGAGCCGCCGATGTGGGACGCGCTTCAGGAGATCGCGCAGCGGGAGCGCCGCACCGTGAGCGATCTTGCGACCTTCGTGGCGCAACAGCGGAACCACTCGACCCTGACTGCCGCGATTCGCGTCTTCATCATGACCTATTTTCGCGACGCGGCGACGAGCACGGGTCATCTCAAGGCCGGACACGGCCGGGCGCGCGGCGGACACCACCGGCGGACGACAAGCCGGCCCAAGCACCGGGTGAGCAGCGCGCGCAGCGGGTGCGATCAGGTCCCGGTATAGAAGCTTGGCCAATAACGCTTGACGACCTCGCCATCGCTGGCAAGGGCGTGGCAGGTGTCGATATGATCGGGCTTGCGTCCGGGCTCTTTTTGCGCGCGGCGCGCCCGCGCTGAATAGATTGTCTGGTACGCCGTGGTCGCAAGCGGCGTCAGCAGCTCGACAAGATGCGTGCAGCCTTTGGTTCCGCCGAGCAGCTCACGCACCTTCTTGCGCCAGCCGGGGCCGATCCGCAGCCCCTCGAGTGCAGCGAAATGCGGCACCACCGCCGGGCAGGCGCGAAACGGAGAATAATCGCTCGCCGCCTCGACGGCGCGGATAAGAAGGTCCTCGTCGATGGTGAGGCGCAGCCACATCTCGTGGAGCGGCTCTCCCGGCCGCACTTCGCCGCGATCGTCGCTCTGCCAAGTATAGCTCTTGAGATCGATGAGATGGCCCTCGATGTCCCAGAGCCCGTCGCTACGCTGATAGCCGCGGCATTCGACCCGTCGCGTATGGAGGAGCTCCCGTTCACTGGCTGCGGTCAAGGGCATGGCCGATCCATCTGCTGCGCCCCGGGCATACACGGCGGGAGTCGGGGCGGTCAAGCCCGGCCGCCGCAGGCCTGGCATGCGGCGGCCTAGGCGCCGAGCGCCGGCGGGGTCACGCGAATGGCGGTGATCTGGTTGCGCTGGCGGCGCAGGATCTCGAAACGAAAGCCATAGAAGGTGAAGACCTGGCCCGGCTCGGGGATCATGCGCGCCTCGTGCATGACGAGGCCGGCGATGGTCGAGGCCTCCTCGTCCGGCAACCGCCAGTCGAACTCGCGATTGAGATCGCGGATCGTGACGCTGCCGTCGACGACGTAGCTGCCGCCGGGCTCGGGTCGCACCCCGGCGACGGCGATATCCAACTCGTCCGTGATGTCGCCGACGATCTCCTCGAGGATGTCCTCGAGCGTGACGATGCCCAGCCAGCTGCCATACTCGTCCACGACAAGTGCGATATGCTCGCGCCGCTTGCGGAACGACTGGAGCTGATCGAGCAAGGTCGTCGATTCGGGGATGAACCACGGCTTGGTCATCACCTGCTCGATCCGCAGCTCGTCGAGTTGGTCCTTATGGGCCCGGACTGCGCGCAGAAGCGCCTTCGCATGGAGGACGCCGACGATGTTGTCGGGCTCGCCGCGCCACAGGGGAAAGCGCGAATAGGGGCTCTGCACGACCTGGTCGACGATGCGGCTCATCGGCAAGTCGGCCTCGACGGTCAGCACGTTCTTGCGGTGGATCATGATCTCGCCCACCGCGACCTCGTCGAGATCGAGCACGCTGCGCAGCATGCGCCGCTCATGCACCGTTTCCGGCTCGGGCCCGCGATGAAGCTCGATCGCGCCCAGCAGCTCCTCCTCGTGCTGGGCCCCCGTCATTTCCATCCCGAGCCGCACGCCGAGCAGCCGAAGGGTGCCACGCACCATGGTCTCGATTGCCGCGGTGATCGGCGCGAGGAGCCAGACGAGGGCCCGCAATACGGGAGCCGTCGCAAGCGCGACGCGATCGGCATCATAGAGAGCGTAGCTCTTGGGCAGAAGCTCGCCGAACAAAAGGACGAGAAAGGTCATTGCCACGGTCGCGTAGGCGACTCCCGCATTGCCGAACCAGCCGATCAGAAGGCTCGTCGCGAGAGAGGAGGAGAGGATGGTCGCGAGATTGTTGCCGAGGAGAATGGCGCCGATCAGCCGCCCCTTCTCCTGGCGCAGGCGATTGACCATCCGGGCCTGATCGTTCCCACGCTTTTCCAGCGCATGCATCCGCGGCCGCGAGGCGCCGGTGACGGCCGTCTCGGATGCCGAGAAGAAGGCGGAGACGATCAGCAGGGCCACGATCAGAATGAGGATGGCGACCAGCGACACGTCCACGTCCATGCGGCAGGCCTCTCTTGCTCGCGTGGTCAGGCGGCGATGACGGCGTCGAGCAGTTCCCGTACCGTCTCGAGCGCCACGTCGCGTGCGAGGAAGGCTTGGCCGATGCCGCGCGCGAGCACGAAGGCCACGCGGCCGTCGCGCACCTTCTTGTCGCGCGACATATGCGCCAGCAATGCCGTCGCCTCCCACGGCCGCCCGCTGCGGCGCAGCTCCGTGGGCAAGCCCACCTCGGCCAAATGACGTCGCACGCGCGCCGCATCTGCGGAAGAGCAATAACCCAGTTGGGCCGAGAGCGCGAACGCCATCACGAGCCCGATGGCGACGGCCTCGCCATGAAGAAGCTCCGGGCCGAAGCCGGTTTCCGCCTCGAGCGCGTGGCCGAAAGTGTGGCCGAGGTTGAGGAGCGCGCGCTCGCCGGTCTCGCGCTCGTCGGCGGCGACGATGGCGGCCTTGGCCGCGCAGCTCCGGGCAACCGCATAGCGGCGCGCCTCCTCGTCGCCCTCGCATAGGGCGCGGCCATGGGCCTCGAGCCAGGAGAAGAAGCCGGGATCGTTGATGAGCCCGTATTTCACCACCTCGGCATAGCCGGCGCGGAGCTCGCGGGCGGGCAGCGTATCGAGCGTGCCCGTGTCGGCGAGCACGAGGCGCGGCTGGTGAAAGCTGCCGACGAGGTTCTTGCCGTGCCGGGTATTGATGCCGGTCTTGCCGCCGACGGAGCTGTCGACTTGCGCGAGAAGCGTGGTCGGCACCTGCACGAAATCGATGCCGCGCAGGACGATGCTGGCGGCGAAGCCGACGAGGTCGCCGATCACGCCGCCGCCGAGGGCCAAGAGGCTCGTCGAGCGCTCGATCCGGCCTTCGAGCAGCCGGTCGAGCAGCTCCTCGAGATGGCGGAAATCCTTGGTGCCCTCGCCGGGGGGCAGCACGATCGCCTCATGGGCGAGGCCGCCACGGCCGAGTGCCGCTCTCAGCCGCGCGAGATGGTGCCTCGCCACATTCTCGTCGGTTACGACCACGACGCGCGGCCGCGACAGCACCGGCGCGATGAGCTCGCCCGCCGCGTCGAGCAGCCCATTGCCGACGAGGATGTCATAGCCGCGTGCGCCGAGGGTGACCGCGATGCGCTCGTGCGGGCTCATGGCGCAGCCTCGCGGCCGCCGACGGTCTCTCCTTGCGGGCTCTCGGCGAGGAAGCGGCCCAGCGCCCGCATCACCTGCTCGACCGTGGCGTCGGGTGCCGCGTCGAGGGTGTCGACGGTGATATCCGCCTCCGCATAGACGGGATGGCGCGCGGCCATGAGCCGCTCGAGGACGGCGCGCCGGTCGCCCTGCTTGAGGAGCGGACGGTTGTCGCGCCGTGCGACACGCCGCAGGAGAAGCTCGATGTCGGCGCGCAACCAGACCGAAATCCCGCGCTCGCGAATCTTCGCGCGGGTGCGCGAGTCCATGAAGGCGCCGCCGCCCGTTGCCAGGACATGGACGGGCTGATCCAAGAGGCGCTCGATCACGCGGCGCTCCCCGTCCCGGAAGAAGGCCTCGCCATGCCGCTCGAAGATCTCCTCAATTGTGCAGCCTGCCGCCGCCTCGATCTCGTGATCAGCATCGACGAAGCGCAAGCCGAAACGCTGCGCCACCCGCTTCCCGATGCAGGTCTTGCCGGCCCCCATGAGGCCGACGAGAACCACCGTGCGAGGGGGCTGGCGCAAGCCGCCGGGCTTGGGCGATGGAGCGGGATGGGAGTCGTTCATCGAGGGAATCGCGTTAACTTTCGCACAGCGAAGGATGAGAGGCTCGCCCTCCTCGCGTCGATCCGGTTGCCCTCTGCCGGGAGTGCCGTAAAATCGCCATGGTGGAACTCTAGCACAAGGCCGCGGGGCGTGTCGCCTGAGCCGCATCCGTGGCACCGTCGTCGAGGTCCGGTCATCGCGGCGTCGGCCGCCTCCAGGGAATACGTTTTCATGCTCAAATTCGCCAGCATCGTTGCACTCGTCATCGTCGTCGTCATCGTCGGAGGTGCGGTCTTTCTCGGCACTTGGCAAATCCCGGCGCCGACGGCGAAGGTCGAAAAGGTCATACCCAATGACCGTTTCCCGCACTAGCCGGGCCGCCATTCGACTTCTCGCCCTCATCGTCTTCGCGGGCGCCCTTCAAACGTCGCCGCAGCTCGTCCGGGCGCAGGGCGCGCCGATCCAGCTCCTGCCGCAGCGCGGTGGCGCCGGTGCCGCGGCTGGCGCCGCAGTGCCAGCCGCGCCCTCTGCTGCCGCGCCGCCGACGGCGGCTCCGAGCGCGCCGAAGGGAATCGAGGTTGACAAGCTGGGCGGCATCGACCTCGACGGGCTCGGCACCCTCGGGCCCGGCCAGGGAGGCTTCGGGCCGGAGATGTGGCGCGGCATCTCCCGGGCCGAGGCGGTGCGGCTCGTGGACGCGTTGCCGACCGCCATGCCCTCGCCCACCCTGCGCGCGCTTGCGCGCCGCCTTCTGCTGACGACCGCGGCCTCGCCGGAAGGTCCGCCAGGGGACGAACCCAGCCTCCTGACCCTGCGGGCCGCGAAGCTCGCGCAAATGGGCGACATCGAGAATTCCCGCGCCCTCCTCGATCTGCTACCGGCGAATCGCAGCGATGAGACGGCGGCGCGCATCCGCATGGACGGCCGGCTGATCCAGGGTGATACGACAAACGCCTGCGCCGAAGCCGGCGACCGGCTGCGCCAATATCACGGCATCTATTGGCAGAAGGTGCAGATCTTCTGCCAAGCGCTCGCGCACAAGACCGAGGAGGTCGACATCGGCGTCGGCCTGCTGCACGATGAGGGCGACGACAAGGATACGGCCTTTTTCACCCTCGTCTCCGCCCTCGAAGGCGTCAAGGCCGCCAAGGTCAAGAGCCTGCCCGAGGCGACGCCGCTGCTCCTCGCCATGATGCGAGCGGCTGAGCAGCCCCTGCCGAAGGATGTCGCCCACGCTGCCGCTCCCGCGATCCTCCGCGCCGTCGCCGATAGCCCGAATGCGGCGATGGAGGAGCGATTGGCCGCGGCGGAGCAGGCCGCGACGCTTGGCGCGCTCGCCCCCGACGCGCTTGCTGCGCTTTACGACAAGGCTGCGGCGAATGCGGCGACCGCGTCGGCGGTGACCGGCGCGCAGGCGAAATACGACGCCCAGTCCCGCGCCCTCCTTTATCGTGCCGCCAAGCTGGCGAAGAGCTCCAGCGAGCGTGCCGCGATCATCCAGGCCGCTCTCGCACTCGCGCGCCACGCCGGCCTCTATGCGCCGGCAGTCGGCGTCAACTTGCCGTTGATGGACCTGCTCTCTCCGAATCCCTCGCTGATTTCCTTCGCGGCCGAGGCGTCGCGCGCCTATGACTTCGCCGGCCGGCTCGGCGCGGGCCAGGCTTGGTATGCTTTGGCGCGTCAGGGCTCGGCAACGTCGTCAGAGGCTGCGAAGGCGACCGTCGAGCTCTGGCCCTTCACCGTGCTCACGGCCGACAAATCCGCCGATTGGGAGGCGGACCGTTTCGCCGCGTGGACGGCGGCGCAGTCGGGCGACAAGGCGGCAGACCCCAAGCTCGCAGGCGAGCGCGTCGCGCGCGTCCTCGGCTTGCTCAGTGCTCTCGGCCACCACGTTCCCGATGCCGCTTGGCAGCCCTTCTACGCGACGGCCGCCGGCGGGCCCGACACCATGCCCTCGCTCGCGCTGTGGAACGGGCTCGACGCGGCGGCAAAGGCGGGGCGGCAAGGGCAAACCGTGCTCTTCGCGCTCATCGCGATCGGCGCGAATGGGCCCGGCGCAAGCGATCCGATTGCCGTCAACCATGTCATCGCGGCGCTCGACAAGGTCGGGCTCGGATCCGAAGCAAGGCAGCTCGCGATCGAAGCCGCCATCGCGGACGGCGTCTAGGGTGGCTGTCGGCACCCGAGGCCGCCCGCCGCGCGGCGCCGCGATGCCGATGTCCCGTCATCTTGGGTCGTTTATCGAGATGCTCATCGCCGAGCGTGGCGCCGCGGCGAACACCATCGAGGCGTATCGCCGCGACCTCGCGGATTTCGCAGCCTTCCTCGCTCCGCGTGGCGTCGACATGGCGAGCGCCGACAGCGAGGACCTTCGCGCCTACTTTGAGCGTCTCGCCCGCGCCGGCATGTCATCGCGCACGGCAGCGCGGCGGCTCTCGGCCCTGCGGCAGTTCTACCGCTTCCTCTACGGCGAGGGCCTACGCCCCGACGATCCGTCAATTACGCTCGACGGCCCGCGGCGGGGGAGGTCGCTGCCCAAATATCTCAGCGAGGAGCAGGTGGAGGCGCTACTCGCGGCGGCGCGTGCTCGGCCGGGTGCCGAGGGCGCGCGCCTGACGGCACTTCTCGAACTCCTCTACGCGACGGGACTGCGCGTCTCCGAGCTCGTGAGCCTGACCCGGGGGGCCTTCGCCCGCGACGGCCGCGTGTTGTCAATACGGGGCAAGGGCGACAAGGAGCGCCTTGTCCCGCTCTCGGCACCGGCGCGGGCTGCCTTGCGTGCCTACCTGCCGCACCGGGCGGCCGCCCTCGGCGAGGGCCGGACATCGCCCTGGTTGTTCCCATCCCATGGCCGCCAAGGCCACCTCACGCGCCATCGCCTCGGCCAGCTGCTCAAGGAGCTGGCTGTTGCCGCCGGCATCCCGCCCGCCGGTGTCTCGCCCCATGTGCTGCGTCATGCCTTCGCCACGCATCTTCTCGCCCATGGCGCCGATTTGCGCAGCGTGCAGCGGCTGCTGGGCCACGCGGATATCAGCACGACCCAAATCTACACCCATGTCCTCGAGGAACGCTTGCAGCGCCTCGTCCAGAAGCATCACCCCCTTGCCAAGCGGCGCGCTGAGTGAGCAGCCGGGTTTGCGCGTCGTGAATTGATGTAGATCAAGTCGTAAACTGGATTGCGGAAAGCATTTCCAAATGAATCTTACATAGGGGCCTGATTTGTGTCATCTTGTCGCGCTTTCGAGCCTTGCCCGATTCCGGCAAGAGCGTCCGAAGGCGCCACTTGCGCCGCAAACCGCGATTGGGACCGCGAGCGCGAGACAACAATAAGACGTGAAAGAGCACCGAATCGGAAGCGAACCAAAGGTGGGGGGTTCCATGAGTCTGTTGTCCATACTCGACCGCGAGCATACCATCGCGAAGCCGGGCTTCAGCCGCTGGCTGGTGCCGCCTGCGGCGCTCTGCGTTCACCTGTGTATCGGCCAAGCCTACGCCTTCAGCGTGTTCAACCTGCCGATGACGAAGCTCATCGGCATCACCCAATCGGCGCCCGGCGATTGGAGGCTGACCGAGCTCGGCTGGATCTTCAGCCTCGCAATCTTCTTCCTCGGCGTCTCCGCCGCGCTTCTCGGTCGCTGGGTCGAGGAAGGCGGCCCGCGCCGGGCCATGTTCACCGCCGCGCTGTGCTGGGGCGGTGGCTTCATCCTTTCGGCGATCGGCGTCTATGCGCACACGATTTGGCTGATCTATATCGGCTACGGCATCATCGGCGGTTTCGGCTTGGGCATCGGCTACATCTCGCCGGTCTCCACCCTGATCAAGTGGTTTCCGGATCGCCCGGGTATGGCGACAGGCATGGCGATCATGGGCTTCGGCGGCGGCGCCTTCATCGCCTCGCCGCTCTCGGTCTGGCTGATGCGGCAATACTCGTCGCCGACCCACGTGGGCGTCGCCGAGACCTTCATCACCATGGGCATCATCTATTTTTGCTTCATGATGGTGGGGGCCGCGATCGTGCGCGTCCCGCCGCCGGGGTGGAAGCCCGAGGGCTATGTTCCTCCGGTGGAGCCGAGGAAGCTGATCACGACGCGCAACGTCTATGTCTACCAGGCGCTGAAGACGCCGCAATTCTGGCTGATCTGGTGGGTGCTCTGCCTCAACGTCACCGCCGGTATCGGCGTGCTGGGCCAGGCCTCCGCCATGATCCAGGAGATGTTCCAGGGCCGGGTCACGGTGATCGCGGCGGCGGGCTTCGTCGGCCTGATGAGCCTCTTCAATATGGGCGGGCGCTTCTTCTGGGCCTCGGTATCCGACTTTCTCGGCCGTAAGAACACCTATTACGTGTTCTTCGTCCTCGGTACGGTGCTCTACGCCTTGGTTCCCCATACCGGTGCGATCGGCAGCGTGACGCTTTTTGTGCTGTTCTATGCGGTCATTTTCAGCATGTATGGCGGCGGCTTCTCCACCGTTCCCGCCTATCTCCGCGACATGTTCGGCACGCGCTATGTCGGGGCCATTCACGGGCTTCTGCTGACGGCGTGGTCGATGGCGGGAATCTTCGGCCCGGTGCTCGTGAACTATATCCGGCAATACAACGTCGATCATGGCGTCGCCAAGGCGCAGGCCTATAACGTCACCATGTATGTGATGGCGGTGCTGCTGGTGATCGGATTCTTCTGCAATCTTCTCATCAAGGCGGTCCACGAGCGCCATCACATGCGTGACGAAGTCGCGGCAATGGCGGATTGAGGGAGGCGATCATGGCCACGATGCAGAACCAACCCGAGACCGGAAACGCCCTCAAGCTGATCCTCGCCTGGGGCTTCGTCGGCATTCCGCTGGTCTGGGGTGTGCTGGAAACCTTGAACAACGCGCTCAAGCTGTTCCAATAGCGGCGCGATCACGCGATCTCGCGGCGGTCGCCAATTAGGACAGGCGAGGCGGCGGGCGGCGTCATGCCGCCCGTCGTCTTAACCTATCGCGACTTGCTGGTTCGCGCAGGATTGCTCTTGGCGCTCCGTTGACTTTTCGCCGCCACTGCGGCCTATCCTTCTGCCGCATTGCGGGATATATTTCCGCACCTGCGAAATCCACATGTGCGAACGAGGGCGAGATGAGCTTCAAGGTCGTCGAACAAGCGAAGCCGCGGCTGAACCGCAGTGAGCTCGCGGTGCCGGGCAGCAACCCGAAGCTGTTCGAGAAGGCGGCGGCCTCGGCGGCCGACATCGTCTTCCTTGATCTCGAGGACGCCGTCGCTCCCGACGAGAAGGAGCAGGCGCGCAAGAACGTCATCCAGGCGATCAATGACATCGACTGGGGCGCCAAGACCCTCTCGCTGCGGATCAATGGCCTCGACACGCACTACATGTATCGGGACCTGGTCGACGTCCTCGAGCAGACCGAGCGGCTCGATCTGATCATGATCCCGAAGATCGGGACGCCGGCCGACGTCTATGCCGTCGACATGCTGGTGACGCAGATCGAGACGGCCAAGCGCCGCACGAAGCGGCTCGGTCTCGAGCTCATCGTCGAGACGGCGCTCGGGATGCAGAACGTCGAGGCGATCGCGGCAGCGAGCCCGCGGCTCGAGGCGCTGCATTTCGGCGTCGCCGACTATGCCGCATCGACGCGGGCGCGCACCACCAATATCGGCGGCCCCAACCCCGACTATGCTGTCTTGACCGACGCCGACGCCTCCGGCAAGCGCGAGGTCCACTGGGGCGACATGTGGCACTACGCGATCGCCCGCATGGTGGTTGCCGCGCGCGCCAACGGGTTGCGCCCGATCGACGGTCCCTTCGGCGATTTTCAGGATGCGGACGGCTTCCGCGCGCAGGCGCGTCGCGCTGCGGTGCTGGGCTGCGAAGGCAAATGGGCGATCCATCCGAGCCAGATCGCATTGGCCAACGAGGTGTTCAGCCCCAGCGAAGCCGAGATCAAGAAGGCTCAGCGCATCCTCGACGCCATGGCGCAGGCTCAGAAGGAAGGCAAGGGCGCCGTCTCGCTCGATGGCCGCCTCATCGATATCGCCTCCATCCGCCAGGCCCAGGTCTTGGTGGAAAAAGCCAGGCAAATCGGCGGCGGCAGGTAGCATCCGACCTCATCGTCGCGCGTGCACGCGTCTCCGGCGAGGGGGCTTCTTTTGCCTTCGCGCCGTCCGTGGAGCTGTGCTAGGTAGTCGCCGATGCACAACTATCTTGATTTCGAGAAGCCGATCGCCGAGCTGGAAAGCAAGATCGAAGAGCTCAGGCACATCTCCGACGGCGGCGACCTCAACATCGCCGAGGAAGTGTCGCGGCTTCAAACCAAGCTCGACCGGTTGCTTCGCCAGACCTATAGTAAGCTAACGGCTTGGCAGAAGGTGCAGGTCGCTCGCCATCCCGAGCGGCCGCATTTCAGCGATTATGTCGGGGAGCTGCTCGAGGAATTCATGCCGCTCGCCGGCGATCGCGGTTACGCAGAGGACCGCGCCATCCTGGGTGGCCTTGGGCGCTTTCGCGGCCGCTCGGTCGTCATGCTCGGCCACGAGAAGGGCGCCGATACGCAGAGCCGCATCCGGCACAATTTCGGCATGGCCCGTCCCGAGGGCTATCGCAAGGCGCAACGCCTCATGCGCCTCGCGGAGCGGTTCAAGCTCCCGGTGATCACGCTTGTCGACACCGCGGGCGCCTATCCCGGAGTGGGGGCCGAGGAGCGCGGCCAGGCGGAGGCGATCGCGCGCAGCATCGCGACCTGCCTCGAGATCCGAGTGCCCGTCGTGAGCGTCATCATCGGCGAGGGCGGATCGGGCGGCGCCATCGCGCTCGCCGCCGCCAATACGGTGCTCATGCTCGAGCATGCCATCTATTCGGTCATCTCGCCCGAGGGCTGCGGCTCCATCCTCTGGCGCGACGGCCAGCACGTGCAGGAGGCGGCCGAGGCGTTGCGATTGACGGCGCAGGACCTGCTCAAGCTCGGCGTCATCGACCGCGTCATTCCCGAGCCCCTCGGCGGGGCGCAGCGCAACAAATCGGCGGTCATCGCCGCCGTCGGCGACGCGGTGGCCGACGCCTTGCGCAACTTCGACAAGCTCGAAGGCGAAGCCCTGAAGGCGCGCCGGCGCGCGAAGTTCCTCGAGATGGGCGAGAAGGGGCTCGCCTGACGGGCGCGCCCGGCGAAGAGCTCGGAGGCCGCGCCGACTCGGAATTCCCGCTCAGACGCGGCCGTGACAGTGCTTGTGCTTCTTGCCCGAGCCGCAAGGGCAGAGCGCATTGCGCGGCACCTTGCCCCAAGTCCCGCTGTCATTGGGGTCGATCCAGCGTCCGGTCGGCTCGTACCACACCATCCCCGGTGCCGGCGGCGCGCCGGCGCTGTGCCGGACGGGCCGCGGGGCTGGCGGAGGTGGGGCGCCGTCGGTGCCGGTGGCTCGCGACTGCTCGAACTGGGTGACCTCGTCGTGCTGCTCCTGGAGCGCCTGCGGCTTGCGCTCGGGGACGATCTGCTCGGCAGCCTGGATGCGGAGCTCGAGATGGGAGAGCACACCCGTCACCGTCTCGCGCAAGCGAGCCAGCATCTCCTCGAACAGCGCGAAGGCTTCCGTCTTGTATTCGATGAGCGGGTCGCGCTGGCCATAGGCGCGCAAGCCGATCGCCTGACGCAAATGATCGAGCGAGAGGAGGTGATCCTTCCAAATCTGATCGAGGAGCTGGAGAAGAATGCTCTTCTCGGCCATGCGCATGATCTCCGGCGTGTATTTGGCCACCTTCTCGGCCATTTTGGCGGCGCTCGCCTTCTCGATGCGCTCGACGACCTCGCTTTCGGCGATTCCCTCCTCCTTCGCCCATTCCGTGATGGGAAGATCGAGGGCGAGGAGCCGTAGGGCCTCCTCGTGGAGCAGCTTGGTGTCCCATTGCTCGGGATAGGAATGCTCCGGGATGGCGCGTGAGACGGTGGCATGGATCACGTCGCGGCGCATGTCCTCGACCATCGCCGCGACCTCCTCGGCCTGCATCAACTCGCGCCGCTGCTCGTAGATGACCTTGCGCTGGTCGTTCATGACGTCGTCGTATTTGAGCAGATTCTTACGGATGTCGAAGTTGCGGGCCTCGACCTTCTGCTGCGCCTTCTCGAGGGCCTTGTTGATCCAGGGATGCATGATCGCCTCGCCCTCCTTGAGGCCGAGGCGCTGGAGCATCCCGTCCATCCGCTCGGAGCCGAAGATGCGCATGAGATCGTCTTCGAGGGAGAGGAAGAACTTGGAGGCGCCGGGATCGCCTTGGCGTCCCGAGCGGCCGCGGAGCTGGTTGTCGATGCGCCGGCTCTCGTGACGCTCGGTGCCGACGACGAGAAGGCCGCCGGCCTTGAGCACGACTTCCTTGGCGGCGGCGACGTCGGCACGAATCTCCGCCTCCTTGCGGGCGCGGATTTCCGCCTCTTCGACTTCCGCCAGCTCCTGCTTGAGCCGCATCTCCACATTGCCGCCGAGCTGAATGTCGGTGCCGCGTCCCGCCATATTGGTCGCGATCGTCACCGCGCCTGGCCGCCCCGCCTGGGCAATGATATAGGCCTCCTGCTCGTGGTAGCGCGCGTTCAAGACCTGGTGCGGGACCTTTCGCTTCTTCAGCATCTCCGAGAGCAGCTCCGATTTCTCGATGCTGACGGTGCCGACGAGGACCGGCTGCTGCTTCTTCCGCGCCTCATCGATGAAGCCGATGATGGCTTCGTACTTCTCGCGCGCCGTGCGATAGACCTCGTCGTCCATGTCGAGGCGAGCCACCGGCATGTTGGTCGGAATCTCGACCACTTCGAGCTTATAGATATCCGCGAACTCCTCGGCCTCGGTCATGGCCGTTCCGGTCATGCCGGCTAGCTTTGGATACATGCGGAAGTAGTTCTGGAAGGTAATGGAGGCGAGCGTCTGGTTCTCGGTCTGCACCTCGACGCCTTCCTTGGCTTCGAGCGCCTGGTGAAGCCCCTCGGAATAGCGCCGGCCTTCCATCATGCGGCCGGTGAACTCGTCGATGATCACCACCTTGCCGCCCTTCACGATGTAATCGGTGTCGCGCTGGAAAAGCTTATGGGCGCGAAGCGCCTGGTTGACGTGATGAAGAAGCGTGATGTTGGAGATGTCGTAAAGGCCGCCCGGCTTTAGCAGGCCGGCTTCGCCCGCGACCTCCTCGATGCGATTGACACCGGACTCCGTAAGCGTCACCGCGCGAATCTTCTCGTCCTTCTCGTAATCCTCGGCTTTGAGGCGCGGAATGAGGGCATTGACCTTCACATAGAGCTCGGAGCTATCCTCCGCCGGGCCCGATATGATGAGGGGCGTGCGCGCCTCGTCGATCAGGATGCTGTCGACTTCGTCGACGATGGCATAGTTGAACGGCCGATGGACCATGTCCTCGAGCCGGAACTTCATGTTGTCGCGCAGATAATCGAAGCCGAACTCGTTATTGGTGCCGTAGGTGATATCCGCGGCATAGGCGCTGCGGCGCTCCTCGTCGGAAAGGCCGTGCATGATGCAGCCGACCGTGAGCCCGAGAAAGCGGTAGATCTGTCCCATCCACTCGGAGTCGCGCTTGGCCAGATAGTCATTCACCGTCACGACATGGACGCCCTTTCCGCCGAGGGCATTGAGATAGGCGGCAAGAGTGGCGACGAGCGTCTTGCCTTCGCCCGTCTTCATCTCGGCGATCATCCCCTTGTGCAGCACGACGCCGCCCAGGAGCTGCACATCGAAATGCCGCTGGCCCAGCGTCCGCTTGGCGGCTTCCCGCACGGTCGCGAAGGCCTCGTGAAGAATGTCGTCGAGCTCCTCGCCATCGGCGAGGCGCTGCTTGAGAGCCGCGGTGCGCGCGCGCAGGGCGTCGTCGCTCAGCTTCTCGATTTCCGGCTCGAGCGCATTGATCCTCTCGACATGAGGGCGGAGGCCCTTCAAAAAACGGTCATTGGCGGAACCGAACATCCGCCGTGCGATGGCGCCGAGCATGAAGCGATCCTCGAAGACGCGACGGTGCGGGCGCAATACCGCGACAGTAGAGGCCCGCAGCACAGATAGGGGCCGGCAGCGAAGCTGTCAATGATCCCAGGCGGCAGTGGTCGAGCCTCTGGCCGGCTTTTTTCGCGGATTTCCGCGACTTTTCGACGGTGACCAGGCGCCGCGACAACCTCTCGTTAAGCTTCTCTTGTTCCGGCCACCGCTTTGTGCATTATCGGCCGACGCTTTTTGCGCTTCCGGCGCGCCCGATGGACGGCGAGTGCCGGCAAGCCTTCAGCAGCCCCGTCCGCCCAGAGGAATGGCCATGATCTCCCCGATCGCCCGTGCCGCCGCGACGGCCCTCGTGCTTGCCGCCCTTCCCCCCCTGGCTTTGGCGCAAACCGGCAATGGCGGGCAAGGTGCGCCGGCCAAAGGCGCCTCGGAGCAGGACCCCATTGTCGCGACCGTCGATGGCGCGCCGATCCACCGCTCGGAGGTCGAGGCCGCGCGCGAGGACTTGCCGCCCCAATATCAGTCGTTTCCCTTCGAGGTCGTCTTTCCCGCCCTCGTCGAGCGGCTGATCGACAGCAAGCTCGTCGCGGAGGAGGGTCGCAAGGAGGGGCTCGCCAAGGATCCCGAAGTGAAGCAGCGGATGGCCCAGCTCGAGGATCAGGTGATCCAAAGCGTTTATCTGACGCGCGCGGTCAAAGGGAAGATCTCCGACGAGATGCTGAAGAAGAAATATGACGAATATGTCAAGGCGAACCCGCCGGAGACCGAGGTCCACGCCCGCCATATCCTGGTGAAGACCGAGGACGAGGCGAAGGGGATCATCAAGGATCTCAAGGGCGGCGCTGATTTCGCAACCCTCGCGAAAAAGAAGTCGAGCGGCCCTTCGGCCGCGCAAGGCGGCGATCTCGGCTATATCAAGCGCGCCGACGTCGTGCCCGAGTTCGCCGAGGCCGCCTTCGCCTTGAAGCCCGGTCAGTACACGACGACGCCGGTGAAAACGCAGTTCGGATGGCACATCATCAAGGTCGAGGATGTCCGCACATCCCAGCCACCCAAATTCGACGAGGTGAAGGATCAGCTGGAGCGCGAGGCGAGCCGCGATGTCATTACGGGCGTCGTCAATGATCTCCGCGAGCACGCCAAGATCGTTCGCTTCAATCCCGACGGCTCGCCCAAGACGGAAGGCGGCGAACAGCCGGACTCCGGCCAGCCGTCGGGCGGGGGGCAAGGCGGTTCCGCCAAGCCGGCCAAGTGAGTGGCGGTGTGATCGACCCAGAAAACTAAAAGAGACGACAAAACTAAAAGAGAAGGCAAACAAGAAGAGGAGGCCATGCCCGAGCGCTCTCCCCTGGCACCAGCTGGGTTTCCTGACCTGCCCCCACTCGCCGGCGTGAAGCTCGGTGCCGCGGCGGCCGCGATCCGCTACAGCGGACGCAAGGACCTGTTCCTCGCCGCGCTCGAGCCCGGCGCCACGGTCGCCGGCGTCTTCACGCGCTCGCTCACCGCCTCGGCGCCGGTTCTCTGGTGTCGCCGCATCCTTCCGGCGGGGCGCTGTCGGGCGATCATCGCCAATTCGGGGAACGCGAACGCCTTCACCGGCGATGCCGGCGTCCGCGCCGTGGAGCGTAGCGTGGGCGCCCTTGCCTCTCGACTCGGCTGCACACCCGAGGAGGTGATGATGGCGTCGACGGGCGTCATCGGCGAGCCTCTGCCCGATCAAAAGGTTGTTGCCGCCCTCGACGGGTTGTGCGCATCGCTCGGTGCCGATGGCTGGGCGGAGGCGGCTCAGGCGATCATGACGACCGACACCTTCCCGAAGGGTGCCACGCGCAGCACCACCATCGGCGGCACGCCCGTCACCATCAACGGCATCGCCAAGGGATCGGGCATGATCGCGCCCGACATGGCAACGATGCTCGCCTTCGTCTTCACCGATGCCGCCGTTCCGGCGCCCATCCTCCAGCAACTGCTGACCGCGGCCAACGAGCGCTCGTTCAACTGCATCACCGTCGACAGCGATACCTCGACAAGCGACACGCTGATCCTGTGCGCGAGCGGAAAGGCCTCGAATGCGCCGCCTCGCGCGGCAAGCGATCCCGCCCTTCGGGGCTTCCGCCGTGCGCTCGAGGACCTGCTGGTCGATCTTGCCAAGCAGGTGGTGCGCGATGGCGAGGGTGCGCGCAAATTCATCACCATCAACGTGACCGGCGCCGCCTCGGTGCGCGCCGCGAAGCGCATCGCCCTGGCGATCGCCAATTCGCCCCTGGTCAAAACCGCCGTCGCGGGGGAGGACGCCAATTGGGGCCGCATCGTCATGGCCGTCGGCAAGGCCGGCGAAAAAGCGGATCGCGACAAGCTTGCGATCGCGATCGGCGGCACGCGCATCGCCGAGAACGGTATGCGCCGCCCAGATTACGATGAAGCACCCGTTGCCGCTCATATGAGGGGCCAGGACATCATCATCGACGTCGACGTAGGCGTCGGGCGCGGTCGCGCGACGGTCTGGACCTGCGATCTGACCGACGGCTATATCCGGATCAATGCCAGCTACCGCAGCTGACGGCGCCGCACGACGGGCGTTTGCCGACAGGGACCGCCGATGAGCGGCTGCGCCGACCAACCTTCGCCGCCATCGGCCGGCCTTCCCGTCGTGCTCGTGGTCGCCGTGGCCCTCGTCGATCGCGATGGACGCGTGCTGCTGGCGCAACGGCCGCTGGGCAAGCCGATGGCCGGACTTTGGGAGTTTCCAGGTGGCAAGCTTCATCCCGGCGAGTCGCCCGAAACGGGCCTGATCCGCGAGCTCCAGGAGGAGCTCGGCATCGACACCTCGGAAAGCTGTCTCGCGCCGGTCGCCTTCGCGTCGCACCGCTACGCGGATTTTCACCTTCTCATGCCGCTTTATGTTTGCCGCGTCTGGAAAGGCGCGCCGCGCGCCCGCGAGGGCCAGGCGCTGAAATGGGTGGCGCCAGCGCGCCTGCGCGACTATCCGATGCCGCCTGCGGACGCACCGCTCATCCCCCTTTTGCAGGATCTGCTATGAAGGGCCGCCCGGGGCTCCGCTAACGGGAGGGGGCGGCGGGGATCGGAATCGTGTCACCCGTCGCCTGCTCCTCGGCACCGAGCGCCGCAGCGAGGCGCGCCTTGGCCGAGCCCGGGCGCAGCGGCTTCTGCTGCGACGAATGGGGCGACCAGGCGGTGAGATAGATGACTTGGAAGGTCGCCGGGATGCGGCCGTCGGATTGCCCGAAGCGGGTCTGGTAGAGAGCGGTGGCGCGCAGCAGGGTCTCGCGCCGGCTGAAGCCGCGTCGACGCTCGCTGACGGCATTCGTCTCCCCCATGCCGCGCAGGTCGCGCATCAGGGCGAGCGCGTCGGGATAGGTCACGGTGATCTCGTCGCGATCGACCACGGGAAGGGCGAAGCCGGCGCGCTGAAGGAGGCCGCCCGCATCGCGGATCTCCGTAAAGGGCGAGACGCGCGGCGCAACGCCGCCTTCCACCTCAAGCTCCGCCTCGAGGAGGATCGTGCGCAGCTCGCGCAAGGTTTCCCCTCCGAAGAGACTGGCAAGAAAGAGGCCGTCGGGCTTGAGGGCCTGGCGGATCTGAAGAAGGGCACCCGGCAAGTCGTTGACCCAATGCAGGCTCAGATTGCTCATCACGAGATCGAAGCTGGCGCTGGCAAAGGGCAGCGCCTCCTCATCGGCGGCGAGGGCGCAGGTGCCGGCGCGCTGCGCCATGGCGGGGGCGACATCAGACTGCACCAGCCACTCGATCCCGCCGCGGCCGCCGAGCGTCCGCGCGAGCTCGCCGCCATGACAGCCGAGGTCAAGGGCGCGGGGGAAGCGGCGTGTCGTGTCGGCCAGTCGATCGGCCAGCCGCTCGGCCACGTCGGTGAAGAGGAAATCGTGATGTTCCAGCACCTTGGCCGCACGTGCCCGGTGCCGGCGCACGAGCCGGCGATCGAACACGGCCATGGCGTCGCTGCCCATGTTCCCTATATGGCATGGCGATCACGGACCTACCAGCCCTAGTGGATGCAAGGTCACGATTGACAGGGGCGACGTTGGCATCCCCTGATAGCCTCATGTCGAGCGGATTTGCCCTTGCGAATGGGCTGCGCCGCGCCGCCCATGGCCTTCTTGGCGCGGTATTGCCGGCGCGCTGCCTTGGCTGCGGCGCCGTCGTCGATCGGCCGGGCCTGCTCTGCGCCCCGTGCTGGAGCGAGATCGCCTTCCTGGGCCCGCCGCTCTGCGCCTGCTGCGGTCTGCCTTTCGAGGTAGCGCCCGGGGAGCCTGCCCTCTGCGGCGCCTGCTTGGCGCGGCACCCGCCCTTCGCCCGCGCCCGCGCAGTCTTCGCCTATGACGACCGCAGCCGTCGGCTGATCCTCGCCTTCAAGCATGGCGACCGGCTGCATGGGGTTCCGGCTTTCGGGCGCTGGATGGCGCGGGCGGGCGCTTCGCTCCTGAGCGATGCCAGCCTGATCGCGCCGGTGCCGCTGCATTGGACGCGCCTCTTCCGACGCCGTTACAACCAGGCGGCCCTGCTCGCCCTCGCGCTCGGTCGCGAAAGCGGCGTGCCGGTGCTGCCCGACCTCCTGCTGCGTCGCCGCCGCACCCCATCGCAAGGCAAGCTCTCGGCGACCGAGCGCCGGCGCAACATGCGCGGCGCCTTTGCGCTCAACGCGCGCTATGGCGAGCAGATGAAAGGTCGACGGGTGCTCCTCGTCGACGACGTTTTCACGACGGGTGCGACCGTCGGCGCCTGTAGCCGGGTGCTGCTGCGCGCAGGCGCCAGCGCCGTCGACGTGCTGACGCTTGCGCGGGTCGTGCGCCCGGCAGCACTCTCATGAGCCGAGGAGGCGGCGATGGCGCAGGGAAGCGGTAGCGAGGTGAAGCGGTCGGAGGATGCCGGAGCGATGCCGCTCGGCTGGGGGCTCGCGGCCGCCTTGGCGGCGATCCCGGCGGAGCGCTCGGTTCCCTATGCCCGGGTCTTCGCCCATGGGAGTCTGGCCCTCGAGGCCTATGCCCCGCGCGGCCGCGACTTGCAGGGGCCGCATCGTCAGGACGAGCTCTATATCGTGATGCGCGGCCGCGGCGATTTCGTCAATGGCGCGCGGCGGCATGGCTTCGTCCCCGGTGATGCGCTCTTCGTCCCGGCCGGGGTCGAGCATCGCTTCGAGAGCTTCACCGCGGATCTCGCCGTCTGGGTCATCTTCTGGGGCCCGGAAGGCGGCGAGGCCGCGGCCCCACATCCGGCGCCGACGGGAGAGCTGCGCTGGGGGCTTGCCCGGGGGCTCGCCCGCATTCCTGCTGCGGCAAGCCTGCGCTCGATCCCGCTCTTCGAGCACGGGAGCATGACCCTCAAGCTTTACAATCCCCGTGGGCACGATCCCCAGAGCCCGCATACACGGGACGAGGTCTATGTCATCCAGGAAGGTGCCGGCAACTTCGTCTGCGATGGGCGGCGCCGCAGCTTTGAGCCAGGGGACGCGCTCTTCGCCCCTGCGGGAGCGGCGCATCGCTTCGAGGATTTCGGCGAGGCCCTCACCACCTGGGTGGTCTTCTACGGTCCGGAAGGCGGCGAGCGTCCGGCTTGACGGGGCGAGGTCGCCGAGGGTTTGGCCAGAAGCAGGTCTTGGGCTATATAGGGGCAGAGCGTTGAGGGAGCCCGCGATGACCGAAGCCGCCGCCCAGCCCGAGGTCGAGATCTACACGACGATGTGGTGCCCCTATTGCCATCGCGCTAAGGCCCTGCTCGAGCGCAAGGGTGTCAAGTTCAACGAGATCGACGTCACCTATGACCCGGCGCGGCGCGCCGAGATGAGCCGGCGCGCCGAGGGCCGCGTGACCGTGCCGCAGATCTTCATCGGTGGGCGGCCGATCGGCGGCTCCGACGAGCTGCTCTCGCTCGACGCCGCCGGCACGCTCGATCGACTCCTGGGGAGAGCCGCATGAGCCAGCGCTTCAAGGTCGCCTGCATCCAGAACACGGCGGGGCCGGATATCCTGCCCAATATCCACGAGGTCGACCGGCTCATCCGCTCGGCCCATGGCGCGGGGGCGGCGTTCATCTGCACCGCGGAGAACTTCACCTGCATCGAGTTCGGCGCCGAGCGCTCCCTCGCCAAGGCGCTGCCCGAGGCGGAGCATCCGGCGATCCCCCATTTCACCGCGCTCGCGCGCGAGCTCGGCATCTGGCTCCTCATGGGCTCGCTTACCATCAAGCTCGGCCCGACCAAGGTCAACAATCGCTCCTATCTGGTCGACCCCGAGGGCAGGATCGTCGCGCGCTACAACAAGCTCCATCTCTTCGACGTCGAGCTCCGCGAGGGCGAGAGCTATCGCGAGTCGGCGACGGTCGAGCCGGGCGACCGCGGCGTGGTGGCGGCGACCCCGTGGGGCCGGCTCGGCATGACCATTTGCTACGATGTGCGCTTCGCCTATCTCTACCGCGCCCTCGCCCATGCCGGCGCCGAGTTTCTCACCATCCCCGCCGCCTTCACCAAGACGACGGGCAAGGCTCATTGGCACGTGCTGGTACGCGCCCGCGCCATCGAGACGGGGAGCTACGTCTTCGCTCCGGCCCAATGCGGCCAGCATGCCGGCGGGCGCAAGACCTTCGGCCATGCGCTGATCGTCGACCCGTGGGGCGAGGTCATTGCCGACGCCGGCGAGGCGCCCGGCTATGTCATGGCGGAGATCGATCCGGCCAAGGTGGCGGAGGCGCGGCGCATGATCCCCGCCCTGGAGCACGACTGCAGCTTCGCGGCGCCCCAGCCCGCGGCACGGGAGCGCCTGGCCCAGGCCGGCGACTGACCGCGCGGCATCTCGGGCAGCCCGTTCACGACAGGAATTTGTCCGGCGTTAGAGGCAGATCGCGCACGCGGATGCCGGTTGCGTGATAGGCCGCATTGGCGATGGCGGCGGCGGCGCCGACGATCCCGATCTCGCCGATGCCCCGCGCGCCCATGGGGTTGGCGTGGGGGTCGACCTCCTCGAGCCAGATCGCGTCGAGCTCGCCGATATCGGCATTGGCGGCGATGTGGTAGCCGGCGAAATCATGGTTGACGACATGGCCGAAGCGCGGATCGAGGATGCTTTCCTCGTGCAGCGCCATGGAGAGCCCCATCGTCATGCCGCCGATGAGCTGCGAGCGCGCGGTGCGCGGGTTGATGATGCGTCCGGCGGAGAAGACGCCGAGCATCCGGGGCACGCGGATCTCGCCCGTGTCCTCGTGGACATGCACCTCGGCGAATTGCGCGCCGAAAGAGTGCATGGCGAAGCGCTCGGCATCCGGATTCTCCGGCATATCCGCACCGATCTCGGCGCCAGCGGCCGGATCGCCGCCATGGGCCTCGCGGAAGGCGCGCACCGCGGCGATGATGGCCGAGCCCCAGCAATTGAGGCCGCTCGAGCCGCCCTCGACGCTCGCCGTTGGAAGCGCCGTATCGCCGATCTCGAGACGCACCGACTCGATGGGACAGCCGAGGGCATCGGCGGCGATCTGGGTCAGCACCGTCCAGCTCCCGGTGCCGATATCGGCGGCCCCGATGCCCACGACATAGCGCTGATCGGCGCCATAGCGGATCGTCGCCCGCGATCCCGGCAAGCGGTAGGCGGGGTAGGTCGAGCTGGCGACGCCGGTACCAACGAGCCAGCCGTCCTTTCGTCGGACTCTCGGTCGTGGGTCACGCCCCTCCCAGCCAAAGCGCCGCGCGCCTTCGCGGAGGCAGCCGATCAGGTTGCGTCCCGACCATGGCTTTCCCGACTCCGGATCGGCCGGCGGCTCGTTGCGGATGCGGAGCTCGATGGGGTCGAGATCGCAGGCGATCGCGAGCTCGTCCATTGCGGCTTCGAGGGCGAACATCCCGGGCGTCTCGCCGGGGGCCCGCATCCAGGACGGCACCGGAACGTCGAGGGCCGCCAGGCGGTGGGTGGTGCGGCGGTTCGGGGCTGCATACATGATGCGTGTCGGGACCGCGGTCTGCTCGGCGAACTCCTTGAATCGCGAGGTCTGCTCGATAACGTCGTGGACGATGGCGGTCAGACGGCCGTCACGATCGGCGCCGAGGCGGATGCGCTGGATGGTCGGCGTGCGGTAGCCGGCAAGCGCGAACATCTGCTGGCGCGTGAGGGCGAATTTGATCGGGCGGCCCGGCACCACCTGCGCCGCGAGCCCGGCCAGCACGTTATGGGCATGCGCCGTGCCCTTCGATCCGAAGCCGCCGCCGACATAGGGCGCGATGACCCGGATTCGCTCGGGCGCGAGCCCGAAGACGGGCGCCAGCGTCGAGCGCATGCTGTGCACGCCCTGGGTCGAATCGTAAAGGGTGAAGGCGTCGTCGGACCACAGGGCGATGGTCGTGTGCGGCTCCATCGGATTGTTGTGCTCCATCGGCGTGGTGTAGGTGGCGTCAATGGCGACCGCCGCCTTGGCCAGCGCTGCCCCGACATCGCCCTCCGCGGTATCGGTTGCATAGTCCGGGTTCACCGTCGCCGGCGCGTAGAGATCGTCGCGATCGGCGCTTAGCATCGCGTCGTGGGGCTCTTCCGCGTAGGTCACCCGGACAAGAGCTGCGGCGTGCTGTGCGATCTCGGGAGCCTCCGCGATCACCGCGCCAATGAACTGGCCGCGGAAATTCACGACATCCGATTGCAGCACCCACAGCTCCGCGTCCGCATCGGATGCCAGCCGCGGCGCGTTCATGTGGGTGATGACGGCGGCGACGCCGTCGAGGGCTTCCGCGGCCGCCGGGTCGATGGCTGTGATGCGGCCGCGGGCGATCGTCGCTTGCACCGGGCACACGTAGAGGGGATCGTTGACCGGATGCTCGAAGGCGTAGGGTGCGGTCCCGAGGAGCTTGGCGCGCCCGTCGAGGCGCTCGAGCGGCTGGCCGATCACGCGCGGCGCGAGGAGCGCGCTCACCGGCCGTCCCCATTCGCCAGGCTGCGCAGCGTGGCCACAACCGTGTTGCGCGTCAGCGCCACCTTGAAGGCGTTGCCGTCGAGCGGCTTCGCCAAGGCCAGCTCGGCGTCCGCGGCGGCGCGGAAGTTCTCGACCGTTGGTGCCGCGCCGCGCAGCGCCGTCTCCGCTCGCGCCGCCCGCCACGGCTTATGCGCGACACCGCCGAGGGCGATCCGCGCCTCGCGAACCACCCCGTCCGCGATGTCGAGAGCGGCGGCGACCGAGACCAGGGCAAAGGCGTAGGAGGCTCGCTCCCGCACCTTGCGATAGGCCGACCGGGCCGCGAAGGGGAGGGCGGGGAGCTCGACCGCCGTGATCAGCTCGCCATGCTCCAGCACCGTGTCGCGCTCCGGCGCATCACCGGGCAAGCGGTGGAACTCGACAAGTGGGATGCGCCGCTCGCCCAGGCTGTCGCGCACGACGACCACGGCATCGAGGGCCGCCATCGCCACCGCCATGTCCGAGGGGTGGGTGGCGACGCAATGCTCGGAAGCGCCGAGGATTGCGTGATAGCGCGTATAGCCTTCGCGCGCAGCGCAGCCGGAGCCGGGGGTACGCTTGTTGCAGGGCGTGGTGAGGTCCTGAAAGTAAACGCAGCGCGTGCGCTGCATCAGGTTGCCCGCCGTCGTCGCCAGGTTGCGGAGCTGGGCCGAGGCGCCTGCCAGGAGGGCCTGGGCCAAGGCCGGATAGCGAGCGCGGATCGTGAGGTCGGCGGCGAGATCGCTATTGCGCACCGCCGCCCCGATTCGCACGCCGCCGCCGGGCAAGGGCTCGATGCGATCGAATGGCAGCCGGCTCACGTCGACGAGGAGCTCGGGTGCCGCGATGCCCAGCTTCATGTGATCGACGAGATTGGTGCCCGCGCCGAGGAAGGCGGCGCGAGGATGGCCCGAGACCCTGGCGACGGCGCTCGCGGCATCGGCGGCGCGCTCGTAAGCGAAGGGCGTCATGACGATGCCGCCTGCCGGATCGCCGCGACGATGTTGACGTAGGCGCCGCAGCGGCACAGGTTGCCGCTCATGCGCTCGCGGATCTCGTTGTCGCTCAGCGTCGGCGCCGCTGTCAGGTTCTTGGTGACGTGGCTGGGATGGCCGGCTTTCAGCTCCGCGAGCATGCCGACGGCCGAGCAGATCTGGCCCGGCGTGCAATAGCCGCATTGGAAGCCGTCGTGGTCGAGGAAGGCCTGCTGCACCGGGTGCAGGATGCTGCCGTCGGCGAGGCCTTGGGCGGTCGTGATCGCCGCGCCGTCATAAGCGACGGCGAGGGCCAGGCAGGTTGTCGCGCGGCGCCCGTCCAGCAGGACCGTGCAGGCGCCGCATTGGCCGTGATCGCAGCCCTTCTTCGGCGACATCACGCCGAGGCGGTCGCGCAGCGCGTCGAGCAATGTCGTCCGCGTGTCGACGGTCAGCGAGCGCCGCGCCCCATCCACCAGCAGCGTGATTTGCGCATCCAAGACGAGCTCCCCGGGCGTCCGGTGGAACACCGGCGAGCAATAGAATGCTCGGGCGCGTCATCGGTTCCTGCGTGGCTGCGCCGTCGCCCAGCCCGGCGCGGGAGCGTCACCCCCAGCTCTGCTTGGCGCCGGGGCGGAGGATGGGACGCGCGACGTTGACGGCGACGCGGCGCTTGAGCTCGGCGGGCAGAGGGGCCGGCCGGCCGAACATGAAGCCCTGGCCGAGATCGACGCCGAGCTCACGGAGCATCTTCGCCTGCTCCTCGCTCTCCACCATCTCGGCGATGGTCCTCACCGAGAGATCCCGGCAGAGCGCCACGATCGATTTGAGGATGGCGGCGTCGCGCGGGCTCGACAGCATGCGGCGGACATAGGTGCCGTCAATCTTTACGAAATCGACGGTGAGGGCGTTGAGGTAGGGGAACGAGGAGGCTCCTGCGCCGAAATCGTCGAGGGCGAAGCGGTGCCCTTCGGCGCGCAGGGCCTGCACGACATTATCGACCTGCTCAAGCTTCGTGATGCGCATCGACTCGGTGATCTCGAAATAGAGGCGATTGCGGAGCGGCGCGTGCGGCTTCAGGAGCGCAAAGAGCGCCTGGGTGAAGAGCGTGCTCTCGAGCGAGCGCCCCGAGAGGTTGACGGCGATGGGAGTCGAATTGGGCGCCGTCTCGCGGAGCAAATCGAGAGCGCGCTGGCAGATCGCGAGATCGATCTCCTCGATGAGCCCGACGTCCTCCGCGAAGGTCACCATCTCGAAGGGCGAGCGATCGCCCTCGAAGCGCACCAGGAGCTCGTAGTGATGGGGCGTGCGCGTCGCGAGATTGACGATGGGCTGGAGGGCGACGTCGAAGCGCTGCTCCGCAAAGGCGCCCTTGAGCGTGCTGATATGGGCGACCGTGTCGCGCAGGAGAAAGCCGAAGGCCTCGGTGAGGGAGGCGATGGAGAAGCCGCCCTCCTCGGCCGTGGCGAACTTGCCGATCGCGTAATGGAGGGCGCGCGCCGCATCCCCCTCGCTCATGCCGTCGAGCGCGAGGTCGATCGTGCTGTAATCGACGTGAACACCCTGACCGGCCGGGTCCGCCTCGCGCGACAGCGCGTGGAGCTGGTCCCAGACGGTCGCGATATTGGCATTGCCGGCATGGACAAAGCCGTAGCGGCCCTCAGCCAGCTGGCCGGCGGTATCGTTGCCGAGCGAGAGCGTCCGGAGCAGGGCGCCCACATTGCCGAGAAAGGCGTTGGTGGCCGCCTCGCCGGCGCGGGCGCGCAGCTCCTGGAGGCGGGCAAGGCGAAGCAGGGTGAGCCTGACGTTGCCGCGGCCGTCGCTCTGCGTCATAGCCTGGGTGGCGGCCTGCTCGAAGGCGTCCTTCTCGAGGAGCCCGGTGGCGCCGTCCCGCAGATTGGCGATCCTGTCCGAGAGCGCCGGATGGCAGGGGAGGCTCAGCGTCAGGTGAAAGACGCTCTCCTGGTCGGGCAGGCGGCAGCCCCCCAGCACGGCGGGTGCGAGATCGGCGTCGGGAACGGCGAGGCGCACCATCACCGGCTCAAGGCGATGACCGCCCTTAAGCCGGTCGATCAGCAGCGAGACATAGCGGCGATCCCCCTTGGCGAAGATGGAGAGATAAGGCTCGCCGAGGAGCTCCGGGTTGTCGCGTCCCGTCATGGCGCGGGCGGCGCCCGAGGCGAAGCGGATCAGCCCGTCGGCGCCCACCTCGAGCAGAAGATCGGCGGCGGCGAAGGAGAACGCGACGAAGCGGTCGCGCTCGCCGCGCAAATCGAGACCTCTATCGGCCAAAGCGGCCATCGGCGCCAATCCCGGGTAGCAGAGCTGGACCTATGGCTCGAGACGCTAGCTGTCGCCGCTTAAATATTTCCTTAACGACGGCGGGACAGCCGCTCCCACCCCCTCATTTGCGCCATCCTTCTCCTCCCGCCGCCATCGCGCAAGCGGGAAAAGGGGTGCGGCGGGCGCGCCCGGAAGATGAGTCAATCGCCGGGAAGGGCCTGCGCGATTCTGCTGCGCGCTGCCAGAGACGCCGGCGGCGTTATTATTTGTTGGGCTGCGGCGTCAGGCGCAGATAGGGCTTGAGCGCGCGCCAGCCCTTGGGGAACTTCGCTTTGGCGTCCTCGTCCGTGACCGAGGGAACGATGATGACGTCCTCGCCCTGCTTCCAGTTGACCGGGGTCGCCACCTGGTACTTGTCGGTGAGCTGCAAGGAGTCGACGACGCGGAGGATCTCGTCGAAATTGCGCCCCGCCGTCTGGGGGTAGGTGATCATCAGGCGGATCTTCTTCTTGGGATCGATGACGAACACCGTGCGCACGGTATAGACCTCGTCATGAGCCGGATGCATCATCCCGTAGAGGTTGGCGACCTTGCGGTCCGGGTCGGCGACGATCGGATAGTTCACCTTCGTCTTCTGCGTCTCCTCGATGTCCTTCACCCAGCCTTTATGGGAGCTCACCGGATCGACGGAGAGCCCGATCACCTTGACGTTGCGCTTGGCGAATTCGGGCAGGAGCTTGCCGACATAGCCGAGCTCCGTAGTGCAGACCGGGGTGAAGTCCTTGGGGTGGGAAAACAGGATGCACCAGCTATCGCCGATCCAGTCGTGGAAGTTGATGCGCCCCTCGGTGGTGTCCGCCGTGAAATCGGGAGCGGTATCGCCTAGACGCAGCGTCATGGCTCGCCTCCTTGAGATTGTCGATTGAGCGCGGCCGCAGGCTTCGGCGAAGCCGGTGGGGCGGCCGCATCCTTGCGATTTATTAAAGCCCGCCCCCGGGCGGGACGCAAGTTGAAACTGTAGAATAGTCGCGTTCTACGTGAGAATCTCGTATTAAGCGTCGCGGGCGCGGTCTTCCTCGACTTGCGGCGGTAGAGGCGTGAGGCCATCCGGGTCGGTGAGGCCGTTGACGGCGCAGAGGCGCTGAACGGCCGCCTGGCGCGGCGTCGCCACGATGCCGTGCTCGAAGGCGACCACGTGGAGCCGGCCGCTCACCCGCTCGAGAAGCTCGCCGGGCCTCAGCAGATGATCCGGATTGGCCGGGCGACCGAAGCGCGCATTGCCCCGGGCGAAGGTCTCGTAGAGAAGGACGCCGCCCGGCGCCAGCGCGGCCAGGAGATCGGGGAAAAGCGGGCGCCACAGATAGTTCGTCACCACCACCGCGGCGAAGCGCCGACCGGTCAAGGGCCACGGGCCGGCTTCGAGATCGGCCGCGAGCAGCTCAATGCCGGGCTCGCCGGCGAGATCCGTGACACCGGCGAGGTCGATATCGACCGCGGTCACCGGATGGCCGCGAGCCCGAAAGAAGCGGATGTGTCGACCGTCGCCGCAGGCAAGGTCGAGAACGGCTCTGCCGGAGGCGATGAGAGGGGCGAAACGGCGGATCCAGGGCGAGGGCGGGGCGCCAGGCGCGCGGTGGTGGTTCATGTTTGAATCCCTCGACAAAGCCCTATATTAAAGAGGTTTTAGCGGCGGCAGTCTGGCATGGTGTCGATAGGGTCCATAGGCGCATCAGATGATCCTCTACCGTCTCAAATGTGTGCGGCACCACGAATTCGAGGCCTGGTTCCGCGACAGCGCCGCCTATGACACTCAGCGCAAGAAGCGTGCCATAGCCTGCCCCGACTGCGGGAGCACCAGGGTGAGCAAGTCGCCGATGGCGCCCCGCTTGGCGCGGCAGCGGGGGGAGGCGGAGCCGCAACCGTCCGCGGCCGCCGATCCTCGGGCCGTCGCGGCCCGCAAGGCGCTCGAAGCGCTGCGCGCGCAAGTTGAGGCGAATTGCGACTATGTCGGTGAGCGCTTCGCCGAGGAGGCGCGCAAGATCCATTACGGCGAGGTCGAGCGGCGCCACATCTATGGCGAGGCGAGCGAGGAGGATGCGCGCAGCCTCACCGCCGAAGGGATCGAGTTCCAGCGCATTCCCTGGATCCGTCGCGGCGACGCTTGAGCCGTCGCCTCACGCGTCGCGCTTCTCCGCCACCGCCATGTAATTGACCGAGAGGTCGTCGCTCAAGGCGAAGCGATCGGTCAGTAAGCTGTAAGTAACGCCCGTCAAGGCCGTGACCACCATCCCTTGCGCCCGCAGCGCGCGGGCAAGCTCCGAGGGGCGGAGGAATTTGCGCCAGTCATGGGTGCCCCGCGGCAGCCAGCGCAGCACATATTCGGCGCCGACCACGGCAAGGGCGAAGCTCTTCGGCGTCCGATTGAGAGTGGCAATCGTCATGATGCCACCGGGCTTGAGCAGCGTCGCGCAGGCAGCGAGAAAGGCGGGAAGATCGGCGACATGCTCGACGACCTCCATATTGACGATCACATCGAAGCGCTGGCCCGCGGCGGCGAGCGCCTCGGCGCTCTCGGCCCGGTAATCGATGGCGAGGCCGCTTTCCGCCGCGTGGAGGCGGGCGACGCCGATATTCTGCTCGGCGGCGTCGATCGCGGTAACGCGCGCGCCGAGCCGCGCCATCGGCTCCGCCAGAAGACCGCCGCCGCAGCCGATATCGAGGAGGGCGAGCCCGGCGAGCGGCTGCTCGGCCTTGGGGTCGCGGCCGAAATGGGCGCAGGCCTTGTCGCGGATATAGGCAATGCGCAGGGGATTGAGCTTGTGGAGCGGACGGAACTTGCCGTCCGCATCCCACCAGGCGTCGGCCATCGCGGCGAAGCGGGCGACCTCGTCGGCATCGATACTCGGCGCGGCGGGACCGGCTGTGGCGGCCGCAACTTGCTCCTGCTCCATCTCCACCATGCTCGCGCCTCCGTTCATCCCGTCTGCCGCGCGCTATCCTCGCCGCGCGCGGGCCTTGCGCCCGCCGCCGCAAATTCAGTATGAATACGCGCCCTTCCGGCGGCAACCCGACTACATAAGACAACCCCAACTGGTGCCCGTCGTCCGAGCGAGTACGAGAGCGGCGGGGTGGATGCTCATGGCGCGAATCGTCCAGAAATACGGCGGAACCTCTGTCGCCGATATCGAGCGCATCAAGCATGTGGCGCGCCGCGTGAAGGCCGAGGTCGATGACGGCCACCAGGTCGCGGTGGTGGTCTCCGCCATGGCCGGGGAGACCGACAAGCTCGTCGCTCTCACCGAGAAGACGGCCCCGCTTCACGACGCGCGCGAATACGACGTCGTCGTCTCCTCCGGCGAGCAGGTGACCGCGGGGCTCCTCGCCATCGCCCTTCAGGACATCGGCGTGCAGGCGCGCTCCTGGCTCGGCTGGCAGATCCCGCTGCGTACCGACAACGTTCACGGCAAGGCGCGCATTGACGGCATCGACGGCAGCGAGCTCATCCGCCGCCTCGAGCAGGGCCAGGTCGCCGTGGTTGCCGGCTTCCAGGGCCTGGGCTCCGACGGCCGCATCACCACGCTCGGTCGCGGCGGCTCCGACACCTCGGCGGTGGCCTTGGCCGCGGCCCTTGCCGCCGATCGCTGCGACATCCTCAAGGATGTCGAGGGCATCTACACCGCCGACCCGCGCATCGTTGCGAAGGCGCGCAAGCTCGATAGAATCACTTACGAGGAAATGCTGGAGATGGCCTCGCTCGGGGCCAAGGTGCTGCAGACCCGCGCCGTCGAGATGGCGATGAAGCATCGCGTGCGGCTCCAGGTCGTCTCCAGCTTCAACAACGAGCCAGGCACCCTGGTCGTGGACGAGGACGAGATCGTGGAACAAGCAGTCGTCAGCGGGCTCACCTACAACCGCAACGAGGCCAAGATCACTCTGGCCCGCGTCGCCGACCGCCCGGGTGTCGCCGCCGGCATCTTCGGCCCCCTCGCCGAGGCCAACATCAACGTGGACATGATCGTCCAGAGCTCTTCCGACGACGGCAAGACGACCGACCTCACCTTCACCGTCGCCAAGGGCGATCTCGGCCAGGCCGTGAAGGTGCTTGAGGCGCAGCGCGAGGCGCTCGGCTATGAGCGCCTCGTCCCCGATGCCAATGTCGTGAAGGTGTCGGTGATCGGCGTCGGCATGCGCAGCCACGCCGGCATTGCCCAGCGCATGTTCCAGGCGCTCTCGAAGGAGGGCATCAACATCCAGGTCATCTCCACCTCGGAAATCAAGGTGAGCGTGCTCATCGACGAGAAATACACCGAGCTGGCTCTGCGCGCGCTCCACACGGCCTACGGCCTGGACGCCGCCTGACCCCATGGACCTCGCGAGCGCCCGGCGGCGCCTCGATCAGCTGTGGCAGCGCGGCACCGAGTTCCTCGGCTGCCCGCAGGCGATCATGGGCGGGGCCATGACCTGGGTCTCCGAGCGGCATCTCGTCGCCGCCATCTCCAATGCCGGCGGCTTCGGCGTCATCGCCTGCGGCGCCATGTCGCCCGAGCAGCTCGCCGACGAGATCGCGGCGACGCGCGCGCTCACTGCGCGACCTTTCGGCGTCAACCTCATCGTCATGCACCCGGCCCTCGAGGCCCTCGCCGATGCCTGCATCGCCGGACAGGTCGGACACGTCGTCTTCGCGGGGGGGATGCCGAGCGGCACCCTTCTGCGCAAGGTGAAGGCGGCCGGCGCCAAGACGATGGCCTTCGCCCCGGCCCTCGCCATCGCCAAGAAGCTGGTGCGCATGGGTGTTGACGGCCTCGTCGTCGAGGGGGCCGAGGCGGGCGGCCATATCGGCGCCGTCTCCACCTCGGTGCTGGCGCAGGAGATCCTGCCGGTGATCCGCGAGGTGCCGGTCTTCGTCGCCGGCGGAATCGGGCGCGGCGAGGCGGTCCTCGCCTATCTCGAGATGGGGGCGGCGGGCTGCCAGCTCGGCACCCGCTTCGTCTGCGCCCGCGAGTCGATCGCCCATCCCAATTTCAAGAAGGCCTTTCTGCGCGCCGACGCCCGCGACGCCATGCCCTCGGTGCAGCTCGATCCCCGCTTTCCCGTCATCCCGGTGCGCGCCATCGTCAACAAGGCCACCGAGCGCTTTCTCGAGACCCAGCGCGACGTCATCGCGCGCTACAATCGCGGCGAGCTCGATAAGGAGGCGGCGCAGCTCGAGATCGAGCATTTCTGGGCGGGCGCGCTGCGCCGCGGCGTCATCGACGGCGATGTCGAGACCGGCTCGCTCATGGCCGGGCAGAGCGTGGGAATGGTGACGCGCGAGCAGGCGACGGCGGAGATCATCGAGGAGCTCGTCGGTCAGGCGCTCGCGGCGCTGATGGCAAGGGAGCGGCGCGGAGCCGCAGACTGATGCAAGAGCCGATCAGTTGGGTCGGGGCGCGCAGGTTATTGCGGCGCTTGCGCGACATCATGGCTGCGGGAGGGTCGGCTCAGGCCCGGCTCGACCAGATCGTGCGCGTCATCGCGGCCGACATCGTCGCCGAGGTCTGCTCGATCTATGTGATGCGCGCCGGCGAGGTGCTGGAGCTCTTCGCGACCGAGGGGCTCAAGCGCGAGGCGGTGCATCGCACCCGCCTCAGGGTGGGGGAGGGTCTCGTCGGCGACATCGCCGCCTATGCGCGGCCGCTCGCCTTGGCCGATGCGCAGCATCACCCCAAGTTCGCCTTTCGGCCCGAGACGGGCGAGGAGATCTATCACTCCCTCGTGGGTGTTCCGATCCTGCGGGACGGCCGGGTGCTCGGCGTCCTCGTCGTGCAGAACCGCACCCAACGCCATTACACCGAGGAGGAGGTCGAGATCCTCGAGACGGTGGCGATGGTCCTCGCCGAGACCCTGGCGACGGGCGAGCTCGTCGGCGCCTCCGAGCTGGCGCCGACCGACGGCATCGCGCTTCTCCCGGTGCGCCTCGACGGCATGCGCATCAATGCCGGAATCGGCATCGGCCAGGCGCTCCTGCATCACCGACGTATCGCCGTGCGCCGCGTTATCGCCGAGGACCCCCAGACCGAGCTCGCGCGGCTGGAAACGGCGCTCGGCGAGCTGAAAAGCGCCCTCGATACCATGCTCGCCTCCGCCGACATGGCCCATGGCGAGCATCGCGAGATCCTCGAGACCTACCGCATGGTGATCGGCGATCGAGGCTGGACGCGGCGGGTGCGCGAGGCGATCCAGACCGGGCTCTCCGCCGAGGCGGCCGTGCAGAAGGTGCAGAACGACACCCGCGCGCGCATGGCGCAAGTCGCCGATCCTTTCTTCCGCGAGCGGCTCGGCGAGCTCAACGAGTTGACCGATCGGCTCCTCCTCCATCTCGGTGCCGAGGACGAGCAGCCCAAGCCGGCCGAGCTGCCCGACGACATCGTGGTCGTGGCGCGCGACATGGGTCCGGCCGAGCTCCTCGACTACGATCGCGCCAAGCTGCGCGGCCTGGTGCTCGAGGAGGGAGCACCCACCTCCCACGTCGCCATCATCGCGCGAGCCCTCGCCATTCCCGTGGTCGGCCGGGTGCGCGACGCCTTCAGCAAGATCGACATGCTCGATCCGCTTATCGTCGATGGCGAGCGCGGCGTGGTCTTCGTGCGCCCCGGCGAAGACGTGCAGCAGAGCTTCAGCGAGAGCGTGCGGCTGAGCGCCGAGCGCGCGGCGAGCTATGCCGCGGCGCGCGACCTTCCCGCCGTAACGCGCGACGGCGAGCGCGTGGCGCTGCACCTCAATGCCGGGCTCCTCATCGATATGCCCCATCTGCACGAGACCGGGGCGGACGGCATCGGCCTCTACCGCACCGAGCTGCCTTTCATGATGCGCGCGAGCTTCCCCACCGTCGACGAGCAGGCGCAGATTTACGGCCGTGTCCTCGATCTCGCGCGCGGCAAGCCGGTCATCTTCCGCACCCTCGATATCGGCGGCGACAAGGGGCTCCCCTATCTCCCCGACGGTCACGAGGAGAATCCGGCCATGGGCTGGCGCGCCATCCGCATCGGGCTTGACCGGCCGGCGATGCTGCGCCAGCAGCTCCGCGCCCTCATCCGCGCCGCGGCCGGGCGCCCGCTCCATATCATGTTCCCGATGATCGCCGAGGTGGCGGAGTTCGACGCCGCCCGCGCCGTCCTTAAGCTCGAATACGAGCGCCAGGTCGCCGCGGGCACGCCTCCTCCGGCGGAACTCAAGCTCGGCGCGATGCTGGAGGTGCCTTCGCTCGTCTGGCAGCTCCCGACGCTCCTCGAGCGCGTCGATTTCGTCTCCATCGGCAGCAACGACCTCCTGCAATTCCTCTTCGCGACGGACCGCACCAACCCGCGCCTCGCCGATCGCTATGATCTCCTGTCGCCGCCAGTGCTCGCCATGCTCCGGCGGGTGATCGCCGATTGCGCGGCGCGTGGTGCTGCCGTCAGCCTGTGCGGCGAGGCCGGCTCCCATCCCCTCGAGGCGATGGCCTTGATCGGCCTCGGCCTGCGCAGCCTGTCGGTCTCGCCGCCTGCCATCGGGCCGATCAAGATGATGATCCGCAGCCTCGCCGTGCGTCCGCTTGCCACCTATCTCGAGACGCTGATCGGCCTTCCCGGGCACTCCGTCCGGGCCAAGCTCCACGACTATGCGGTCGATCATGGCATTGCGATCTAAGCCGTTGTTGATGACCGGCCTTTTTGCTAGAGCTTAGGGTTGCCGGGGAACGGCCGCGACGTATCGTCGCGATTGCGCCCGGGGGGAAGAGCAGGCATGGCCAAGCTGAAGCGGGACAGCCTCAGGATCATCGAGGACGGCCGCGCGCCGCGCGAGCCCCATATCGCCCCTGCGCCGAGCAGCGTAGCGGCGATGCTGCGCGAGGGGCGTCATAGCATGGGCCTCGATCTGCGCGAGGTCGCGGCCGCGCTGCGCATCCGCTATCCCTATCTCGAAGCCATCGAGGCGGGGCGCTTCGGCGATCTGCCGGGCACCACCTATGCCCTCGGGTTCGTGCGCGCCTATGCCGACTATCTGCGCCTCGACAGCAAGGAGATCGTGCGGCTGTTCAAGGAGGAAAGCCAAGGGCTGAGCCGTCATACCACGCTCGTCTTCCCCGAGCCGCTGCCAGAGGGCCGCTTCCCCGGAGGGACGGTGCTGGTCCTTGCCCTTGTGCTCGCGGGAGCCGCCTATGGCGGCTGGTATTACTGGCATCACCGCAGCGCGACGATGGCCGAAGGCGTGCCGCCGGTTCCGGCCGAGCTCGCGACCGAGGCGGCGAAGCCGCCCGCGGCGCCTGCCCCGGCTCCCGCGGGCGCCGAGTCCCAGACGGGCACCGCCGCAGCCCCGCCGACATCCGGCGCCGCCGCGGGTGAAGCGACCGCCGCACCGGCGACGGCCTCCGCCGCCTCGCAGCCGGCCGCCGCAGCGCCGGCGGAGGGCACGGAGACCAGCGCCGCGCCCGCCGCGACGGGATCGAGCGCCCCCGCTTCCGCCCCGAATGCCGCGACCGCGCCGGCTTCCGCCGGGGCTGGAGCCGCAGCGGCTGCGTCCACGCCGGCAGCACCGCCCCCGGTCGCGGCTGCGACGCCGGCTGCCGCGGAGAGCGGTCCGGCGGCGCCCCCGGCTCCGGCGACGCCGCCCCCGGCCGCCATGGCCACCGCAGAAGCGCCGGCGGCGCCGGCGAGCGCGGCCCCCGTGGCTTCGGCGAATGCGGCAACCTCCATCCCGCCGGCGCCCGAGCAGACCGCGGCCCTTAAGCCCGCGCAATCCCACGCCTACGGGGAAAGCAATACGGGCTCGCGCATCACCTTGACCGCCACCCATGACAGCTGGGTGCAGATTCGCGACCGCAACAACAACGTGGTGTGGACCCGCATTCTCCATCCCGGCGACAGCTACCGGGTGCCGAACCAGTTCGGTTTGACGCTCCTGACGGGCAATGCGGGGGCGCTCACGGTGTCCGTCGATGGCAAGACGGCGCCCTCGCTGGGCCCCATGGGGATGGTCCGTCGCAATATCGCCCTCGATCCGACGAGGCTCGCGGCGGGCACGGCCGTCGGGCAGTAACTGTCGGAAATCAAGTGGCGATCTGGCCGCGGAGGCGGCCGGCTTGTCGCGGCGGCGCGGCCGATCCTATATGAAGAGCGCGGATCGGGCGGTCCCCTGGCCTGCCGTCGGCGTTTGCGCTATAACCCCCCTCGTTCCGATGACCAAGAGAGAGCCATGAGCGTTCGGCCTTATCGCGACATCACGCGGCGCAAGAGCCGCCAGATCCATGTGGGCAAGGTAGCGGTCGGGGGCGGGGCTCCCATCAGCGTCCAGTCGATGACGAATACCTTGACCGCCGATGCCAAGGCGACCCTCACCCAGATCCGGCAGCTCGAGGCGGCGGGGGCCGATATCGTGCGCGTCTCCTGCCCCGACGAGGATTCGACGGCGGCCCTCGCCGCGATCGTACGCGAGGCCAAGGTTCCAATCGTCGCGGACATCCATTTCCACTACAAGCGGGCCATCGAGGCGGCCAAGGCGGGCGCCGCCTGCCTGCGCGTCAATCCCGGCAATATCGGCGGCCAGGCGCGCGTGCGCGAGGTCGTCAAGGCGGCGCGGGATCACGGGTGCTCGATGCGCATCGGGGTCAATGCCGGCAGCCTGGAGAAGGAGTTGCTCGAGCGCTATGGCGAGCCTTGCCCCGAAGCCTTGATCGAGAGCGCGCTCAATCACGCCAGGATGCTCGAGGACGAGGACTTCCGCGAGTTCAAGATCAGCGTCAAGGCATCGGATGTATTCCTCGCCGTCGCCGCCTATCAGGGCCTCGCCGAGGCCTGCGACTATCCGCTCCATCTCGGCATCACCGAGGCCGGGGGCCTGCGCAGCGGCACGATCAAGTCGTCGATCGGCATCGGCACGCTGCTCTGGGCCGGCATCGGCGACACCATTCGCGTCTCCCTCTCGGCGGATCCCGTCGAGGAGGTCAAGGTCGGCTTCGACATCCTGAAGTCGCTCGGCCTGCGTCATCGCGGCGTGAGCGTCGTCTCCTGCCCGTCCTGCGCGCGCCAGAATTTCAACGTGATCCCCACGGTCGAGAAGCTCGAGCAGCGCCTCGCCCATATCACCACGCCCATGACCCTCTCGGTGATTGGCTGCGTGGTGAACGGCCCCGGCGAGGCGCGCGAGACCATGGTCGGCTTGACCGGCGGCGGCAAGCGCTCGCACCAGGTCTACATCAATGGCGAGAAGCACCACGTGCTGCACGGCAGCGACGAGGAGATCGTCAGCCACCTCGTCGAGCTGGTCGAGAAGCGGGCCGCCGAGATCGAGGCCGAGAAGGCCAAGCAAGACGCGGCGCCGCGCAGCGCTGCCGAGTAGACACGGGAGATTTCCTTGGCCGAGCTGCAGCCGGTCCGCGGCACGCGGGACTTATTGCCCGAGGAGAGCCGGCGGCATCATCGCGTAACCGAGACGGCGCGCCGCATCGCCGCCCTCTACGGCTACGAGGAGATCGGCGTCCCGATCTTCGAGTTCACCGAGGTGTTCCAGCGCACCCTGGGCGACACCTCGGACATCGTCACCAAGGAGATGTACACCTTCACCGACCGCGGCGGCGAGCAGCTCACGCTCCGTCCGGAGGCGACGGCGGGCATCATGCGCGCTCTCATCTCGGGTGGCCTCAGTCAGAGCCTCCCGCTCAAATTCTTCTGCACGGGGCCGATGTTCCGCTATGAGCGTCCGCAAAAGGGGCGCTACCGGCAATTCCATCAGATCGACCTCGAGCTGCTTGGCGTTGCCGACCCGCTCGGCGACGTCGAGGTAATCGCCGTCGGCGCCCATATCCTCGAGGATCTCGGTATCCTCGACAAGACGGTGCTTGAGCTGAACACGCTGGGCGATTCCCCGAGCCGAGCCGCGTATCGCCGGGCGCTTCTCGACTATCTCGAGAAGCACCGCGACGGCCTCTCCGAGGACAGCCGCGCCCGGCTCACGCGCAATCCCCTGCGCATCCTCGATTCCAAGGATGAGGGCGACAAGCGCATCGTTGCCGGGGCGCCGGTCTTCTTCGATTATCTCAACGAGGCGTCGCGCGGTTTCTTCGAGAAGGTGAAGGGCGCCCTCGATGCCCTCGGCATCGCCTATCACCTCAATCCGCGCATCGTGCGCGGGCTCGACTATTACTGCCACACCGTCTTCGAGTTCACCACCACGGCCCTGGGCGCTCAGGGCGCTGTGCTCGCGGGCGGGCGCTATGACGGACTCGCGGAGACCATGGGCGGCCCGCCGACGCCCGCCGTCGGCTGGGCCGGCGGCATCGAGCGTCTCGCCATGCTGGCGAGCGACCCGCCTCCGGCGGCGCGGCCGGTGGCGATCGTGCCGATCGGCGCCGAGGCCGAGGCGGCGTCGCTGCGCCTTGCGAGGGATTTGCGCCATGCCGGCATCGCCGTCGAGCTCGGCTTTCATGGCAATGTCTCGCGGCGCATGAAGCGCGCCAACAAGCTCGGTGCACGCGCCGCCATTCTTCTCGGCGAGGACGAGCTCAAGCGCGGCCTCGCCACCTTGCGCGACCTTGACAGCGGCACCCAGTCGGAGGTGCCGTTCGCCGAGCTCGCCACCCGACTCGCGGAGGAGCGCTAGCGAAGCCATGGCCGGCGGCGCGAACGCGCCGGCCCAATATGTCGTGGTCGGCGCCAATCACCGTTCGAGCACCGTTTCCCTCCGCGACCGCATCTTCGTGGAGGACGGCGCCGCGCCCGCCATATTGCGGACTCTCGTCGGGCACGGCGGCCTCACCCAGGCCTTGCTGCTCTCGACCTGCGACCGGGTCGAGGTCCAAGGCGTGGCCGCCGACGGCGAGACGGCGCGCCTCGGCGTCGCCGCAGCGCTGGGCGAGCGCGCCGGGCTCGATGCGGCGGCACTCGCATCCCAGCTCTACCTCCTCACCGGCGAGGCGGCGGCGCGCCACATCTTTGCCGTCGCGGCCTCCCTCGACAGCGCCGTTCTGGGCGAGCCCCAGGTGCTCGGGCAGGTCAAGGCCGCCCATCGCCTCGCCCGCGATGCGGGCACCCTTGGCAGCGAGCTCGAAGCGGCATTGCAGGCCGCTTATGGCGCGGCCAAGCGCGTCCGCAGCGAGACGGCGATCGCGGCGGGGGCGGTTTCGCTGGTTGCGACCGCGGTGCAGCTTGCGCGCGAGGTGCATGGCTCGCTTGGGGCGCTCGCTGGAATGCTGATCGGCGCCGGCGATATGGGGCTGCTTCTGGCCGAGGAGCTCCGCCGCGCCGGGCTGGGGCGGCTCACCGTCTGCGATCTCAAGCCCGCGCGCGCCGAGATCCTGGCGCGGCAGCTCGACGCCCATTACGCCGAACTCGCCAACTTGGCGGCTGCGCTTACCGAGGCGGATGTGGTTATCGCCTGCGCCGGGACCGGGCGCTACCTCATCACCGGCGAGATGATGGAACAGGTGCTTCGCCGTCGGCGCCGCCGGCCCGTCTATCTCATCGATCTCGGCGTGCCCAGCGATATCGAGCCCGCCGTCAACCGTGTCGACGACGCCTATCTCTATGATCTCGGCGATCTCGAGCGGGTCGCGCTCGCCAGCCATCTCAATCGCGCCGCCGCCGCCGCGGACGCTTGGCGGATTCTCGACGAGGAGACCGCGGCATTCTTGCGCCAGCGTGCCGAGCGCGCCGCAGTTCCCACACTTGCCGCCCTGCGGCGTCGCTTCGAGGTGGTGCGCGAGGAAATCTTGGGCGAGGCTCGCCACGCCGACGCGGCGGAGGCGACGCGGCTGCTCGTCAACCGTCTGCTCCACGATCCCTCCGAGGCGATGCGCGCCTATGCCGCCGAGGAGAAGGACGGGAAGCGCCTCATTGCCGAGCACCTGCTGCGCCAGCTGTTTCGATTGGAGGGGGCGAGCGACGGCCGGCCCCGGAGCGGGGAGAAGGAAAAGTGAGTCTCGAACAAAGCAAGCTCGAGGGCATCGTCGCGCGCTACCGCGATATCGCGGCGACGCTGTCCTCGGGCGCCGTCAACCCTCAGGATTTCGCGCGGCTCTCGAAGGAATATGCGGAGCTGACGCCGGTTGTGGACAGCATCGAGCAATTCCGCAAGGCGGCCAAGGAAGCCGCCGAGCTCGAGTCGCTGATGGCGGATCCGGCCTCAGATGCCGAGATGAAAGCGCTCGCCGAGGAGGAGCATCGCGCGCTCAAGGCGCGGCTTCCGGCGCTCCAGCGCGACCTCCAGCGTCTCCTCTTGCCGAAGGACGCCGCCGACGAGAAGAACGCCATCCTCGAGCTGCGCGCCGGCACGGGCGGCGAGGAGGCGGCCCTCTTCGCCGCCGATCTCTTCCGCATGTATCAACGCTATGCCGATCTCCATGGCTGGAAGGTCGAGATTATGGCGCTCAGTGACACCGGGCTCGGCGGCTTCAAGGAGGTCATCGCCTCGATCACGGGTCGGGGCGTGTTCGCGCGGCTGAAATTCGAATCCGGCGTGCATCGCGTGCAGCGGGTGCCTGCGACGGAGACGAGCGGCCGCATCCATACCTCCGCGGCGACCGTCGCGGTTCTGCCCGAGGCCGAGGAGGTTGATATCCAGATCGACGAGAAGGACCTGCGCATCGACGTGTTCCGCTCGAGCGGCCCCGGCGGCCAGTCGGTCAACACCACGGACAGTGCCGTCCGCATCACGCATCTGCCCACCGGCGTCGTCGTGCAGCAACAGGACGAGAAATCGCAGCACAAGAACAAGGCGAAGGCGATGAAGATCCTGCGCGCGCGGCTCTACGAGGCGGAGCGCGCCAAGCGCGATGCCGAGCGCGCGGCCCAGCGCAAAAGCCAGGTCGGCTCGGGCGACCGCTCGGAGCGCATCCGCACCTACAACTTCCCGCAAGGCCGCGTGACCGATCACCGCATCAATCTCACGCTCTACAAGCTGGACCGGGTGCTTTCCGGTGAGGCCCTCGATGAGATCATCGATGCGCTGATCGCTGAAGACGAGGCGGCGCGCCTGGCGGAGCTGTCGTGACGGCGTCGCCGACTGTCGCCGCCGCCCTTGCCGAGGCAGTGCCGCAGCTCCAGGCTGCGGCCGTGCCGCAGCCGCGCCTCGAGGTGCGCTTGCTCTTGAGCCACGCCACGCGTCTCTCTGCCGAGGCGATCATCGGCCATCCCGAGCGTGCGCTCGACGCCGATGAAGCGGCGAGCTTCGCCGCCCTCCTCGCGCGGCGGCGGCGGCGCGAGCCCCTCGCTCAGATTCTGGGACGGCGAGAGTTCTGGAGCCTCTCCTTCAAGGTCACCCGCGATACGCTGTCGCCGCGCCCTGAGAGCGAGACCCTTGTCGAGGCGGCCCTGGCCGGCATTCCCGATCGCGGTGCGCCCCTCGCCGTGCTCGATCTTGGCGCGGGAACCGGATGCCTACTCCTTGCCTTGCTCTCGGAATTGCCGCGGGCGCGAGGGATTGCCGTCGAGCGCAGCCTCGCGGCCTGCCGCGTCGCGCACGAGAACGCCGAGGCGCTCGGGCTTGCGGAGCGGAGTCATTTCATCGTCGGGGACTGGGGGGAGGCCATCGCCGCCCGCTTCGATCTCGTGGTCGCCAATCCGCCCTATATTCCAGCGGCGCTGATCGAGGGCCTCGAGCCGGAAATCGCCCGTTTCGAGCCGCGCCTGGCGCTCTCGGGCGGTGCGGATGGCCTTGAGAGCTACCGCGCCCTGGCGGTGGCACTGCCGCGTCTGCTGGCTCCCGCGGGCCGCGCCGTCATTGAGCTCGGCCAAGGCCAAGGCGATGCGGTGACGGGCATTTTCGCCGAATCAGGGCTGCAGCCGCTCGGCCGGCGTTTGGACCTTGCAGGAATCGAGCGATGTCTTATTATGGCGCCTTCACCGCTCGCAAATCATTGACGGGGCAGAGGATTAACCACCTCTGGAAAAGCGGTAGCGTAGCCGGTGGCTTTCTGCTATGAGGGTCGGGGCGCTTCCCCAGGAACACGCCTCACCCAAATCAGACAAGGCGCCGCTCGAGGCGGTAGGACGGATATCGGGGGATTCCGTCGGTAAACTCCATAGGCAGAGTGCGAGACTCTCCAATAAGAAGATCGCAACGATACACAATCGTTTGATATTCAGTGATGGTGCGATGAGACAAGGTCCCAACGCGAAACGCTCGCGTGGCCGTGGCAATGGCCGCAAGCAAAACGTCCCGCTACGATTGCAGACCCTGGACAGCAGCGGCCCCAACGGCAAGCTGCGCGGCAACGCCTATCAGCTCCACGAGAAATATCTGGCGCTCGCGCGCGACGCTCATTCCTCGGGCGATCGCATCGCGGCCGAGAACTACTATCAACATGCGGAGCACTATTTCCGCATCATCAACAGCAACGGCTCCATGCCGCGGCACGAATTCGACGCCTTCGCCGGCGAGAATGTCGATGGCGAGCAGCCGGAGGTTCGCCCGGCGCCGGCGCAGCCGCAGGCTCCGCCACAGTCGACGCCGCCCAACGGGGCCAATGGCGGTGGCGACCCGCAGCCCTTCTGATCGACCGCCGGTAACGAGCCGGTTGGCGGATGCGTTCAGCTCATCGCCCCGGCGCACGCCACGGCCGACCCACCGTTATCCGCCGCTCGCCGAGTCGGGTAGGCCTACCGCATCGCCGGGCACGAGCTCACCGCCGGTAATGACCTCGGCATAGATCCCCATATCGGCGCGTCCGGTGCCCTGGCGCAGCGCCAGAGGAATGTTGAGATCGCGGCTTGCCGTCGCGGGGTCGACATTGGTCGCCGCACAGCGGCCGATGCGTTTGGCGGCGCGCAGTTGCACGTCGCCGATACTGAACGCGCGGCCGACCCAATCCAATTCGCGCCACGGCTCCACGCCATCGATATAGAGATTGGCGCGGAAGCGCAGCGGGTCGATGGGCTTGCGCAAAATGCGCTCCTCGAGGTCGCGAACGCTCGCGAGGTTGATCACGGACACCCACGGCTCGCGCGTATCGGTGAGGGCGCCCTCGCGCGCCTCCACGAGCTTTGGCGCGCCGCGCAGCTCCGCGCGCATGAAGGCGGCGAAGAATTGCTCGATCAGCGTGCGACCGAGCGCCTCGTGGAGGTTGCCGCGCGCCACCTGCTTGCCGTCGCGAGAAAGCGTCAGAACGCCCGTCGTCGGATCGTAGCAGGCCCGCAGCAACGCCAGGCGCTCGTCGCGCGCCAGCATGAGGAAGTCGCTCTTCGGGCGCCATTCGATGCTGGGCTCGAGATTGAGGCCGCTCGCATGGGCGATCGCGAATCGTCGGTCGCCGGGAAGCCGCCGTCCCGCCTCTACCCGCACGCGCTCGAGGGGCTCCGCGGTCATGCCTTTGACCGGATAGCGATAGATGCTGACGAGTGACGCCGACATCATGCTCTCCACGCGAGGCGACCTGGCGTTCTGCTGTCAAGTTGCCGGGAGCGCGGCACGCATGGCACGCCAGCGCGGCAGCCCGACACCTCATGCTGCGTCGCGATATCTTCTCGCCAAGGAGCTGGAATCCGCAAGGAATTTATTTTGCGTCGCAAAAAACCTCGCGCGGTCGCACGACGACGCTGCCGCCATATTGGACGGGGCACGCCCTTGAGTCCGGCTGAGGGCGCCGCCATATAGTCCCGAGGCGGATGCCTGTCCGGGGTCCGCCGAACCCGCCCGCCTCGCGAAGGGGGCAAGCAAAGGATGCCGATCATGGATCTCGAGAAATATACCGAACGCTCCCGCGGCTTCATTCAGGCCGCGCAAACCCTGGCGTTGCGGAGCAATCATCAGCGCCTGCTTCCCGAGCATCTGCTCAAGGTGCTGCTCGACGACAAGGAAGGGCTCGCCGCCAATCTGATCCGCGCCGCCGGCGGCGACCCGGCCGCGGCGCTGCGCGCGGTCGAGCACGAGCTCGGGCGCCAGCCCAAGATCGAGGGAAGCGGGGCCGGGCAGATTTATCTGACACCCGAGCTGGCACGCGTCTTCGAGCAGGCGGAGCAGCTTGCCGAGAAGGCCGGCGACAGCTTCGTTACCGCCGAGCGACTCCTTCTCGCCTTGGCGCTCGCGGCGGGAACGCCCGCGGCCAAGGCGCTTAAGGACGCCGGTGTGACGCCGCAGGCCCTCAACCAGGCCATCGAGGCGGTACGCAAGGGCCGCCGCGCCGACAATGCCAGTGCGGAGGACACCTATGACGCGCTCAAAAAATACGCGCGCGACCTCACCGAGAGCGCGCGGGAGGGCAAGCTCGACCCGGTGATCGGGCGCGACGAGGAGATTCGCCGCACCATCCAGGTGCTGGCGCGGCGCACCAAGAACAATCCCGTGCTGATCGGCGAGCCGGGTGTGGGCAAGACCGCCATCGTCGAGGGGCTGGCGCAGCGCATCGTCAAGGGCGACGTGCCCGAGGGGCTCGCCGGCAAGCGCCTCATGGCCCTCGATCTCGGCGCGCTCGTGGCCGGGGCCAAGTTCCGCGGCGAGTTCGAGGAGCGGCTCAAGGCGGTGCTCGCCGAGATCGGCGCCGCCGAGGGCGAGATCATCCTCTTCATCGACGAGCTGCACACCCTCGTGGGCGCCGGCAAGGCGGAAGGGGCGATGGATGCCTCCAACATGCTCAAGCCGGCGCTGGCGCGCGGCGAGCTGCATTGCGTCGGCGCCACCACGCTCGACGAATACCGCAAGCACATCGAGAAGGATGCCGCTCTTGCGCGGCGCTTCCAGCCCGTCTTCGTCTCCGAGCCCTCGGTCGAGGACACCATCTCGATCCTGCGCGGGCTCAAGGAGAAATACGAACTGCACCACGGCGTGCGCATCACCGACAGCGCGATCGTCGCCGCAGCGACGCTCTCGAACCGCTACATCACCGAGCGCTTCCTCCCGGACAAGGCCATCGACCTTGTCGACGAGGCGGCGAGCCGCCTTCGCATGGAGGTCGATTCCAAGCCCGAGGAGGTGGACGAGCTCGATCGCCGCATCATCCAGCTCAAGATCGAGCGCGAGGCTCTGAAGAAGGAGACCGATGCTGCCTCCAAGGAGCGTCTCAAGAAGCTCGAGGGCGAGCTCGCCGAGCTCGAGGCGCAGGCGGCCGAGCTGACGGCGCGCTGGCAGGCGGAGAAGGAGAAGCTCGCCGGCGCCCAGTCCCTCAAGGCGCAGCTCGAGCAGGCGCGCAACGAGCTCGAGATGGTGCAGCGCCAGGGCAATCTCCAGCGTGCGGGCGAGCTCCTCTACGGCGTCATCCCCGCGCTCGAGAAGCGGATCAAATCGGCCGAGGCCGGCTCGGAGACGCCGATGCTCAAGGAGGAGGTCACGGCCGAGGACATCGCGAGCGTCGTCTCGCGCTGGACCGGCGTCCCCATCGAGAAGATGCTCGAGGGCGAGCGCGAGAAGCTTCTCCATATGGAGGAGAATCTGCGCCGCCGCGTCGTGGGCCAGGAGGACGCCCTCGTCGCGGTCTCCAATGCGGTGCGCCGTGCCCGCGCCGGGCTCCAGGATCCGAACCGGCCGCTCGGCTCGTTCCTCTTCCTCGGCCCGACGGGCGTCGGCAAGACCGAGCTCACCAAGGCCCTCGCCGAGTTCCTCTTCGACGACGAGACGGCGATGGCGCGCATCGACATGTCGGAGTACATGGAGAAGCACTCGGTGGCCCGCCTGATCGGAGCGCCCCCGGGCTATGTCGGCTATGAGGAGGGCGGCTCGCTCACCGAGGCGGTTCGGCGCCGCCCCTATCAGGTCGTGCTCTTCGACGAGATCGAGAAGGCGCATCCGGACGTCTTCAACGTCCTGCTCCAGGTGCTCGACGACGGCCGCCTGACCGACGGTCAGGGCCGCACCGTGGATTTCCGCAACACCCTCATCATCATGACCTCGAATCTCGGCAGCGACATTCTCGCGAGCCAGCCCGACGGCCAGGATGTCGATGCCGTGCGCGACAAGGTGATGGAGATCGTGCGCCTGCATTTCCGGCCGGAGTTCCTCAACCGGCTCGACGAGATCCTGCTCTTCCATCGCCTCACGCGGGCGCAGATGACGGGCATCGTCGAGATCCAGCTTGGCCATCTGCGCAAGCTTCTCGCCGAGCGGAAGATCACGCTTACGCTCGACGAGCGGGCGCGGAACTGGCTCGCCGATGCCGGCTACGATGCGGTCTACGGCGCGCGGCCGCTCAAGCGCGTGATCCAAAGAAGTCTGCAGAATCCCCTCGCGGCGATGATCCTCAAAGGCGAGGTGCGCGACGGCGAGGAGGTGCGGGTCGGCGTCATCGGCGGCAAGCTCGCCATCAACGGCGTCGAGGTGAAGGAGAAGGCCGCGTAAGCCGCGCCGCCGGCACGCGGCACTCGCGAGAGTGCCATGCGAATCAGAAGGGGCCGCTTTGGGCGGTCCCTTCGCATTTCGTCATGCGGAAGAGGCGTCGCCTTAAAATGCCGTGCGCGCCAGCTTGTCCGCCGCCGGAAGGGACGCGAGCATCCGGTCGGTCCGCGTCCTGGCCCGCTCGAAGGCATCGAGCTCCCTGCCTGCGAGCTTGACGCCGGTCGGCAGCCGGACGCTCATCGGATTGATCTGGTGAGCATGGAGCAGCACCTCGTAATGAAGATGCGGCCCAGTGGCGCGCCCCGTCATGCCGACATAGCCGATGACCTCGCCCTGGCGGACATGGGCGCCGGGGCGGATGCCCCGCGCGATGCGGCTCATATGGCCATAGGCGGTGCTGTACTGATCGTTGTGGCGGATGCGCACGTAATTGCCATAGGCGCCGTTCGGCCCCGCCTTCTCGACGACGCCGTCGCCGGCCGCCATGATCGGCGTCCCTGTCGCGGCGCCGAAATCGACGCCCTTGTGCATCATGCTGTAGCCGAGGATCGGGTTGACGCGCATGCCGAAGCCCGAGGTTAGGCGTGCGCCGTCGATCGGCGTGCGGAGCAGGGCCTTGCGCACGCTCTCGCCCTTCTCGTTGAAGTAATCGGCCTGGCCGCCCCCGGGGGCGTATCGGTAGAGCTTCAAGCTGCGGCCCTGGAGCGACAGCGCCGCGTAGATGATGTCGCCGCTCTTGACGACATGCTCGGCCTCGTCGGTGAAGCGCTCATAGGCGACGTCGAAGCGGTCGCCTGGCTGGATTTCCCGCTGGAAATCGACGTCGTAGCTGAAGGCGCGAATGAGCTCGACGACGAGGGGCGCCGGCAGTCCCGCAGCCACGCCGTCCTCGTAGAGACTCGATCGGATCGTGCCTTCGGCGCGCACCACTTGGCGCGTCAGCGGATGGGCGATCTTCGAGGCGTTGAACACGTCGTCGCCGCCGCGCTCGACCTTTATGGTTTCCGCGGCGCTCGCCGGCAGGCTGACCTGCATCAGGCGGCCCGGCCCCGCGCTACCGGCGCCAAAGGTCAGCTTCAACGCCTGTCCCGCCTTGAGGTCGCGCGGATCGAAGACTTCCGCAAGCGCATCGACGGCGTCATGGGCCTCGAGGGCCGAGGCGCCGGCGCGCTGCAAGAGGTCGATGAGGGTGTCGCCTTTCTCGACCTGAAGCGTGCGCTCGATCGAGGCGGCGGATGGGGCACGGTCCGGCTGAAGCGTAAGGCGCGCCGGCGGCAAGGGCGTCGGCCGCGGGGTAATGTTGGCCTCCGCCCACCAATGCTGCGGCGGGCGTAGCGACTGCGCCCGGGCATCGGCTTCGTCCAGGCCGCCCGGTGGATCCAATTTCATGACATGGCGGGCGGCGATTTCGCCGACCCCCACGGCTGCCAGCATGCCGACCAGGCTCCCAATGGCCAGCGCGGCATAGACGCGCTTGCGCGGCTTCAACGGCTCGGCTGCGCCATCAGCATCAACGCCCCCTTCAAGCGAACTGCAACGTTTTCAACGAGGCAGCCCAGGTACGGCCCGGGCCATTCGACGTTTGCCGCGAGCATGCCTGCCGCCTGTCGTCGTGTCAACCAATGATCTCTTTGAAAATCAAATGGTTGTGGAAAATTAACGACGACGAAACAAGGCTCGCACGGGAACGGTAAAAATTCGGGAAAAGAGTTTGACAGGCTGGAATCGCGAGCGTATAACCCCGGCCCGCGCCGCGCTCGGGGAGAGCGATTTTCTCGTCCGAGGCGGCTCGGTGTTTCTGTTGATTGACATAGTGAGGCGAGGAAGGGATGCGCGGGCGGCGGCGGTGGCTGGTTTGTGGCTAGAGCTGTTTGCTGGCGCGTCCAAGTCGATAGCGCTTTTGAGCGACGGCTCTGTTGGCTGTCC